>Ga0153915_10003690_pt1 | contig 14053 bp, 11 predicted proteins | sample Opewatmetagenome_2_FD_107003 | JGI IMG/M metagenome (GOLD analysis project Ga0153915, IMG submission 107003) | Freshwater wetland microbial communities from Ohio, USA - Open water 3 Core 3 Depth 3 metaG | ecosystem: Environmental > Aquatic > Freshwater > Wetlands | place: USA: Ohio, Lake Erie... | reverse complement strand
GCTTATTTCTTGCTGTGGTTTTCCATGGTTTGGGGTCTGGCGATCCCCACTAAGTTCTTTGAGCGATTTCTCTCACCGACGTTTGCCGTCGATTTTCACGAATATATTTCATTGCTTTCGATCGGCTTCATCATTTTGCACGTTAGTGTCTTGATGATAGACCAATACCTGCCTTTTTCGCTGATTCAAATTTTGGTGCCATTCATTTCACCCTATCGACCCTTGTGGATAGGGCTCGGTGTGCTGGGCTTTTATCTGACCCTGTTGGTAACAATCACCTTTTACCTGCGTAAAAAGATTGGCCAAAAGAGATTCAAGGCTATTCACACTCTGAGCCTGATAGCATACTTGGGGGTAGTACTGCACGCTTTCTTTGCAGGCAGCGACTCTTCTATCGGGACGGTGCAATTCATCTACTTATCCACATTCATGGTCGTTGTATTCCTTACCTCCTACTGGCTGATTCGCGGCAGGCAAATCAAACAGAAAAAAGATGAGCATTCCTTGATTCCCAGTCACTCCAGAGCGGTGAGACGATGAATCTGGAAAGTTGTATAATTTTGATATGCGCCTGCTGATTGTCGAAGATAACCAACGCCTAAGGAATTCCATTAAACTCAGCCTGGAGGAATCAGGTTACGTTCTAGATACGGCTGCAGATGGAGTGGAAGGCCAGGAACTTGCCGAGCTGACGCCTTATGATGCGATCATCCTAGATATTATGCTGCCCAAGCGCGATGGATTGGAAGTATGCCGCAACCTGCGTCAGCAGCACCTGCGAACCCCCATCATCCTTCTTACGGCGCGTGACGCAGTTGAAGACCGTGTGAAAGGACTGGATAGCGGCGCCGATGATTACCTGGTTAAGCCTTTCTCACTGGATGAGCTGCGAGCACGGTTAAGGGCGCTGCTGCGGCGAGACGCTCCCGATAAAACCGGGCTGCTGGTTGCAGCCGATTTGGAACTCGACCCAGCAACTCACAACACCAGACGGGCTGGCGTTCCTATTGAACTAACCGGTAAAGAATTCGCTCTGTTAGAGTATATGCTCCGCAACCCAAATTGGCTAATTACGCGTGAAATGGCGGAAAGACATGTGTGGGATTATGGTGGAGCTAGTGCCTCGAATCTGGTGGATGTCTATATCCGCCGCCTCCGGCGCAAATTAGATGATCCTTTCGAGGTCAAGTTGATAGAAACCGTGCGGGGCTTTGGCTATCGCTTGAATAAGCCAGAAGCTTAACATACTAACCATCACCCCAGCCCGGCTCCCAGGAGGGGGAGGAGATTTAAAAGACTTATGAAAAAGCGGGCTAATTTCCCAAAACAACCATTCGTCCAATTTTTTCATAGCATTCGTTTCCGGTTGGTGTTATGGTTTGTATTGATCCTGGGGGTGGTAATGGTGGTATTCAGTGGTTTCCTCTATTTCCGTCAGGCGCAAGATATTCGATCGATTGCTATTACGCGGTTGAACATCACGCTAGATCGGCTGCTTGGTCCTTCAAATGAAAGAGAAAGCGGAATCGAGCAACCACAACCGGCCTCACCGGCGACATCCAGCGCTATTTCAGGTTTGAATGCCAATTTACTTGAAGGTGATGTGGTGGCGCTTCAAGCAGCAAATGGGACAATCCTGCAAAGCACCGGCGCATTAACGGCGGAACAGATCCAGCAATTAAACCTCCCACTTGCTGGTTGGAAAGGCATACAGCAGATTACGGTCCCTAAAATACCGTTAATCGAAAACGATCGATACCTGTTCATCAATGAGACAATCCTTCAAAATGGTCAGGTTTCCGGTTACCTTTTGGTAGGTATACCGTTGGATGCCAATAACCAGCTGGGGCGCCTGCTGGTCACGCTTGTTATTGGCAATGTCCTGACCCTGGCAATCGCTTTATCAGGCGGCTTTTGGCTGGCCGATCGTGCAATGCGCCCTGTTCACACGATCACCCAGACCGCCAGGCAAATCAGTGAAACTGATCTACACAAGCGTCTTAATTTACAGGGTAAAGATGAGCTATCAGAGATGGCCAATACTTTCGATGCGATGCTTAACCGCTTGCAGGCTGCTTTTGAGCGCCAGCGGCAGTTCACTGCTGACGCCAGCCATGAACTTCGCACACCACTGACGATCATTGACCTCGAGACCAATCGGACGCTATCGACCCATCGTTCAGTGGACGAGTACGAGCGCGTCTTAAACACCATACAATCGGAAAACAAATTCATGATCCGATTGGTGAATAATTTACTGGCTTTGGCGCGCATGGATGCCGGTCAGGTGAAGATAAAAACCGAACCTTTGGACCTGAGCGATTTGACGTTAGAAGTGATCGAACGCATGGAGCCACTGGCGGCAGCCCAGAAGGTGGCACTGAACGTGGGCGATTTGCCGGAAATTATGATCCTGGGGGACCGACCAACCCTGAGCCAGATGCTCACCAACCTGATTGAAAACGCCATAAAATATTCGGCTGCTGTCACCAATCCCCAGGTGAACATTTCAGTGGGGAGACGTGAAGAAAACGGTCGCCAATTAGCCTGGGTGCGCGTGGATGATAACGGGATCGGGATTGCTGCAGAACACCTGGCACATATTTTTGACCGTTTTTATCAAGTGGATGTATCACGCAACCGGGTTAATGGTACGGAAGGCGATACGAGTGGACAGGATTCGTCTGGCACTGGCCTGGGTTTGGCTATCGCCCAATGGATAGCCCAAGCACATCACGGTGAAATACGGGTGGAAAGTGTGGTCGGTAAGGGTTCTACGTTTGAAGTGATCTTGCCGGCCAACAACCGCGGTGAAAGAATTTGATCTGAACAATTTCCATTATTCCATTGACCTTGATATCAGTATAGGCAAAAATTTTCATCATCGGGATGAATTGAAGTGCTTCGTGATTACAATAAATAATCATGGGGAGATGAATCTGCTATCCACATAATATTGGTGCGAGATCAATGGGGTCAATTGGTAAAGGGTTCCTGACCTGTGGCGATTACGAAGACGTCGGTTTCACAGGTTGCTGAGCTACCAGAGCCCCAGGAATGCCATTTGAACGAGTATAGTTTTGAGATAGAAATAACGTTGGGTAGGAGATTTCTTAATTATCTGCCGGTAGACGCATCCAATAATCAGTTCCTATATTTGAGCATACAAGCGGTCAATCTTCGATTTGATTAGCATAATCACCATATCTACATTGGATAAAAGGCCGCGGGTCTGTGCCAGCTGGATGGTGGTGGCAGCGATATTATTGGGGATAAAAGGCTGTTCTGAATCCGGCTTGCGAACCAGGGTCATGGCTCCGGTGGTGCAAGTGCTGACACACAACCCGCAGCCGATACAGCGATCGAGGTTCACATCAGCTACACCGTTGGGAATTGTGATGGCGTCCATCTGGCAGCGATCGACACAAATGCCACAACCTGAACAGGTGACATCATCATGCGCAGCTACATACGGGCTGGAGATAATGCTGGAAGGTTTGGGGTGGAGCTTGGCCATGCGCAAAACTCCACAGCAGTCGCCACAGCATGCGCAGATAAACGTTGGTCTCTTTGAATTAGCAGGTGAAAGTACTAACCCGGCGTTGTCTGCTTGCTTGAGGATCGCCAATATCTCTTCCCGGGATATTTTGCGACCCCGCCCTAAGTCGATGTTGTTCTTTGCCGTTGAGCCGAAACTCATGCAGGTTTCCAAAGGCTTATCACAGCCCTTCCCGAGGATATGTTGCTCCTTACGGCAGATGCAGTCAGATACTGCGAAAGTTGAATGTGATTCGATCACTTTTTCGGCAAGCTCATAGGTCATGGCCTCGGCCAGATTGGGGATGCTCTCTCCAACAGGGATGGTGCGGATCTGGGGTGCTTTACGCCAGAGCTCAGCGTTAGCAAAGGATGGAAAGTACTCTTCAAAATCATCCACCAGCTCATGGTCCAACCGATTGACCTGGCCTTCCCAAAAACCAACGACGAACTGCAAGGCGAGGTACCCAGTCGGTTTTCCAGATCGGTGATCTCCAAAGACAAGACCCTTCTTTTCCATCTCATCCAGGCGCTGGCTAACAACCTCAACCGGCAGTTTTGCACGGAGGGCGATCACTCGAGGCTCTTCACCAAGCAGGGTAAGATGCATAAAGAGCTCGGCTTCTTCCTGTGTAAAAAGCTTACGAAGGATGCGCAGTTCCACACCACTTTCAGTTCGGGGGTATCCAGCCGGTAGGTGATCTACAAATGTAGCTAACTGTTCATAGATATCTTTCATATCTGCTGTTCCTCCTGAATCCAACCTGTATTCATCTATTTGTAGGAATGAAGCATAAGGGCGCTTTTCTACTATAGCAAATTTACAAAAATGAGTCAATTCGAGTTAGTAACTAAACCGGCTTTGTTGAGATGCGCGATGAACTTCTCTAAGTAGGTGAAAAGATAATAATAGTAAATCTTGGGGCAGTGCTTCTACTTATTATTTTAATTGACAATTGGATTACAATTATTAAATCACCCAATTGACACCAGAGGAGATGCGAGATGAGCGACCAGCCGTCAGTTGATGTTGAGCGCAGGCGCAAGGCAGATAAACCCACCGAGCGTGCCGAAGCCCCAATCAGACGCCAAACTGGTGGAGGAGGGGGTGAACCAAGCAGACCCAGCGGGGGTGGAGGGATTAACATCCCTACCAAAGGCAAAGTAGGCGGTTGTGGCGGTATCCTTATCTTGATACTGATCATTGGCTACTATCTGCTAAGCGGAGGTGGAGGGGGGAACCAGGAAACATCAGCTCCGCTGTTGGAGCTACCGACAGAAAGCAATCCAATCACGCAAAATCTACCCACCAGCACGCCACGACCGACACGGGTGCCTGTGGCGGGACAAGCAGGTCAAAAATGGCTGGTGATGCTGTACCAGGATGCGGATGACCAGGTGTTGGAGCAAGATATCTTCGTCGATCTCAACGAAGCTGAGAAGGTAGGCTCAACCGACCGGGTTACCATCGTAGCGCAATTGGATCGCTACCGAGGCGCATTCCAGGGTGATGGAAATTGGACCTCCGCCAGGCGTTATCTGGTGACACAGGATAATGACCTGAATGCCATCCACTCACAGATGGTTGGAGATTTGGATGAAGTGAACATGGCAGATGGTAACACCTTGGTGGGCTTCGTTACCTGGGCGATGCAGACATATCCGGCTGACCGCTACATGCTGGTGTTATCAGATCACGGAATGGGATGGCCAGGCGGCTGGAGTGACCCAACAGCCACGGGCAGTGATAGCAGTCGTGCACCACTCGCTTCTGCGATTGGCGGGGATTTCTTGTTCCTTTCAGAGGTAGACCAAGCACTCGCGGAGATCCGCCAACAGACAGGACTGGATAAATTCGATATCATCGGCATGGATGCCTGCCTGATGAGCCAATTAGAAGTCTATGCCGCACTACAACCGCATGCACATATTGCCCTGGCCTCGGAAGAGCTCGAGCCATCGTTAGGATGGGCGTATACAAGCTTCCTGCAGGAGCTGGTAGACAACCCCGATATGAGCAGCCAGCAGCTGGCTGCAGATGTTGTGAGCTCGTACGTAGACCAGGACCAGCGCATTGTGGATGACCAGGCCAGGCAAGACTTCCTGAGGCAGGGCTCACCCATGGGTGGGTACTTCGGGGTAAACCAGGTAAGTGCAGCTCAGCTGGCTCAGCAGATCAGGCGCGACGTGACCCTCACAGCAGTGGACCTGGATGTAATGCCAGATTTAATGACCCAATTCAATAATTTCGCTTATATCCTGCAGGACGAAGATCAATCAACGGTGGCAACAGCACGCAATTACGCACAATCATACACGAGTGTATTCGGCAAGCAAGCAACGGCTTCGTATATTGACCTGGGTAATTTTGTGCAATTAGTTTCCAAGGAAGCCAACAGCAGTAAATTAACTCAGGCTGCAACCAGCCTGCTGGAAGCGATAAACAACGCAGTCGTGGCAGAAAAACACGGCTCGAGCAAGCCAGGTTCAACCGGTATTGCTATCTATTTTCCAAATTCGACAATGTACAACTCGCCCTACACTGGTCCGCAATCATATAACCTGCTTGCCGAGCGCTTTGTAAAAACCTCATTGTGGGATGATTTCCTGGCTTTTCATTATAATGACCGTTCCTTCCGCTCGGATGCAGTTGAGGTAGTTGCTCCATCTGCTGAGATGCCTTCGCGCGCACCAGGCGCGGGGGTGATTGACATATCGGAGATCACAGCGTCAAGCGATTCGCTTACCCCTGGAGATACTGTGCGGCTCAGCGCCAGCATAAGTGGGCAAAATATTGGCTACGCCTACCTGTTCATCGGGTTGTACGATGCGAATTCCAATTCGATCTTTGTCGCTGATACCGATTACCTGGAAAGCCCTGAGACGCACCAGGTGGGCGGAGTGTATTATCCTGCCTGGTCAAAGAGTGAGTCCTTCAGAATCAATTTCAATTGGGACGGAAGTTTGTTCTCCGTTTCAGATGGGACGATATCTACACTGGCTTTGTTCACTCCGGTTGCCTATGGTGCCTCAGCCAGTGATGCTATTTATAAGCTGAACGGCACGTACACTTTTGCTGATTCAGGCGATCAGAAATTTGCTCAGCTTCTATTCATGGATGGCAAGCTTACCAAGGTCTATGGTTACCAGGGGCAAAATGATACCGGTGCTCCGGCAGAGATCACGCCTGCCGAGGGGGATACTTTCACCATCCTGCAAAAGTGGATGGACCTGGATACAAGCGGCAACGTCACCCAGGTGGTAGAGGTAAGTGGTGATACGCTGACCTTTGGCGCAAACAATGTCTTTACATGGTCGGCTGTGTATGCTCCTGCCGGGGAATACCTGGTAGGATTTATGGTGTCAGACCTGGACGGCAATACCAGCCAGTCATTCACACGTATTACGATGCAGTAAAGTCAACTGATTATAGTCAGGTCAACTTCATCATTGATGGCAAGGATAGAAAGCATGAATGAAAAGATATTAGTCACCGGTGGAGCTGGCTTTATCGGCAGTCATCTGTGCGAACTTCTACTACAAAAGGATCACGAGGTAGTTGCCATTGACAACCTCTCCACCGGGAGATTGGATAATATCCAGCATCTGCTCCAGGCACCGGGTTTCCAGTTTGTGCGTGAGACCATCACCAATAGCCAGGTGCTCGACCGTTTGACGAGCGAAGCGGATATCGTCATCCATCTGGCGGCTGTGGTGGGGGTCAAGCTGATCGTTGAAGACCCGGTGAATACGATTGCCACCAACATCATGGGGACAGAAGCGGTGCTGACTACCGCCAATCGTTATGGATGCAAGGTGATGCTGGCATCCACTTCCGAGGTGTATGGAAAGGGATTTACTGTTCCGTTCAACGAAGAGGATGATTGCGTAATGGGACCCACCAGTCACAGCCGTTGGGCTTATGCCACTTCTAAGGCAATCGACGAGTTTCTGGGATTGGCTTATCACCACCAATTCGGCCTCCCAGTGGTGGTCATGCGTTTCTTTAATACTGTTGGACCACGCCAAACCGGGCGTTATGGGATGGTGCTGCCACGTTTTGTTCGGCAGGCACTGACAGGCGAGCCCATCACCATCTATGGTGATGGAGAGCAATCTCGCTGTTTCGCAGATGTGGCAGATATTATTGATGGAACCGTTCAGTTAGCTTTACACCCCGGGGCGGTTGGTCAGGTGTTCAACATTGGGTCGACCGAGGAAGTGACTATACGGGTGCTGGCTGAAAAAGTAATCGCGGCCACAGGAAGTCAATCTAAGATTGTGTATGTACCTTATGATGAAGCCTATGCACCCGGGTTTGAAGATATGCGCCGCCGGGTTCCTGACTTGGAAAAGATCCACCAGCTGATCGGCTACGAACCGCACTATACGCTGGATGAGACGCTACAGCGTGTAATCCTTTACGAGCGCGAGCACATTGTAAAACAAAGCAAAGAACCTACTTTACCCAGAGCATCCAGGTAATTTGGGCAACCACCAGACCAAGCAGGATGCCGCCCAATGCCTCGAGCGGAGTGTGACCCAAGACTTCACGCAGCTGCTCTTCCTTTAATGGGTTGCCGGCTGCCAGGTCATTGATCATCGCATTAATCAGCTCAGCATGCTTGCCAGCCTGGCGGCGGATGCCAGTAGCGTCATAAATGACAATCATGCTCAAGGCAAATGCCAGGGCAAACAAGGGCGTACCAAATCCAACCGAGAGACCTATCCCATGGGTGATGCCAACCACCAGGGCCGAATGGGAGCTGGGCATGCCGCCGGGTGATATGAGAAGCGCCCAATTCCAATGATGGGTCTGCAAATATTCCAGAGGTAACTTAATTACCTGGGCTATCCCCCAGGCAATCAACGCGGCGATTAACACGTAGTTGTGAAAGATTGGCATTTATTATCCTTCGCCTTCAACAGCCAAATCCACCAGGGAATCTCCAGATAGCTGTTTGACACGCAACTCAGCCTTATCCAGTAATGCCACACAATGCTTGGTCAATGCCTGACCGCGCTCATAAAGTGCCATGGATGCATCCAATGCAAGCTTGTTAGCCTCAAGGGAGGCAACGATGGCCTCCAATTCAGCCAACGCCTGCTCGTAGGATAGCCCCTCCACAGGCAGTTGATCTGTTTTTGTTTTTGGTTTTGTGGGAGACATGGTTTACTCCTTTCCCCTTTTCAAACGTTATCCATCCACATGGACATCAAAATCACCATCGCTTACCTTTACATTCAAAGGCTCGTCCGCACTGACCTGACCTACGCAAGCAATTGTTTCTCCTGCTTGATTAGTGACGATGGCATACCCTCGTTCCAGCACTGCCATTGGGTTGAGCGCTGCCATATGTTGGATCAGCCCAGTCAAGTGAATCCGCGTCAGCTGCAACAAGTGACTGGAGGTGGCACTCAGACGGTGGTCCAACTCATCAACGCGTTGACTGTTGGATTGGATCTGGAAAAGAGGGGAATTCTTCTCTAGCTGGTTCTGAAGTCCCTGGAATGCCCAGCGGAGCTCACTGGTGAAGCTCTGCAGGAGGCGGTTGAGACGATCGCTTAGATCAGACAGGTCAAGACGCAAGTCCGCCTGGTTGGGGGTGGCAAGCTCGGCCGCAGCGGTGGGGGTAGGGGCGCGTAGGTCGGCTACAAAATCAGCAATGGTAAAGTCGGTCTCATGGCCGACACCGGTGATGACCGGCACCGGCGAAGCGGCAATCGCCCTTGCCACACGCTCATCGTTGAAACCCCACAGGTCCTCGATCGAGCCGCCTCCCCGCGCCAGGATGATTACATCTGGGTGCGCAATCATTACCACATCGTGTAAGGCTGTGATAATACCCAAGGGAGCTTCGTCCCCTTGAACGGGAGTAGGTGCCAGTATCACCTCCACGAGTGGGTAGCGTCGGCGCAGGGTATTAAGCATATCCTGCAAGGCTGCCCCGGTGGGGGAAGTAACGATGCCAATCCGCTTGGGCTTGAGGGGGATAGGGCGCTTGCGCTCCTGGGCGAACAGTCCCTCTGCTTCCAGCATGGCTTTCAGGCGTAGGAATTCCTGGTACAAAGCACCTTCACCAGCCTGACGGAAAACGTCTGCGTAAAGCTGGTATTGCCCACCTGCCTCGTAAACGCTAATCGCACCATGCACCTCGATGGCGTCACCATCGCGGGGCGTGAAGCTTTGCCGTAAGACGGCATTCCGCCACATCACACAGCGTAAGGAAGCTGAGCTATCCTTTAATGTGAAATACACGTGACCCGAGGCAGGGCGTGAAAAATTGGAAACCTCCCCCGTCACCCAAATATCCTGGAGCAGCTCATCTGATTCGAGCAGCTCACGCAGATAGCGTGTTAGATCAGTGACTGTCCACGAGGCAGGGATGTGGGGAGTGAAAAGTGGAAGCTGGGACATCTGTATTAGGATACCCGTATTAGGGTGGTATGTCAATGCAAAGCAATCAAAGAACATTTCGTCTTTGCATTGACACTATTACGCAAAGGCTGATTCTTTGCTACAATAAGTCGGTATTATGAATTATCTCTGGTCTCCCTGGCGTATGGAATATATATTAACTCCCAAATCTGATGAAGGCTGCATTTTCTGCAATGGACTGAAAGAAGTGGATGGTCCGGAAAACCTGATTGTCTTTCGCGGTCCCAAAGCATTTGTGATATTGAACCGCTTCCCATATACAAGTGGGCACCTGATGATCGTACCTTATGAGCACAAGCCTTCGCTGGAGCTGTTGGAAGCCGATTCGCGAGCTGATATCATGGATTTATCAGCCCGGGCAATCCAGGTACTTCAGGAGGTTTATTCACCCCAGGGATTCAATTTAGGCATGAATATTGGGAATGCGGCAGGCGCGGGGATTTCAGAGCATGTACATTTACACATAGTGCCACGCTGGGTTGGGGATACAAACTTCATGTCATCGGTATCTCAAACCCGTGTGCTGCCTGAGTTATTAGAGGAGACCTACCGCAGAGTGAAAGAAGCTTGGGAAGCCAGATAGACCTTTGTTGGAACAAATCGAAGTATAACGGGCTCATTCATTAATTGATGTAAACGCCAAAATTGCATTATTCAGGAGAGAAAATGATGAGCAACAAGGACACTGAGGCTGTAATTTTAAGTGCGGTACGCACGCCTTCGGGGAGTTTTCAGGGCGGGTTCAACAGCCTGACGGCTGTTGACCTGGGGTCATGGGTAGTGAAGGCAGCAGTGGAGCGAGCTTCCATTCCAAACCCCGCGGATATCAAAGAAGTCATCATGGGAAATGTGGTTTCAGCCGGATTGGGACAAAACCCAGCCCGCCAGGCTGCTATTCATGCTGGGCTACCGTCATCAGTGGGAGCATTCACGATCAACAAGGTGTGCGGGTCAGCGTTAAAAGCAGCTATGCTAGCTGCACAAGCCATCAAAGCGGGCGATGGGGATTTGTTTGTGGCAGGAGGCATGGAAAGCATGAGCCGGGCGCCTTTCCTGGTCGATGGGCGTACGGGCAGTTTGCGTTTTGGGCATGCCCAATTAACCGATGCCCTATTGAAGGATGGTCTATGGTGCGCATTGGAAAATTGGTCGATGGGAGATGCGGCTGAATTTATTGCCAATGAGTACCACGTTACGCGCGAAGCCATGGATGAGTATGCGTATAAGAGCCATATGAAAGCTATCGCTGCAATCGATGGTGGAAAATTCAAGCAGGAGATAGTACCTGTAGAGGTGAAGGGTCGCAAAGGGCAGGTGACCGTGGTGGATACGGATGAGACACCCCGGAGAGATACCACACTGGAGGGACTGGCCAAGCTTCGCCCGGCATTCCAAAAGGATGGCAAAGTGACCGCTGGTAATGCCCCGGGCTTGAATGATGGATCTGCTGCCGTGGTAGTATCCAGTCGCGCTAAAGCTGAGCAAATGGGTGTAAGGCCAATGGCACGTATCCTAGGTTATGAGAACGTCGCCCTGGAGCCGAAATATCTCTTTGCTGCCCCAGCGAAAACCATTCCGGTGGTGCTAAAGCAGGTCAGTTGGAAGCTGACGGACGTGGACTTGATCGAGCTTAATGAAGCTTTTGCCGCCCAAGTGCTGGCAAACGGCTATGAGCTAGCTGATCAGGGATGGGATTGGGAGAAAGTCAACGTCAACGGCGGAGGTATCGCCTTAGGGCACCCCATTGGTGCCAGTGGAGCGCGCCTATTAGCTACCCTCATCTATGCTCTGAAGGAGCGCGGGTTGAAAAGGGGCATGGCTTCCTTGTGCCTGGGCGGTTCTGAAGCAGTGGCGATGGCAATCGAGGTGGAGTAGATATATTCGTCATTGCGAGCAGCTGTATGCGAGATCCTGCATCGCGAACATTCTTTGTGAGCGATGGAAGCAATCTTCCTCAATCTTATAAGAATGCTTCGATATGTACGCCTCTATATGACAACTTCCTAATGCGATTATCGGTTCACGGGATGATGCATTCTTAGAAATGGAGTAAGAAGATTGCTTCGGAAAAGATCGCCTAGCAATGACGGAGGAGAGGAGAATCACATGGAAATTCGCTCAATATTCGTAGTAGGAGCGGGGACGATGGGGAATGGTATCGCCCAGGTGGCAGCCACCTCTGGGTACCAGGTGACCATGATGGATGTAGTCCCGGGGCAGGTTGAGCGGGCACAAGCGACGATTGCGAAATCAATTGAGAAGCTGCTTGGCAAAGGGGTAATCACCGAGCAACAAAAGCAGGCTGCCCTATCAATACAGACCAGCATGGCACTGGATGGTGCGGCGAGTGCTGACCTGGTGATTGAAGCAGCTACAGAAAACCCAGACTTGAAGCTCATACTATTCCGCGATCTGGATCAGATTGCAAAACCTGGGGCGATTCTGGCAAGCAATACTTCATCGATCAGTATCACTAAAATTGCTTCAGTCACCAAACGCCCCGAAAACGTGATTGGGATGCACTTCATGAATCCGGTTCCATTGATGAAGCTGGTGGAGGTGATCCGTGGCCTGGCTACTTCAGGGGAGACCACCACAACCACGATGGATGTCTGCCGCAAAATGGGCAAAGAGCCGGTGGAAGCCAATGATTCGCCCGGCTTTATTTCCAACCGCATCCTATGCCCGATGATCAATGAAGCTATTTTTGCCCTCCAGGAAGGCATCGGCTCCCCTGAAGCGATTGACACGGTGATGAAGCTGGGGATGAACCACCCGATGGGGCCTTTAGCATTAGCGGATCTGGTTGGGCTGGATGTGGTGCTATTCGTAATGGAAGTGTTGCAGCGTGACCTGGGAGATGATAAATACCGCCCATGCCCGCTACTACGCAAGATGGTGGATGCCGGATATCTGGGCCGAAAATCTGGCAGAGGCTTCTATCAATATTCATCGATTTAGCGGACATGCCTTTATTGAGGATAATATGACCACCCCTGATACCCAAATATACGACTTTGTAATCATTGGCTCCGGTTTTGGGGGCAGCGTCTCAGCCATGCGCCTGGCTGAGAAAGGATATTCGGTGCTGGTCCTGGAGCGCGGGAAACGCTTTGAAGATAAGGATTTTCCCAAAACCAATTGGAATATATGGAAGTCGCTCTGGCTTCCATTTTTGCGCTGCTTTGGTATCTGGGAATTATCTTTTTTAAACGGAGCTATCGCTCTTCGAGGGAATGGTGTCGGTGGGGGAAGCCTGATGTATGCCAATGTACTGATGGAGACGGATGACAGACTCTTCGAGGCACCCAGCTGGCATCACCTAGCGGATTGGAAGACGATTCTCCGCCCACATTACGACACCGCCAAGCGCATGCTGGGGGTGACCACCAACCCTCGCTTATGGAAAGCCGACGAAATCTTGAGGGAGATTGCTATTGAGCGGGGCGTAGCTGATACATTTCACCCAACAGAAGTGGGGGTTTTTTTCGGTGTGGAAAATGAAACCGTCCCTGACCCATATTTCAACGGTGAGGGTCCGGCACGGGTTGGCTGTAATTTTTGCGGTGGATGCATGGTAGGTTGCCGGTATAACGCAAAAAACACTCTCCCCAAAAATTATCTTTACTTTGCTGAAAAGCTGGGGGTGCATATCCTTCCTGAAGTTACTGTCAGGGATATTCGTCCTTTAACTGGACAGTCGCAAGATAGTGCACATTACGAGGTAGAGTACTACAAGACAACCGCATGGGTTTCCCATCCTCGCCTTAAGGTTCGAGCACGTAATGTCATCGTAGCAGCAGGAGCATTGGGTACACTTGAATTACTCTTCCGCTGTCGTGAGCAAACCCAATCACTGCCGCGGCTATCCCAGCGGTTGGGTTATAACGTGCGTACCAACAGTGAAAATCTTCAGGGAGCGGTAAGTCGGGATAGGGAGATGGATTATTCCAAAGGCATTGCCATCACATCTATTTTTAGTGCAGATAGGGTTACGAACATAGAACCTGTTCGTTTTTCGGATGGCTCATCTTTGATTCGAAATATCACTGCACCTTTGACCGAGGGAAAAAACAT
>Ga0153915_10003689_pt1 | contig 14053 bp, 13 predicted proteins | sample Opewatmetagenome_2_FD_107003 | JGI IMG/M metagenome (GOLD analysis project Ga0153915, IMG submission 107003) | Freshwater wetland microbial communities from Ohio, USA - Open water 3 Core 3 Depth 3 metaG | ecosystem: Environmental > Aquatic > Freshwater > Wetlands | place: USA: Ohio, Lake Erie... | reverse complement strand
TTTCATCAGGAGAGCAACATGAGCAAGAATTACCTTATGAACATTAGCATAGGAATTTTAAAAATAATGAAGGATCCAAGCATTTATAACCAAAAGGAGAATTGAATTGATTTGCTAGCGGACGATAGCAGGAATGATTGGATATGGCCCTAGAGACAATAATTGTAGCCCTATTGGCGCTGATATTGGGCATTGCATTCTGTTTCGGTGGTTATAAATGGTTTCCTATATTGCTGCCTATATGGGGCCTAATGACAGGATTTTTTGTTGGAGCAGCTGCAGTATCTTCAATTTATGGAAAGAGCCCGTTGTCTATAATTATAATAATCGTAGCGGGTTCAATAGTAGGCATATTGCTAGCTGTCGCAGTATATTTATTCTACAACCTCGCCATCATTCTTCTAACCGCTACATTGGGCTATCTTATAGGAGAAGCGATTACGATTCATTTAGGATTTAATCCAGGGCTGATTCCTATCGTGGTCGGACTAATATCGGCTGCATTAGTGGGATTTGTAGCTATTCGTCTACACTTGCCAAAATATATAATAATACTTTTTACATCACTTACCGGATCTATGGCAATTTTGGGAGGATTCCTTTTACTAACGGGTCAAGTAACTCTTGAATCCCTGCGCTACGGAATCTTAGGTTATATCCTTGATTACGCTTCTACCTGGGGGCTTCTGGCGATTATTTTGGCAGTGTTCGGCCTCATCTTTCAGTTACGTGGTTCAAGGAACTTCGAGCTCGATCTAACGACTAAGGAAAAAACTGCATAATTATTTGTGAATATAATTTTTAATAAAATGTTTTTAAAAAATAACTATATTAAATAATTTATCAATTATAGTCATCTAAAAAGAGATTTCATTTCTGTTCCAAGATTTAGACGAAAAGATAAAGTCAAGCTCCGAGTACCTTTTGTCCGGTCGTCTTGCCCGCTGCCGATATTAAGATGGCACTAATGTAGAGAATCGGCAATACGATTAATACAGTTCTAGCCAAAGAGCGCCAGATTTTTGCGATTGCGTAATATGATCTGATGTTGACATTTTGATTGCTCGGATTATGCTTGCCGAAGATAGGCTCAAGAAAATTCATACATTATAATTTCTTTACTACCGTAAGACATATAAACTTAAAAAAATTATTAGGATATATGGAGGCTTCTTCAAGGCTCAAAGTGAGAAAGATAGCTAGAGAAGCCTCGATTTCTGATTCTCAGAAAATACATAGCATCCTAATAATCTTGGTATTGATTTTTCTAACCATTCTTGCCGCAGTACTAATTTATGATATATTGTATTCGCGGACAAACATTGGCAATGATATTTTGCCTTATGGTTCGGAGATTCATAAGCAGAAAGATAGACTTATCGAAACTGTGGCTAGCTGGATAGGGGCGGGTGCGCAACCATTAGGGCAAAACGAAAGCCAAGAGGAGAAAGAGGTGACCAACAAAGCTGAGAACCAGAGTTTATCATCTCTCGTAATTCCTTCGAATGGATCACTAAACAATACATTGACGACTTTTGAGCGAAAGAACTCTAATTTATTCAAGCAACCAGGTAGCGCGATTGGCGGAGGCTCTACCGAATCCGTCCCAGCCTCGCCCAAGAGAAGTGGTTCAAGCAAGTCGGGCAAAAAAAGCCATGACAGCAATTCTCGGTCTACCTCTACAGTGCCAAGAATCTCATCCAACAAAACGACAATGGCTTCATCTATCAAAACGCAAATGCAAAGAGATTATCCAAATAGACCAAGCAATTTGTCTAACAGCAGAAATGAATCTGTTAATCTCGTTAAAGAACTCGGAGCTAACGAAACAGCCGCCATGATGAAAATCAAAGATAAAGATGGCCTAAATGACTTGAAGCGAATAAATGAGGGACAACTCTCATTTGATCTAGCCAGAAATAAGACTTTAGGGTTGAACAATAGCACAAGTATTGAGGCATCAAAAGAAATCAAATCTCCAAGCAACAATACAACTACATTAGTGGGTCAAAATAAAGGCCAGATTGATAATACTCAGCTCATTGAAATCCCTCAGAGAAAGGAACGTTCTCAGAATCAGAGAATTGAAAGACCGGTGAGGCATGAACGATCTCAAAGGCCTGAAAGAGCTAAGAGAGCACGATAGCAGCATGATTTGACCTATTCCATACATTTCTTATGAATAGGAACAGAAATACCTTTACCATTACGTTGGGAAAGATCCTTAGCTATTGATAATATTGCCGACCCCAAATATCGCCAAATGGACGAGATATATTTTTTATTCAGACCACTAATTGATGGGTTGCGATGTTATCGCCAAGTAAGACTTGACCATTATGAGACTGAGATAGTTACCGGCATCTAGCCTTTGAGCTTAAGTCTCTTAAGCATAAGATAAGTCTTGAGTCCGGCAAGTCATATTCAATTAAGCTGGACTGAATAACCGGCTCTCAATTGGCGGCTTTGTTAATTAGCCTCCATACTAACCATAGGTTAGTATTAAATAGATAGACCAATCCAGATACGATTGAAATGAAAAGTATAATAAAGCAACTCGAGGAAGCGATAACACTGGCGGACATATTCGAGGTAGTTAAGGCTGTAGTCTTGAGGAGCACGGGCAAGAGCCGAGGTGGTCTCATGCTAGGGATTGCAAACCTAGGAAACCACCCTAAGGGTTTCTTTGGTGGCTTTTTCACAACAGGCTCGAATATTATCATCATGAACAAGATACCACTCCAGAGAATTAAGGAGACAAAACCTGAGCTTCATAAGCCATACGCCTTTCATATTTTGCTTCATGAGTATATTCATTCCTTGGGATATATGGATGAAGAGCTAGTGAGATCTATGGTATACCAGATAAGCAAAGACGCTCTAGGAAAAGACCACCTTGCTACGAAAATTGCCTCTAATATTGGCAGCTTCACGAAACATCTAACTTATCCCGATTATGTGTTGGATCCTGATCAGAACAGGATAGAGCTAATAAATGACTTTGATAGATCTAGTGTCTCGTATATTGCCTGAAATAGTATGGGTTGCAATAGCTTGAAAGTTCATGATAGGGCTATATGCATTTTAGCGTATCCCGCCGATATAGCTTCCAAGCCACCATTAGGCTTTGGCACAAATTGCATTAGTTACAATAACATCTCGCCTTCTGCCGAATTGCGGCTAAATTGTCCAATAGCTAATCAAGAGCTTGGCGATCCTGGTCGCAGCACCCAACTGTTTATCTTATTGGCAATCGTTATGCATAGACTCATTGCTGATAAGACGCCCATCTGCTAAAACGACCCAATAATAAATTCAAAGAGATTTTTGGAGGCTTCGCCCTCGACAAAGTGTCCATTCACAAAGATCTTAGGTACAATGCCCTCAACAAGGCCTCTTCTGATTCATCATGACGTTCCGATGATCTAAGCACAAGCCCCATGTTGTACCAGGCTTCTGCGTCCAGCATGTCTAGATTGATGGCCTTTTGGAAGCAGGATACGGCCTCATCATATCTCCCCAGGATGTATAGGGCCCAACCCCGATTTTTCCAGGCTTGAACATTATGGGGATCGATATCCAATGACTTCAGGAAGCAATGTGCTGCTTCTCTATATTTTAACAGATTCCGCAGCACTAGACCTTTCCCATACCAAGCCGAAGGGACCTCACGATTGATTTCGATTGCCCTTTCGAAACATTCTAATGCCTCCATAGTTCTATCCGTATCTCGCAAAGTATGGCCCATAGCAACCCAAGAAGAGACGTTCTCGGGATCGAGCCCTATTGCCTTTTGATAAGAGCTAATGGCTTTTTCAGGTCTTTTTAGATGATAAAAGACATCGCCTATGCACTTCCAGGCGCAAACGTCACTAGGATCAAGATCTATCAGCCTTTCAAAACATTTCAATGCGTTGAAATAATCACAAAGAAGATAGAGTGCGTCACCCTTATTCCGCCAGGCCATTTTATTATCAGGATTGATCTCAGTGACCCTATCGTAAGCCTCAACCGCTTCATCGTATCTACCTAGATAATATAGAGTAAATCCTTTGTAGCTCCAAACCTCGGAGTCCAGCGGACACTTTTCCAGCCCTTTCTCGATCCAAAACAACGCATACTCAGGATCGATAGCCATAGCCTGATCGTAAGACTTTTCTGCCTCTTCATACCTAACTAGATTTTGTAGAATATCACCTTGGCTATTCCAGGACTCAGCATCAGAGGGATCAAGATGGATTGCATGCTCCAATGACTCCAAAGCCTCTTGATACCGGCCGAGACCAAGAAGAGCAATACCCTTCCATTTCCAAGCCAATGAGCTACGAGGATCTACTTTGAGAGCTATCTCAGATGCTTCGAGAGCCTCTCCAAGACGTCCTGAATCTAATAAGGACTTGGCCTCTTCCACCAAGGTATTCAATGCATCTTTCATCGTGATTCTCATTTATTATTATTGATTAAAGATTATAGGATTATCGATCAATATTTTAATTTGTATAGCTCTAAAAATTCTTTCACACAGATCTTTTTTTAATTTTTGTTAAATTATTCATAATTTTTTTACGAACCCAAATAGTCCATGTCCGATAGCGAAGAACGCTTCTTGACCCATTTTTCTCAGGATGACTCGATTGAGAATCTCAAACTCTTCGAAAATCCAGGCTTCGAGGTTCTATCGTCGTACTAATAAGAAATCCCTGTAACAAGTCAAAATCAAGTCTAGATCTCCTATAATTGTCAAACCGTTTCTCGAATTCTCGATTGGCGACCTGAGGATATTTGACCATCGCAAGAATTTGTCTGCTGTTTTTGCTAGATGTTCCAAGATTCGGAAAATCAAAAGCTGATAGCCATTAATAATCGAAGGATAAGGGATGACAGTAGTCTGGCAAGCTGCCTGCTGGCTTCTCCAATACAATTGGTACTCTATTGATTGTACTCAAGCTATTAACCTGCGAAATAGCAGAGAATTGCTGAATATTATGAGATGCGTTGGCTGCTGATTTCAACCTTTATAGTTTTCTACTAATATTCTACAACTTGAGCATTCATATCTAAATGGATCGATTTAATTTTTAGTATTTAAATATTTTATCTCAAAAATTGAAGTTCAATGGTGTGGAGGCTTGAAGCGTTCCCTGCTATGAACATAAGAGGTCTTCTGCAGTTCTTTAACTATATGAGAAGAGTCGGCCCTATATTTAACAAAGATTTTCCCTTTCTCCTCAACCCGACTTATGAGTTTTCGGTCCTCAAGATCTTTCAGTATATTTAGAATTTTATCTTCCGAAAGCCCATCATTTTTAGAATACTTTATGATCTCTGATTCCGTGCTAAACATATATGGATGCTCTTGATCACCAAGACTCCACATATCAATTATTCGACCCATCACCTTTTTCTCATCTATATCCAAATCCTTCTTGATTAGATGCTTGTTTGTCCCAGGCATGATTTGCAACCTCCGACACCTTCCTATATATGTGAGAATTAGTTTTCTTAAAGATATTCATATCAATTTTCCGATTTAGCTTCTCCTTTAATATTTGAGTTATCTCCCGATTGTGATGCTTCAGATCCTGATCCAATTAGCTATCCAGTCGTCATACATCGAATTACGGGAGGCTAACGAAACCATTAGCTCTTCAGGAGTAGTTGCTTCCATTAAACTAAATTTTCTGAAATAATGAATCAAAGAGTCGAATTATCCAAAATATTGATAGCCAAATTGATGAAAAAAAATTATATCCATAAAAGGGCTTTACACAAATATGGTGAGAAATCTTGGCGGAAAAGAATCTACAAGTCTCTGAGTCGGTATTTGACGCTGTGCTCGAACTGCATAAGAGGCTACAAGAGGTTTATGGCAACGATGTAACCATTTCTGATACCATCGATTACATGGGGCACCATCTTTTCATTTACCAACAGCTGCTGGAGATCATAAAGAGTGAGCTTGATAAACTGAGGGACCAGCCTCAATGCGATATGGGCGCGATGAAGGGATTATTAGATTTTGTTCAGTCTCTTGCATGGAACAAAGACGCCACTTGTTTCGTTCGTTCAAATGTGGATGTTCCTTTTCATTGGATACATACACGATGGCTTTTGGATATTCAAGGCAAGAATATATTCAAGTGCATGCTGGAGCCGGAAGAAGAATCCATGTCTAAGACAAGAAGCGAGTACAGGATCAATATTAGCTAGGATTTAAATTTTTCAAACCCATAATAGAGGATTCCTAATAACCCTCGATACCGTATATCCCTTATTTAAAGTCCGGGTTCATATAAGTGGGTTTATTAGGATTCCTCAATAGATCAAATGAATATTTTATTACCTTAAAAAATGACCTATTTCAGCAAAATAAACGGGATCATTGCAAAAAGTCATCTATGTTAGTGAGCTTATCGACCTCGCTCTTGCTTATGTTTGATTGGACTACAACATTCTCTCGAATTTCGACTGGAGCTTTGACTCTTATGGCCAGAGCCAGGCAGTCACTGGGCCTGGCATCTATCTCTTGCTCCTGAGAGTCACTCTTTATAGTCAATCGAGCATAATAGATTCCGCCCTCAAGCTCATCAATTAACACACGGATTATGCTAGCTTTGAGGCTATCCAAAACAGTAACGAAAAGGTCATGCGTCATGGGCCGAGGAGCCAGACCCCCGGTGAGAGCGTGGTGAATAGAGATAGCTTCAGATAGCCCGACGAATATGGGCACAATCCTGCCGGTATCATCCTCCAAGAGGACCACCGGAGCAGGAGAGCTGCCTTGGGCCTCGGCAATATATACACCCTTCACTCTAACTGGAATCGGTGTCTCCACACTCTCTTGTGGATTGCTCATCTTATAAGACTTCCTCGTCTAAACCTTATCAAGGCCGATTTTCACATTGAGGTCATCGATAATCCAATCCTTGATCAGTTTGCCCTTGACTCTATTTTCCCTCGCAAGATCCATCTCTATAGCTCTGACCTCAGCTGCTATGTGATCTTTCTTTCCATCAATAAGCAGAAGGATCCTTTCATCACCTATTTCCACTGATACGACAATTTGGTCCTCAACACGCAAGTCCATCTCCTTGCGCATGTCTTGTATCCTGCGGATTATCTCGCGGGCATAGCCCTCCGCCTCCAATTCTGGCGTTAGACTCACATCCACATATACGGCGCCTTGAGAGTATTGTGCAACTGAAAGGTTCTCTGGCGGGATTTCCTGAAATTGGACCATTTCTTGATCAACAGAATAGCTCTTGCCTTCCCAGCTGATCAAAGCATTCCCCATTTCAAGCTGTCTGTGGACCTCGACGGGATCGATCGCCCTGAGAGCCTCCACCACCTTAATAGCTTCGCCTTTGTAGACAGGACCGATTTTTTTATGCACTGGCAAAAGCCTTAGGTCCATTTTGGGCTTCTCACCTGGAGACAAGATAGTTATCTTCTTTGAGTTGGTCTGGCCTCTAAGGACACTCTCCAAACCATACAGATCAAATGCCTCATCGGAAGGAGAAATCACTATTTCAGATACAGGCCACCTAAGCTTACGACCAGCCTTTTGGCGGGCATTGGATGCGGCCTCGGAAATGTCTCTCACTAGCGACATGCTCCCTTCTAGCTTCGAATCAATCAACTCTTTTTTGGGATAAGGCCAGTCACACATATGCACCGATTCAGGCGCTTCTGAATCTAGACCCCTTATCAAATTTTGGTAGATAGATTCCGCCAGAAAAGGCGTGAAAGGAGCTATTAGCTTGCATAACATTATCAAGACCTCATAAATGGTGGCGTATGCAGCCATCTTGTCAGGATCATCCTGTTCAATCCATGTACGAGGTCTGATGAGCTGTATGTACCACCTAGACAGATCCTCCAAGATGAAATCAGAAATTGATCGAACGATCCTATGTAGCTCAAATTTCTCCATGTTCTCGCTGACTTCCTCAGCCAAGCTATTGACTCTTGATAATATCCAACGGTCTTCTTGCCGGAGAGCTCTACTCCAGCGAGATAGATCGGCTTTGGACGAGTCGAATTCATCTAAAATCATATAGGGAAGGGCGAATCGATAAGCATTCCAGAAGATATTGAGCACTCTGCTAACATTCTCTACTGCATCCCAGGAAAAATGCAGATCATCCCAGGGAGCATTGGCACCCAATACATAGAATCTCAAGGTATCTGCCCCATATTTATTTAGCACCTCTTCGGGCTGAACAACGTTGCCGATGCTCTTAGACATCTTCCTACCCTGCTCATCTAAGGTGAACCCATGCATGAGCACGCTCTTGTAAGGAGACCGGCCGAATGAAACCATGCTGGCACCGAGCTGCGAATAGAACCAGCCACGTGTCTGGTCATGGCCTTCTGTTATAAAATCTGCCGGCCACCAATTATTAAACTCCGTCTCCTCATGCGGGAATCCTAAAGTTGCCCAGGAGGCCACGGCACTGTCGAACCAGACATCAAAAACGTCCGGTGAGCGCTTCATCTTCCCCCCACATGGACAATCGATAATCAAAGTATCCACTTCGGGCCGGTGCAATTCAGAAAGCTTTTTGCCACTGCGACTCTCTAATTCCTCAATTGTTCCCAGGACTTCTATGTGACCACAATTCTGGCAATTCCAGATCGGCAACGGTATACCCCAATACCTTTGCCGCGAGATGCACCAGTCGCGGGCATTGCTAATCCAGTCTGCAAAACGAGCAGATCCTGCCCAATCAGGATGCCAGGTAATCTTGCTTATTTCCTTCAACATTCTATCTCGTAGGTCCGAAATTTTTAGAAACCACTGTCTTGTGGCTATGAAAATAATTGGGGTCTTGCAGCGCCAACAATGACCATACCTGTGTACGAGCCTATCATGAGCGAGCAATAGGCCTCTTTCGGCCAAATCCAATACTATCTCGCCATCAGCTTCTTTAACAAATTTACCCTCGTACTTATCTCCGACCTCTTTAGTGTAACGACCCTCTTCACCAACCGGGCAAAACACTTCCAAGCCCATCTCCAACCCTAGCTCAAAGTCCTCAATACCGTGTCCGGGGGCTATGTGAACGCACCCCGTGTTCTCAGCAGTAACGAAATCTGCGGCATATACTCCATGAACCAGCTCCCTTTGTCTAGGTACCAGATCAAACAAGGGGCTGTCATAGTTCAGATCCTTCATTTCCTCGCTAGAAAGTTTTTCGAGCAGCTCGTAGTCCTTGTAGCGTCCCTTCTTGAGCACATCCTCTACGAGATCTGAGGCCATGATCAAAATGTCGACTTGGCCGTCTCTATATGCTCGCACTTTGGAGTATTCGAACTTTGGATGAATGGCTACGGCCACATTGGCCGGAATAGTCCAAGGTGTGGTCGTCCAGATTACTATGTATGTATTGGGCTCGTCCTTGACTGGGAACTTGACGTATATTGAATAATCAGTTTCATCCCAATACTCCACTTCTGCGTCGGCCAGTGCTGTCTGGCAGCGAGGACACCAATTGACAACACGCAAACCTCTTTCAAGCAGATTGTGTTCGTGCGCTTTTTTCAGCGTCCACCAAGCTGCTTCAATATACTCATTCTTGAGGGTCATGTAAGGGTCTTCCCAATCCAGCCAAACCCCTAAAGCCTTGAATTGAAGAGTCATATCGTCCTTCTGCCTCAATGCAAACTCTTTGCATCTCTGAATGAACTTATCAACTCCATAGGCCTCTATGTCTTTCTTGCTCTTGAAGCCGAAAGACTCCTCGACCTTGACCTCGATTGGCAATCCATGCATATCCCACCCTGCTCTGTCCTTGACCTCGAAGCCATTCATCGATTTATAACGGAGAATAGCGTCCTTAATCACCTTATTCCATGCAGTCCCTAAGTGGATACGGCCAGTTGTGTAAGGCGGCCCGTCCACGAAAAAGAACTTCATACCGCCGATTCTTAGGGCTCTGACCTTCTGATAAGCCCCCGACCTCTCCCAAATTTCTTTGATCTGGTTCTCCACATCAAGCGCACTGTACTGCCCTGCAACCTCAGAGATCACGCCCAATCCTCCGAAAAACGATAGCCACCATGCATCAACGCCATATTTAGCCTTTGTGACGTTTAGATGAGATTCGCATTTTGGAGGAATCTTGATATATTGACAACCCGATCGAAGTAACTGAGGAGATTTGATCAAAGAGGAGATCTGGATAGAGAAGTACCGTCCAGCCATTCTGGACGATATAGTAGGTCAGGACCAGATAGTTAAACGCCTTAAGTCCTATGTGAAAACTAGAAATTTGCCTCATCTGCTCTTTTCTGGACCACCCGGCGTTGGCAAGACAGCCGCTGCTATATCAATAGTGCGAGAGATTTTTTCCGATAATTGGAGAAATAATTTTATCGAGCTAAATGCCTCTGACGAACGCGGCATTGATATCATCAGGCATAAGGTCAAAGACTTTGCCCGAATGGCCCCGCTAGGTGAAGCCGATTTCAAGGTCATCTTTCTCGACGAAGCAGATGCACTCACTAACGATGCTCAGAGCGCATTGCGAAGAACAATGGAACGCTATAGCGCCACCACCAGGTTTATCCTTTCCTGCAACTACTCATCAAAAATCATCGATCCAATACAATCCCGCTGTGCAGTCTATAGGTTCAAGCCCCTTGATAGCGACGCAATAGAAAAAAGGATTACATATATCGCCGGGCAGGAAGGACTAAAAGTAACCAACGAGGGAATGCTAGCCATAATCTACGTTGCTAGCGGTGATATGCGTCGAGCCATAAATGCATTGCAGGCAGCAGCTCTTTTGGGAGATAAAGTCGATGAGGAGACCATCTACCAAATTACCTCAACGGCCAAGCCAGAAGAGATATGGGAATTCATCAAAACAGCTTTGAAGGGCGATTTTGTGTCTGCCAGATCCATGCTGGACGATCTATTATTGTCCAAGGGTCTATCTGGTGAGGATATAGTCATTCAGATTCATAGAGCTATGCTGGATATGGACATTCCTGATAAGGATAAGGTTAGGTTTATCGACAGAATCGGAGAAATAGACTTCCGGCTGACAGAGGGAGCTAACGAGAGAATCCAACTAGAAGCATTATTGGCTTACTTCGCTCTAAGCGGGATTTAAAGCAGTCCTGAGAAATAGGCACAGCAAATGAGGGGTCGCATAGTCCACAGCCAAAATCGATGATATAAAGACTGAGCATCCAAAGCTTCAGATACCAAGTCCGCTGTTTAGGTCATGCTATAATTGGAACTGGCATTATTGGCTTTCTAGGGTTCATATAGCTGTCCAAAGATCCTGCTTCTTGAATTTCTGGAAAGATAATTTTAATAATTTGAAATTTATTTATAATTACTACCTGATGAATTTGAGGAGCCTTTGTGACATTTGGTTTAGATTCGCTCTTTTGGAGGAATCTTGGAACAGGATCTTCGATCAGATTGGGATGCGATCAATCGGAGATCGTGATTGTATTATCTGCTCATCTTGAAATAAATCGACCCACAAATAGCAAGAATACATTGGCTTATTTCATCAGAACAGCTCGAGCCGGGGCTCCTTCTGAATCCTTAATTCTTAGCGGTAGACAGAAAAGTGTGTAGCTGCCCTCAGGAACCTCTGCAAGGTCGATTCCCTCCAATATCAGCACATCTTTGCCGAGAAGGGATTTATGCGCCGGAACGGACTCCTCGCCGTACCTATCGATAGATAAGTAGTCAATACCGACTAAATTCACTCCCATCTCCACGCACAACTCCGCTGCCGCTTTAGACATATAGACATACTTCTTTGAAAATGAATTTCTCCTCATCAGGCCAATGCGAGAATTCTGAGTCTTGAACAACAACGCATCGCCTTTCTCTATTTTTATGTCCTTTAGGCACCAAGGCCCAATAGAGCTTTCATCCTTTATCGACACGACATGTGCAGGCATAATGAATCGTTTGGTCGGGTATTGGTCCAGAGTCTTGCCATCCTTCAGGAAATGTGCGGGCGAATCTAAGTGGGTGCCAGCATGGGCGCCGAGAATTAGAGCTGAGAGATTATAGGGCTGTCCATCAGATAATCTAGAGATCATTTTCCGTTCATAGGGCATATCACCGGGATAAGATACCATATTTTCGCTTATCAGTACGCTTACGTCGTACACCTCACTAAAAGAGTGTAAGCCAGCATGGAGAGGTTCCGAGGGACTGATTGAGTAAGCGATCATTTTAGCAATTCCCTCTGAAATTGTATAAGTGCTATTTAAGAAAATCGCATTGTTAAGACAATTAGAACAGATGCAATTTATACTTCAACGGAAAAGAGACTCAAAATATTGTCGTTATATCGGTCAAATCTCAGAAAAAGAACCTTATGGCAGAAGAAAGTAGATATGCGGTGACCAGCTAATGTCAATAGAGATATCATCAGCGAGGTGATTATGGAGAAGATATGGTTGGAGCCAGGGCAGATTTACAATCTGGAGAAATCCGCCCTTGAAAACGAAACGAGGGTGAAGATCCTGGAAATCATTGGCCTTGACCTTAAACGATTAGAGGATCTACAGGACGAGGTAAGACTAAAGGAACAGGAACTTAATTTGCATCTAGTGTTGCTAGAGCAGGCAATGCTACTGGAACGTGATGAAGAATGCTACAGACTAACTCCTAGATGCTTGGCCTACCTAGACCAGTGCCATGGCTACGAGTTAAGGAGATAGGCAGGTGGAACGAGCAAAATTCGATTTTATATCGGATTAGGTTATAGTCTCCACGAATGAATCTATCCTATCCAAGCTTTTCGAAAACTCGCATAAAAAGATGAGAAAACAAGAGATAAGCAAGAAATTTCAAGCATATCCATTGCTTACATTCCAAGCAACAACCTAAATGCAATAGCCGCCAAGATCTCATTTATTTCACAAAATTTTCGCTCATCATATGTATCTTGATATTCACAGGAACGTTAAGCTAAAAATTGTCAATATCTCTCGGACAATTCCCTGGCTTTCTTGCTATGAATTGATTGCTCCTAAGAATAGCACATACGTTCCGGCCGCAAGCATTTCTTCTGATCTTTGCTCTTTAATGGAAGTCCAGAGTCAACTTGAATCTATCTATTTCTGTCTGTTGAACCAATATATTTGGACTTATGAGAGAAATCTAGTTCCATAAAACTGGAAGTTCAACCATTCTAATATGAACAAGGCAGCAATAATTATGGGCTGATGGATGAAATAGATCAATAACGAATTCTTACCCAAAATTTCAAGAGACTTCACGCACAATAAGCCCGACCAATCAGGCAATTTGAACCTCCTTTCATAGCCCTCATAAAAGGTAGTGCCCAGATAGACTCCAACTAGCACTAAACCGAACCAAGGGAGGATAGGGAAGAAGTCCAGCGTGTAGAAACTATGAGGTGACAGCCCTAACCATAGCAACCATGGAAAATCGACAGTTTGTGCTTGAAAATCAAGCCCAATAACAATGAAAAAAAATGCTATTATTATATTCAGAGCACCCAAACGAAGAAAAGGATAGGAGAGAATAATTGCGATTCCAATGAAATGCAATATGCCAAAGATTATGAAGCCAGGTCCTATCAGGAGATAAGTGACGAGGGTTACGAGAAGGCCAGAGCAGAAGATTTTCAGGCCTCTTTTTGTAATTTTTTTAAAGAATCCCTTTTCAGAACCGGATTTGCTTGCCCTTGAATGGCTGAGAACCAGGGACAAACCGACCAATGCTATGAAGATTGATGCGGCGAACCTTGCCAAGTAGAACCAGATGTGGGAATCCATATTAAAACGGTAGAGATGAAAATAGTCGAGATCGAAGACGATGTGAAATGCAACCATTAGGACCACGGCCAGACCCCGGCACAAATCCACTTCCCAGAAACGAGTCGATAGCCTATCGTCCATTCAATTATGCGAATGGAACTCAATGGATAAAACCTTGATTCGTCTAGTTAATCTGTTGGAAAGGCACATACGAGACTACAGAAAATGTTTTATAGAAGATCAAATACTGTGAAGCTGAGAATTCAGAGGAGGATTAAGCTTATGG
>Ga0153915_10003688_pt1 | contig 14054 bp, 9 predicted proteins | sample Opewatmetagenome_2_FD_107003 | JGI IMG/M metagenome (GOLD analysis project Ga0153915, IMG submission 107003) | Freshwater wetland microbial communities from Ohio, USA - Open water 3 Core 3 Depth 3 metaG | ecosystem: Environmental > Aquatic > Freshwater > Wetlands | place: USA: Ohio, Lake Erie... | reverse complement strand
GTGATTGTCTTCTGCTGGTCAACAGCCGTTAAGGAAATGCTGGAAAAAACCGAAGCATTAATTTGGATTGTCGCGGCCAAAAGCAATAGTCCAAAGACACTCAATGGCAGGGAAATCTTTTTAAAGTACTTTACCAACAAAATACTTTTAGAGGGTTTTTTTACCATAGATTTACGTTTTTAGGATTAATACAATGAGTTAATATAATCGCATTCAAATGTTAATTTTCGGTAAAACAAATGGCTTATTATCTGCTATTTTCATTAAACCGGCTAATATTATCTGACTCATATTTTTTATCATAAGCATTCAGCTTAAGGTGTATTTCTATTGAAAACGACACGAACAGATTTATTTATGGGCAGAATCAGGTAAACAATATATAGATTATCAAATTTAGAATTTTTTTTCAATTCTGCAACCGATTGCAGAACTTTTTTTGATTAACCTGATTTTGTAAACTGAAGCAAAAAACGGAGAAGAAAAAGAATAAAAGAATAAGGTTACTTGAAAAAAAAGAAAGAATTAACTTTATGAATTCATAAATTAAACCTGAAATAATCTAAATATGACTGCTTCTTCAAAATATAATTTCGAAAGGACAATCAATCATAAACAGCCGGAAAAAGTTGTTGTGGATTTTGGGTCTACATCCGTAACCGGAATTCATGTTCGTGTGGTTGAAAAGCTTAGAGAGTACTTCGGACTGGAAAAGAGGCCAGTTAAAGTAACGGAGCCTTTTCAGATGCTTGGCGAGATCGATGATGAGCTGATACGCGAAATGAATATTGATGTGATAGGCCTTTACGGGGAAAATAATATGTTCGGAATTCCCAACCGTGATTGGAAACTGCACAAAACTTTCTGGGGACAGGAGGTTCTTATTCCCGGTCAGTTTAATTATACATACAATAGCAAAGGAGATATTCTCATTCATGCCGGAGGAGATGTTTCAGTACCGGCAAGCGCTATGATGCCCAAAACCGGGTATTTCTTTGATGCTATTGACAGGCAGGAACCTATTGACGATTCGAAGCTGAGAGTTGAAGATAACCTGGAAGAGTTTCCACTGATCTCCGATCATGACCTTGAATATTGGAAGACACAAGCTGAATCTATTGAGAATTCAGGAAAAGCGGTTATGGCATCGCTCGGAGGTACTGCCCTTGGTGATATTGCGCTTGTTCCCGGTCTGAATCTTAAACATCCGAAAGGTATCCGGGGAGTTGCCGACTGGTATATTTCCACCCTTATAAGGGAGGATTTTATTAAAGAACTTTATGATAAACAAACTGATATAGCACTTGAAAACCTCTCAAAGCTTCACAATGTTATTGGCGACAGGATAAATACTGCATTTATATGCGGGACCGACTTTGGTACACAAAATTCTACTTTCTGTTCTCCCGAGACCTATACCAGAGTTTGGCTGCCCTATTATAAAAAAGTCAACGACTGGATACATCAGAATACTACCTGGAAGACTTTCAAGCATTCCTGTGGTGCCATCGAAACCTTTATGGAGCTTTTCATTGAATCGGGATTTGACATTATTAATCCGGTTCAGATAAACGCTGAAGGGATGGAACCACGCAACCTGAAGCAAAAATACGGAGACAGGATTGTGTTCTGGGGAGGCGGAGCAGATACACAGGGCGTATTTGCATTCGGTACTCCACAGCAGGTTAAAGATCAGGTGAAGAAGCAATGCGGTATTTTAAACGATAATGGAGGATTTGTCTTTAACACTGTCCATAACATTCAGGCTAATGTTCCTTTTGAGAATGTGGTGGCTATGCTGAACGCTTTAAAGGAGCTATGACAAGTAAAGACAAGGAAACATCTTTTGACCTTAAATTTCTAACTGGGATCTCCCTTATATCAGCTATGGGGGGACTTCTTTTCGGATATGACTGGGTTGTTATCGGAGGAGCTAAACCTTTCTACGAGCCTTTTTTTGAGATAACAGGAAATCCTGTAATGCAGGGCTGGGCAATGAGTTGTGCGCTCGTCGGCTGCCTGGTCGGCGCTGGGCTTTCAGGATGGTTTAGCGACAGGTTCGGAAGAAAACGATTATTGATCCTGGCTGCATGCCTGTTTGTGGTTGCCTCGCTGGGTACAGGTTCTTCAAATCACCTTACTACCTTTATATTTTTCAGAATTACAGGAGGAATTGGAATAGGTCTCGCATCAAACCTTTCGCCTGTTTATATTGCCGAGATTACGCCTGCAAATACACGGGGCCGATTTGTATCAATAAATCAGTTAACAATAGTGATAGGGATCCTGGCTGCCCAGCTTATAAACTGGTGGATTGCTGAGCGTGTGCCTTCCGGTGCAACTCCAGCGGATATAATGACTTCCTGGAACGGACAAACAGGCTGGAGATGGATGTTTTACGCATGCGCTTTCCCGGCAGCATTATTTTTTGTACTTATGTGGTTCGTTCCCGAAAGTCCAAGATGGCTTGCGCGAGAAAAAAGAAATGATGAAAAGATTCACAGGATACTTTCCCGGATAGGTGGTCAGGTTTATGCCGACAATGAACTCACAGCAATAAAGGGAACTTTAGGCACGGGAACAGTAAAGGCTGATTACCTGATGCTTAAAGGACCTGGTATTTCAAGAGTCCTGCTCATTGGTGTAGTCATTGCTATTTTCCAGCAATGGTGCGGAATAAATGTGATTTTTAACTACGCCCAGGAGATATTTGCAAATGCTGGCTATTCAGTCTCGGACATCTTGTTCAATATTGTGATCACGGGAAGTGTGAACCTTGTTTTTACTTTTGTTGGTATGTCCCTGGTTGATAAAATCGGGCGCAAAGCCCTGATGCTTTTAGGAGCTGGGGGACTTGCAGTAATTTATGCTGTGATAGGATTGTTGTACTTTTTCCATATCCAGGGATTACCGCTTTTAATAATGGTTGTAACCGCAATTGCCTGTTATTCAATGTCCCTCGCCCCCGTGACCTGGGTTGTGCTTTCGGAGATCTTCCCAAACAGGATAAGAGGCATTGCTATGTCTGTTGCCACTTTTGCACTCTGGGCAGCATGTTTCGTACTTACTTATACTTTCCCGCTTCTGAACAATCTGTTTAAAGTCTCAGGTACTTTCTGGCTTTATGGCCTGATTTGTATCCTCGGCTTTTGGTTTATCATGAAGAGACTTCCCGAAACCAGGAGAAAATCTCTTGAGGAGATTGAAAAGGAAATGAAGTAAAATGGCATAACCGCACAACTTGCACAACCGCATAACCTCTAATCAGACATTCCATGAAAAAACTACTACTCCTTTTGCTAATCATGACCGGCTGTTCAACTCAGAAACAAGAATTTCGGGAGAAAATATCACTTGCCGGTGAATGGAAATTCAGAATTGACTCCACCGATCAGGGAATAAATGATGAATGGTACAAAGCACCACTTAGAGAAACAATACTGTTGCCTGGTTCAATGGCTGAAAATGGCAGGGGAGAAGAGGTAAAAGTAAATACTGACTGGACCGGCGACATTGTTGACAGGTCATATTTCACGGCTAAAAAGTATGAAAGATACAGGCAACCAGGAAACATAAAAATCCCTTTCTGGCTGAAACCGGTTAAATATTACAAAGGTGCAGCCTGGTATCAGAAAGAATTTGATCTCCCGGAAAACTGGAATGAAAAGAGGGTAGTACTATTTCTTGAAAGATGCCACTGGGAATCGACAGTTTTTGTCAATGGCAATAAAGCCGGTTCTCAGAACAGCCTTGCTACTCCGCATGAATATGATCTGACAGGATTTCTTGTTCCAGGCAAAAACACTGTCACTATCAGAATCGATAACAGGGTCATTATTCCAGTCGGAGTTAATTCACACAGCATCAGCGATCATACACAGTCGAACTGGAATGGAATTGCAGGAAATATTTGTCTGTTAGCAACACCAAAGGTGTTTGTTGATGACATAAATATCTATCCCGAAATTCAGAAGAATAACGCCAGGGTAGTTGTCAGCATTCAGAATCCCCTTAAGAAAGATTTCAAAGGAAAACTCTCATTTCAGGCTGCTAGTTTCAAAACAGGAAAACCGGTGAAGTTAACAAAGAAAATTGTAACAATTGTTACAAATTCAAATAGGCAGCAAATAATTTTCAATTACAAAATAAAAGATCCTCAGCTTTGGAGTGAATTCCAGCCTGTTTTATATGAAATGGTAGTATCCCTGAAGGAAGATGGTTCCGGGGAAATTGATCAGCACTCAATTGACTTCGGGATGCGTGAATTTAAAACCAGCGAGACTCATTTTGAGATAAACGGCCACAGGATATTCCTCCGCGGTACTCTTGAATGTTGTATTTTCCCGCTTACCGGATATCCACCCACTGATTTGGAATCGTGGTTAAAAGTTTTACAGACCTGTAAGGATTACGGATTAAATCATTTGAGGTTTCATTCCTGGTGTCCGCCCGACGCAGCATTCGCAGCTGCTGATAAGCTAGGGATTTATTTTCACATTGAATGCAGCTCATGGGCAAACCAGGGAACAACAATTGGAGACGGAAGGACAATAGATAAATTTATTTATGATGAAAGTGACAGGATAATCAAGGAATATGGCAATCATCCGTCTTTCTGTATGTTGGCATACGGAAATGAACCGGCGGGAGACAAACAAAATGAGTACCTGGGGAAGCTGATAAATTACTGGAAAGCAAAAGACAATCGAAGAGTATATACTTCAGGTGCAGGTTGGCCAATAATTCCTGAAAATGATTACAATCTGACAGCGGTTCCAAGAATTCAGGGCTGGGGGGAGGGACTGAAAAGTATCATCAACGCAAATCCTCCTCAGACAATGTTTGACTATCGCGATTTTGTTTCTCAACACAAGATTCCGACTGTAAGCCATGAGATAGGTCAGTGGTGCGCCTATCCCGATTTTAAGGAAATTGCTAAATATAAAGGTGTATTGAAGCCCACAAATTTTGAGATTTTCAGGGAATCACTTTCTGAGAACAATATGGGTGATCAGGCTGAGGATTTTCTGAAAGCATCTGGTAAATTGCAGGCGTTATGCTATAAAGCTGATATTGAGGCAGCAATGCGTACACCCGGATTTGGCGGTTTCCATCTCCTGCAGCTGCATGATTTTCCCGGACAGGGTACTGCCCTTGTAGGGATTTTAAATCCATTTTTTGAAAACAAAGGGTATATTACTGCTGAGGAATTCAGGATGTTCTGCAATGAAACGGTTCCTCTTGCAAGAATGACAAAAATGACATATCGCAATAATGAAATATTTAAACCGGATATTGAAATAGCTCATTTTGGTTTTAAACCTCTATGTGGTTTTTCAATCATTTGCCGCGTTTTAGATTCAGACAAAGCCATAATTTATGAACAGACAATCGTAAAGGATACAATAGGAATCAGTAATTGTATTCCAGTTGGTTCCTTATCGTTTAACCTGGCTGGGATTTCAAAAGCACAGAAGCTTACCCTGGAAGTGTTGTTAAAAAATACTCAATTCAGAAACAAGTGGGATTTCTGGGTATATCCAGAGGAAAAAGAAGCTGATGCAGGTAAGGTATTTATCACCGACAAATTTGACAGAAAAACAGAAGAAATTCTCAACAAAGGAGGCTCAGTACTTCTTCTGTCATGTGGTAAAGTCGGTAAAACAAAAGGTGCCCAGGTTGCGATTGGATTCTCGAGCATCTTCTGGAATACAGCATGGACCAACAATCAGCCGCCTCATACACTTGGTATCTTTTGCGATCCAAAACATCCTTTTTTCAGGGAGTTTCCCACCGAATATCACAGCAACTGGCAGTGGTGGGATCCGGTTTCACATTCACAAGCTATGATACTGGATAGATTACCTGCAAGCCTGAAACCAATTATCCAGCCCATCGATACCTGGTTTGAGAACAGAAAGCTTGCCCTGGCTTTCGAAGCAAAGGCAGACGGGGGAAAACTGATGGTTTGCAGTGTTGACCTGAAACAATTAACAGATGAAAGAATTGTTTCAAAACAGCTTCTAAAATCGATGCTGGATTATATGAATAGTGATTCATTTGATCCTCAAACAGAAGTTAACCTACAAAGTATTAAGGAACTTCTGGTTGATTGAGAGATATCATTAAATCTCCGTTTAACTCTGTTCTGCTCTGTGGGACTCTGTGCACCTATTTCTAAAAACGATCCAGCCACCTGAATTTTTTAGCACTGTCTCCAAATTTCAAGGCCAACGTCATTTCATGTGTTCCGTAGGTTACTCTTTGAATCCTGTTCAAAGTAAAATCGAAAGCATACCCAATAAACACTGAAGTCATTTTAATCCGTCTTGGAATAATTTTAAATCTTATGGTCGATATTAAAGCTCCACTTGTTCTGTATGCTAATCCAGTCCAGATAGTTTGATTATATATATAATTGAAACCAATATCTGCCTGTGGTCTGATTTGTTCAGACATTTTTAAAAGAATTGATGGTTGCAGTTCAGTCTTGGTCCCGGAATTAAAAATGTAAGATCCAAAAAGATAAAATTGCCTGTCCATCCAGAAATTTTTGTATGCAGAATTACCAATTTTATCTGCAGCACCTAGCAATTCGAAAGCCGAAAATCCGATATCGAACCTGGGATTCAGGAGGTAAATTCCAAAATCAACATCTGGAACAAATACCCCCTTATGCAATTTATCATTTAATAATGGTTCCCCAGATTCCTCAAAACTCATCTCATTGACATTAATTTTGAAGTAATATCCGGTAAATCCAAGTCCCATGGATAATTGTGTATAATCCTGAATCCATAAATTATAGCAGTAAGATGTCTGAAAGCCTGTTCTTTGAACAAGTCCATTCCTGTCGCTGAAAATATAACCTCCCAAGCCAATCCTGCCAGTGGTTTTTGGTCTATAAACTGTATTATTAATGATATTCTGGTTAAGTTTGTAGCTTCTTTTTAGTAATCTGGTTTGAAAGCTCAGAGAATAAGTTCTCGGTGCACCTGAATAACCAATCCATTGTTCACGGGTTGTAATATTGTAGCTTGTGTACCCATCACTTCCTGCATCAGCAGGATTAATCAGGAATTTGTTATAGAGATACTGGCTGTATAAAGGAAGTTGCTGTGCAAAAGACATTTGCCCCAAGATAGAATATGCCAATACATAAACCAGTTTTTTTAGAATTTCCAAAACACTCATTTCTATCTGATTATAGTTATTGCACCAATAATTGGTTTGGATCCGTTGTGGAGATCAATGACGTAATGATACGAATCAATAGGTAATTCTTCTCCTTTACTCCTGCCATCCCATGGAATTGAATAACCCCTGTCTGATATCCACACAGCCTGACCCCATCTGTTATAAATTGTGATTTCAATCTGCGGATACAATTCAGTATTTTCTATATTCCAGACATCATTAATCAGGTCTTTGTTTGGTGAAATTGCCTCAGGTATAACAAGGCATGTTTTATTCATGCCCTGAAGCCGGACTGAATCTTTTACTGTACATCCATTTATATCAAAGACGGTTACTTTGTAAAATCCCTGAGGGATATTTGTAAGATTTCTACCTGTTGAATTATCCGACCAATTAAAAGCGTAATCTGGGCCAGGAATTCCTCCCGTCACATTCAGTCTGATTTCACCATCATGGGAATCGGGACAAAAAGGTAGAGTCAGATCGAATTCAGTTTTAATCTGTTCAGGTTCATTCAATGAGACTATAGAATCAGCCTGACAAAAATTTAAATCAGTTATTATTATCTTGTAGTTACCGGCTGAAAGGTTTGGCCTTGTTTTCCCAATATAACCATCACCCCACATATAAACAACCTGTCCCACATTATTTACTGCTGAAAGATTTACAAATCCCGTTTGTCCTCCAGCGCAATTGATATTATAGTTCCCATCAAGACTAACAGAACGGTCAATTGTCATGCTTAAGGGCAATGGTTCACGGAGGTCAAATGTATCAGTTACTGTGCAATTATTAAATTCAGTAATTGATAAAATATATTGTCCCGCTAAAAGTCCGGGGATATCCTCCGTTGAAGCAGTAAAGCCGTTAGGACCACTCCATCTGAAAACGTATGGAGCTAAATCAGGTAAGGGATCTATTTTAATAAATCCATCAGCTTTTCCATGACAGCTTATATTATATCCGTTATAGTCGGATATTTCCGCAGTATATTTTACTCTTGGAACTGTTATCGTATAAGAACCCACCAATCCTGTACAATTATTAGCTCTTGGAGTAATATAAATTGTTGCAGTTCCGGTTGTCGGAGTAAAGGCAGGAATAGCAGTTACCCCGGTTTGATCTGGCAATCCTACTCCTATTCCTCCTGAAATATCATAGACAACACCCGGTGGTGTTCCATTTAATGGTATAGCACTGGTGGTTACACCACTGCAATAGGTCTGGTTTGATGGAACATTGACAGCAGGTGTTGGATTGACTTTTACTGTATGGGTAGCAGTCAATGGCCCATTACATCCGGTAGCACTTGCCGTTACTACAGTTGTTCCGTTCCACGATGCTGTGTAAACTACATCTCCTGAAGAACTCACTATAGAATTACCGGCGGCTGAACTTGCAGCATCCAAACTGTATGTTAAATTAGTTGAATTAGCTGCAGTGGCTGTATAAATTAAATTTTCTGCCCCCTGACATATTGTTGATGTTTCACCTAAAGAAAATACTGGAATTCCGACATTTTGACTCATAGTTAATACTGCAACAGAAGATTGCGTCGAATTGCAGCTGTAGCCTGGTTGCCCGGTGATTAGCACATCATAGTTTCCTTCATCCGTTTGTGCTATCCTACTAATTGTATAGATTGAACTATTTGCCCCTGAAATATTAGTTCCGTTTTTTCTCCATTGGAAGGTCAATTCACCAGCAGGGTGAGCACCTACGGTGAAAGTAACACTACTTCCAATACATCTTGCTTGAGAAGCAGGTTGCTCATCAATTGTAATCGGTTCATCTACATTCAGTGTACCATTGTTTGATTGGACTGATGAACATGGCGGATTTACTCCACTAACTACTACATAATAGTTTCCGTCGTTGATTAGGTAAACTGGTGAAAATCGTAGGGCAGAGGATTGAGCTCCGGAAATATTGCTTCCGTTTATAATTGCTATTCCTCCTTTATACCACTGATATGCAAGGTTATCCCCATTCGCAATAACACTTAGGGTAGCATCTCCAATGTTGGAACATGCCCATACGTTTGAAGGTTGAGTAGATATGTTAACAGCTCTCCTTATTGTTAAAACCATGGATGAATTTTCAAATCCACACTGTCCATCAGGATCATTGGTTGTATAAGTCAGAGTCACTGAACCCGCATTGATATCTGAATTACTGACTGTATATATCGCTGTTGGGGAATTATCATTAAAGGTGCCACTACCGGTCGAACTCCATATTGCAGAAGTTGCGCTTCCGCCAAAAGATCCATCCATTGTTGCTGTAGTTATCGGGCTTCCTGTGCATATAGTTTGTGGTGGACCGGCACTAACAGTAGCAGCAGGATGGATTGATATTGATCTTGCTGCACTTACAGAGCTGCAGGGACCTGTACCATCAGGATCATTTGCGGTTAGAATCAAAATAACTTGACCACTATAATTTGCGGCAGGGGTATAAGTAACCGTTTCAGGAGTTGCTGTTTGACTTGTATAGCTTAAGGTACCGCCACCTGATAAAATTGACCAGGCTGCAGAAGTTGATGCAGTAAATCTGGCTCCTGTTAATATAATGGGAGAAGGATTTGAAGATTGGCATGCAATATCGGGCCCGCCTGCATTTACTGTGGCAACTGGATTGATTGTTATTATTTTTGTTGCACTTACAATGTTGCAGGGACCTGAGCCATCTGGATCATTTGTGGTTAGAGTCAATACAACCGGACCACTATAATTTGCAGCGGGAGTATAAGTAACCGCTTGAGGCATTGGCGTTTGATTTGTATTGCTTAAAGTTCCACCACCTGATGTAATTGACCAGGCTGCGGAAGTTGCCACGGTAAAGCTGGCTCCTGTCAATGGAATAGAAGAAGGATTCAAAGATTGACAGGCAAAATCTGGTGCCCCTGCATTTACTGTTGCAATGGGATTACATTGACCCCAGGCACTCACCCCAATCCACAACAATAACAAACCTAGCACCAAGTGCCTTGCACCCGTAACCAGCTTCTTAACAGCAAGTCTTACTGTCAGGCTTAATAAAGCTTTCAGAGAATTTAAGACAATATTTGCCGATCCTGCTTTCAAATGCCTTTTTTTGCTCAACTACAAAAGTGACGTATCCGTATCCGGCGACTTTCATTTTCTAATACCGGGTAACGCTTTTTACCAGAATTTTAAATCAGCGGTCCGTAGTAACCGAATTGTTATCTGTCTTTATTTCAAGACTTTCTACAAAAGGGTCTGCACAATCTTAAACATTATTTAATAAGTTTAAAATTAGTTTTTATTAGAATATTTAATAGTGGTTTTTGACTAGTACATATAAAATTTACTTAGGCTGGATGTTTTTATTATATTTCTTGATTCACTGATTTACCTGCATTAGAATCTGCCCGATTATCGGTATTCCTGGACTACCTAAACTAACTCAGTAATAGCACAACTAACTGCCAGATGTGTCAAAATCTTGGGATCTGCTAAGTATGAGGTATTTGCATTAAATGCAATGTATTTATCAAATTGATTTCCTGTAAAACCAGGATTGGAATGTAAAGTTCCAGAAAATATGTCCTGCAATCTACGGTCATGCCGTCACGCAGGGAAGACACGGAGATCCAAAGAGATTTAAGCGATTAAATTTACGCTCTTTACAATTATGTTTGATAATAATTATGTCCTTTTTTCTGCTTAACTTGGTACTTGATATCAGTAATATACTATAACCTTAAAACTTAAAACACCAAATCATGACATTATTAGTAATAGGAATCCTTGTCCTTCTTGTCGCCCTTGTTGCAGTCCGAACTGTTCCCTATATGCGTACCCACAGACTTCAGGTAAATATTTTGGCATGGTGCGTATTTGCATTGCTGCTGATTATTGCATCTATTGTTCAGGTGGAGCCAGGAATGGTTGGGGTTAAGAAGCTGTTTGGCAAAGTGAACAGCAACATCCTTGAGAGTGGATTAAGTATAATTAATCCTTTGGCAAAAGTTGTAATGTTTGACATCAAAACTGAAAATTACACTATGTCGGGCGTGCTTGATGAGGGTTCAGCGCAGAGAGACGATGCTATACGCGTATTATCAGCAGACGGCCTGGAGGTAATTATCGATCTTACAGTCCTGTATAAAGTTGTTCCTTCAGAAGCGCCACGTATACTTAAGGAAGTCGGAACAGATTACAGAAATGTCCTTGTCCGGCCAATATGCAGGACAGGGATCAGGGATAATGCTGTCTACTATGATGCAGTCTCGTTGTTTTCATCCAAAAGAGATGAATTTCAGAGCCGGATTTTTTCAGCTATTGAAAACAATTTCAAAGAACGCGGGCTGATGCTTGAACAACTTTTGGTTAGAAATATCTCACTACCCGAATCGGTTAAGGCTGCTATTGAATCAAAGATCAATGCTGAACAGGAAGCTCAGAAAATGACTTTTGTCCTCCAGAGGGAAAGGCAGGAAGCTGAACGGAAAAGGGTTGAAGCCCAGGGTATTGCCGATTACCAGAAAATATTAAGCTCGGGGCTTAGCGACAGGTTGCTGCAATATGAAATGATAAAAGCTATATCTGCCTCGCCCAATTCCAAGCTTATAGTTATGACAAATGAAAAGGGTCTGCCGATTATGGTAGATACAAAGTAGATGTATTATGTTCAAAGTATTATGTAATATAGGAGAAATACGATGTTAATCACTATTTAAATTGGACTGCAATGAGAAAAGGATATTCAAGACGAAGTTTTTTAAAAAGCACTTTAAGTGCGGGAGTTGCCATAGCCGGAGCTCAATTAGCATTTTCTGAAGAACCAGGATCTCGGAGAAGAACAGAAAAAATTAAAGATCAATACGATCCCAAAGGATTGCCAACAACAGTTCTGGGTAAAACCGGCGTCAGGATACCAAGGATCGCAATCGGACTGGGCAGCAGATTCCTAAATATCAAAACATTGAACGAAGCCCTTGAAATGTGCAATTATGCCCTGGATAATGGTCTTTATTACTGGGATACAGCTCACAGTTACGTAAATACTGAAACCGGAGCCATAAGTGAAGAGCGCCTGGGGCACATAGTAAAAGACAGGCGAAAGGAAATTTTCCTTTCAACGAAAATTGCCGAGAGGGATCCTGAAAAAGCAAAGACAGAAGTTGAATTAAGTCTCAAGAGACTTCAGACAGATCATCTTGATATGTTAAAAATCCACGCTGTGGAATCAATGGAAGAAGTAAAAAACATCTGCCGGCAGGGCGGGGTACTTGATCTTTTCTCCAGATTAAAAGAAGATGGGGTCACTCGTTTTATTGGATTTTCGGGTCATGGGAATGCAACAGCGCTGAAAGCTATGATTGAAACCGGGAGATTTGACAGCATGCTCTTTGCAATGAATCACTATGACGGAAATAAGGAAAACAGGCAGGGCACTTTAATCCCTTCGGCCCGAGAGCGCGGGATGGGTATAATGCTGATGAAAACTGTAAGGCCAAAAGAGACGATCAATGGTATCGATCCAGCAGAGCTGGTGAGATTTGCCTTATCACTCGAAGGGCCTAACGGAATTGCCGTGGGCATGGATAGTAAAAAGGTAGTGGATTCGAATCTGAACATCCTCCGCAATTTTAAGCCTATGAATGCAGATGAGAAACTGAAATATGCAAGGTTATTGGCGCCCTATTTCAGACACGAAAACCTGGAATGGATGAAAAAAGGATACCATGATGGGTATTTAGGATGATTTTCAAATGCTTATCGCTTTCTTACCTGCTTTTTTAGCGATCTTATTTCTGATTTTTTTATAGGTTGGAGGCGGTCCAACACGTAATTCTTTGCCATCAATAAATAGCCCGTCAAAGATACCCCACTCATTCACAACTCCCTTATCTGTTGTGTCATATTCCTTTATTTCGATCTTCCCTGGAAAATCTTTTGATGCTCTTATAGCTCGCTCATAAGCAATATTACATGTCTGGCACCACCCGTTTCTGAATATGTCCAACCTTACTTTTTCTTTCCCCTTTTCCGGTTGTTTTCTTGGTTTCATGAATTTCGGGGGAACCCCATTTGAGTTGAACGGCTTCCATAACAACCGGATGATCCCGCTTTTATCCACAACTTTATATCCCTTTCGCTTAAACCATGAGGCCTGCATAAAAGTAGGTAAAATTATTCCCCAGGTTACGAGTCCGTTTGCACCAAGCTGTCTGACATCCTCTTCAACAGCTTTCAATAGTGCCGTTCCCATTCCTCTTTTCCTGTGATTGCCCCTTCCTTGTTTGTGGCCATGAACCCAGATGCACAGGACAACATATAGGTTCTCTCCCAATACCATAGAATATTCCACAGGGATATAGTGAATCATTCCACCGATTATGTTATTATCATCCATGGCAAATTTCACTTTCAGACCTTTATCTTTCATCTTATGGTACCACTTTTGTTTACCATTACCAGCTTCTTTCATATCATCAGACCATTCCTCAAGGCAACAAAAATAATGGCTTTCATTTTCGGGAGAGATATCAATTATATTCATGTAAGAAAATTTAGTTTAACATTTTTACAAACTAACTCGAGTTACTAGTTCCTTGTTGCTGGTTACTTGTTAATTACAGCTTATTTAAGGTAGATTCAACTGGATTCTCCCTGATAAGCATCCTGGGCTTCTTTAATACTTTTTCTAAAGAACCAGCTTCCAAGAAAAAGGATACCTGTCAGAAAAAGAGGGATATATACGACTTGTGACCCTCGGCCTGATTGTGATGCCCAAATTATGTAGGCAATTCCTAATAAAATAAAGCTAAGACCTCCGATCCATGCTTTTTTCCAGGAGAGTATCAGGATAAAAATAATTAAGAATGT
>Ga0153915_10003687_pt1 | contig 14057 bp, 15 predicted proteins | sample Opewatmetagenome_2_FD_107003 | JGI IMG/M metagenome (GOLD analysis project Ga0153915, IMG submission 107003) | Freshwater wetland microbial communities from Ohio, USA - Open water 3 Core 3 Depth 3 metaG | ecosystem: Environmental > Aquatic > Freshwater > Wetlands | place: USA: Ohio, Lake Erie... | reverse complement strand
AAGGAAGGAAAAAGGGAAGGCCCTGTATATGGTCCCAATGGGTATGGCTTAAAAAGAGGTGTAAAATTGTAGGATTTTCATCTCTTTTAATCTCTTCCAGGAGTTCAATACCTAAATTTCTAATACCTGTACCGGCATCAAATATAATCTGAGTGTCATTAAATCGGACGCTAACACATGGTGTATTGCCGCCGTATTTTTCCGTAATCCTACCCGGCGTGGAAATGGAACCCCTTGTGCCCCAGAATGTGACAAACATCTTATCGTTCTTGCTGGCTGTCATTGTCCTGCCTGATCTTTTCTTCAATAAATAGGATCTTTATGCCGCCTATTTCCAAAACATCATGCTTTCTCAAGACACATCTTTCAACCTTTACACCGTTGACATAGATACCGTTTGTGCTCTCCAGATCTTCTATCCTGTATTCTTCATTGGCATATGAGATGCGTGCATGTCTTCTTGATACATTGCCGGCCATAATCTGGATGTTGCATTCAGAGCTGCGCCCTATGATAACATCATCTTCTCCCAGGGTAATTTTTCGCTTTCCCTCATCCATGATCTCCAGAAAGGCGTGTTGAATGGTTGGTATCCTGCCGATAAAAGTTTTTCTGGATATCTCCTGAGTATTTGCAAGACCCGTCTTTTCATCTTCAAAGACATTGAGAGTTTTTTTGTTGGTGAATATCGTTTTTTCGCTATCCTTGCCCATTTTTCAAAACCTTTTTTCGGTTTTTAAAGGAGAATATGGCCTTGAGAAAAACTAATCCTTTGAAATCAGTGCATTTTTTATATTGATCGGTTGAATTGAAGTATATCTTTATCAAAAATTTCAGTCAACAAGAATGATAGAAACAGATATTTCAATAAATCATTTATTGTGGTGCACACAAAAAATCCCTTGTCCATAAATAGACTTAAATGACCTCTTTTATAACTCCCCCTATAACAATTTAATAATCCGGTAAAAATTCGAACATCCTACCGATATCTTCAACCTCATGCGGTCCACCACGCCTACCTCCTCTATAAAAAAATACACCTACGATGCCTTTTTCAGAATGATTTTTAAAACGGATCCGGTTTTCTTTTTTGATTCATAAAGTGATAAAAAAAGACAAGGAATAAAGAGGGCGCAAGAGACAATCACCTGGATAGACAAAAAAAAGACCCTTTGATATTTTAAATTTCCTTTAATGGCTTCATACAGTTCATTCTTCGGCCATCCCATGTAATTCAAAAAGCTCTGGACAAGTCCAAATACATTCTGTTCTATACAAAAGGTTGTATTTTTGATAATAACAAAATGTTTTTTTTCGACCAGATATTTGACAGACTTTTCAGTAAAGTGATATTTATGCCATGGCACATCAAGATGAAACCATAATTGTTTAAAAAGCCGTGCTTCAATACTGGAAAAATTCGGTACCGCTATTACAAGTAGCCCATTTTCGTTTAACAGCTTATAGGCCCGGTTGATAACGGCATCAGGGTTGTTAACATGCTCCAGAACATGCCATAGAAAAATCAAATCAAATGATTTCTCCGGCAGTTCAATTGTTTCCAACTCTCCTTGTGTATATGAAATTTGATCACGACAGAGAAATCTGGACTCGGGATAATTCTTATGTTCAACACCATAACATCGGCAGCCCATGTTGAGAAAAGATTTAAGGAGCCTCCCTTCAGCACACCCTATATCGAGGACCCTTGGCATATGCCCTGTTCTCGGCAACATGGACAGATAATAGGATGCCCGGGCATTCATGAGACACTCCCTTATCCTTTGTATGACCGGCACGAATTTATTGACCGAATTTCCATAGTATTCGGCAATCTCATCAAGAAACAGATCTTCATCCTTGGGCAAAGGGAAGGTTTGTGCCAACTCACATTGATGGCACTGCACAATAACATACTGTGATTGTTTTATCTTTACGGGAAATAAGATCTTCCTTCCTTGCGCATTGCACAAGGGGCAGGGTCCGGGATTCTTATTCATAGTGCTTGTCATGTTATCTGAATAGGCCCTGCCCTTTAGGATCAAAAAGCGAATTTTTTTTAAGATTATAAAGATGGAACAGGAATTTTAAAGATGTATTAACCACTCCGATCCCATATGTCACTGATCTTCTGAAGCTTATTGAGGATGCCTCTTTAAAATATAGTGTTGGGCAGGATATCTCACCTATCCTGTATCCGAAATAAATAATCTGGGCCAGCATCTCGTTATCAAAAACAAAGTCATCTGAATTCTCATTAAGAGGAAGCGCCTCAAGGACCTTCCTGGAAAAGGCACGGTATCCCGTATGAAACTCGGATAATTTGCTTCCTAAAAGCAGGTTTTGGAAGGCGGTTAAAAAGCGGTTGGCAATGTATTTATACACCGGCATTCCTCCGCTTATGGCCCCTCCGCCGATAATCCGTGACCCCAGGACAACGTCATATACATCATAGGCGATCATACTGGTCATTGCCGTAACGAGCCTGGGGGTATATTGATAATCCGGATGCACCATGATTATAATATCGGCGTTGAGCTTTAGCGCCTCAAGATAACATGTCTTCTGGTTCCTGCCGTAGCCAAAATTCCTTTCATGGGAAAAAGTCTCAATACCCAGGTTATGCGCAACATTTACAGTGTTATCGGCGCTACCGTCATCAACCATCAGGACGTGGTCAACGACATCAGAAGGGATTTCCCTAAAGGTATCCTCCAGCGTCTTTTCCGCATTGTATGCTGGTAATACAACTACCACCTTTTTACCGTTGACCATGATCCACCGCTCCGGTACCACTATCGGATATATCCGAATTATTCTCATTGTCCAGCAAACCATCACTCGCCATTTTCCAAAGCCTCATGACCTCACTGCTCTCGTTTCTTGCCTTTTCAGGAATACTTTCCAGGGCTGATAATGCATCCTGATATTCTTTCAGATTAATATATGCTATGGCAAGGTTTTGCCATAGCTGAACAGCATCAGGCGAAGTCTCCAAGCCTTTTTTTAAGACAATTATTGAATTCAGATGTTCTCCCGACAGGCCATAGGCCCCACCGAGGTTTGCATAGAAAAGCGGGTCCCCTGGGGCGTAAATAACCGCCTTTTTAAACCATTTCAACGCAGATTCCTTATCGCCCATCCGTAACAGGGCCACCCCCATATTGTTGCACAGCTGGCCGCGGTCTTGCCAAGTCATTTTCAGCCCTTTTGCCTTATCCAGCAGAAAAACCGCCGCCTCAGGCCTGCCTCTCTGTGTCAGAAAATTTGAAAAACCATTATAGCCGGATATATCTGAAGGCATCTTTTCTATCGCCAGTCTGAAATATTTTTCAGCCGCATCGTTATTCTGTTCGTTATAAAATATGACAGCCATATCAGAATATAAAAGCCTATTATCAAACCTCAAGGTCTCCTGTCTTACCAGGGTCTCATGCTTATGCCACAGGCCTTTATTCAGGACAAATGCATATGTCCCATAATAGGCCGCAAACATAATAAGCAAGGCGCTGGCCAGCTGTTGCTTGGGTGTCAGGAGATATTGAATGCCAGCCCCCAACCCTATAAATAGGAATATCATAGGCAGATACAGCCACCGCATACAGAAAACTGTATTTGAAGATGTGGGTATTATCCCTAGTACCGGGACCATGAATACAAAGAAAGATAGCACTGAAAATAGGAAGGTCCTGTTTCTTCTCTTCAGATATATTATAGCGCAGATCAGCAGGAAAATTAAAAGGGAGACAATGGCATACAGGCTGAAAAACGGCGGGTACGACTCGATAAAAAAATGGAGGTCATGAGGGAAAAATATCAGTTCAAACCCCCTTATTAGGATATATGGAACAAAATAAAGCCTTTCCCATAAACTCCAGGACCCCGGCTGTGACAGAAAATAACCGGTCACGCCCGTTCTTAACAATAGATAGATAACAGAAATAATGACAAAGGGTATGTAGCTCATTATCTCTGTTATAAACCTGTCCTTTCGCCTGCAGAGCAGTCTTTGATGTAAAAACAGGACCGGTAGTATCATCAGGCCGAACTCTTTAGAGAAAACAGCCCCGGCAAAGGACAATATGGAGGCGGCATAATATAAATAATTCTTCCTTTCCCATCCGGTGACATAAAAGAGAACCGAGCTGAGGGCAAAAAAAGAAACAATCATATTGTTTCTTGAGGATATAAAAGAAACCGACTCGGTATTGACAGGATGCAGACAGAACAGCGTTACGGCCCAAAAGGCCCCGTTGCTGCCGACAAAATGATTAATGAACGCATATATCAGCAGGCAGCAAAGGATATGCAGAATAAGACTGGTTGTCCTGAAGCCGCCAGGATTCAGCCCCCAGAGTTTATAATCCATCCTGTATGATAGATTGATTAATGGCCTGTAGTAGCCAGGGTGATAACCTGACTGTTCTGTCTTATCAGGTAAGCCATCTTCCTGTGAGAGGTATTCTGAAAGGGAATTCGGTTCCCTTATAAACTCATTATTCTTAATCAGAAAATCATCATCTAAGATAAAATCACCCGAAAAGGTGGGCAGATAGACAATGATTGCGAGGGTTGCGATGAAGATAAGCCGTATATAAGTTTTTAATATCTGGTCTGCGGTCATGATCCTATAGAAATTTGAATTTGTCAGGTTAGCAAAAAACAATCAGGAAAGGAAACTGGCCTATACAACACCAATTCCCCTTGCAGACATCACCGTCGCAAAATCTTTATGACCCTGTTATCTGGCCTCCGGGACCATTGAGGGTATAGGTCAGGGAGCCGAGGTCATGCACACCTGTTATTGTATAGCTGCTGACTATGCTGCCTGAAGTGCCCGCGGTTATTGTTATCGTGACCTGCGGGTCATCGATATAACCAAAGGATACAAGGGCGGCATTATTAGTTGTATAGGTGTCATTGTCAACGAAATATGCCTCCAGAAACCCAGCCACGTGTCTTACCTGAGACTCTGCAGAGGCGTTAAAGCCCCTTTCCCTGTAGGCACTGAATTGCGGGATGGCGATCGCGGCCAGGATGCCTATGATCGCTATGACGATCATTAGTTCTATAAGCGTAAAGCCTTTCTCGTTTCTTGCGGACATTTTACTCTCCTATTGCTTTCTCCTAACCACAACACACATTCTGGCCTGCTATTAAAAAGGGAACCGGACTATTCAGCACCCGGTTCCCTCTCAACGATAAACCTCAAGAAAGGTACTACTGTATCTGACCGCCAGGACCAGTCAATGTATACGTCCTGTCACCCCGGGTATGAACTGCAGTGATTGTATAAGCATCTGCAGCAAGAGTAGGGGTTACGGTGATGAGGGGGTCAACTGTAAGGCCATAAGTGGTTGCAAGATTTCCACCATCCGCTGTACTGGCACCCACATAGGTGTCGTTATCTACAAAATATGCCTCCAGTGAGGTGGCGACATTCCTGCACTGTGACTCTGCCCCTGCGTTGTAGCCCCTGGTCCTGTATGCACTGAACTGCGGGATGGCGATCGCGGCCAGAATACCAATGATAGCGATAACGATCATAAGTTCGATAAGTGTAAAACCTTTTTCATTTCTTGTCATAATTACTCTCCTTTTGATTTATTAATTATTTATAATAAAATTAGATACTAAAATTCAGAACTAATAAATAACCGGGAAGGTCACCCCCTTTCTCTAGTTCGGCTAATGTAAGATGGTTAGTTAATTAATCGGCTTATTTATTAAATAATTTAAAAATAAATTACAGAATCCTGTTTTTTTCTGTTGTTATTATATACAAATACCATGCCACAGGGATAGATTTAATAAGCAAAACAATACTTGTCATAATTACGAAGAGTTACAAAAGTAGAAGCCGCATTTTTATAATAATTGGGACTTGCATTAGAAAGGTGTGTAACATTTTTGGGCCAAGCTGTAACAATTTTTGGCAATATTAGATTTCTATTTATAACCTGAATGATTATTCCTTTCCCTCTTCCTTCCCCTCAAGTCGATATCTTAATGACCGTAGGGTTATCCCCAAAAGCTCTGCCGCCTTTTGTTTTGAACCATTACACATAGCCATTGCTTTATGAATATATTCCTTTTCAATCCTCTGTATGACTTTATCAAGATCTATCCCCTCGGGGGTCAGGTCTGTATAGCGCCGGTTTTCACTTGTTTTCTGTCTGTCCCGTTGAAAATGGGATAGGGTAAGGCTTTCGGGCAGGACTATGTTTGATGTCTCCAGAGTTACGCTTCTTTCAATAATGTTCTCAAGTTCTCGTACATTCCCAGGGAAAGTGTACTGGGCGAGTATATCCATGGCATAGGCCGATATCTTTTTTACATCTTTACCAAATTCTTTTGAATATTTCTCAAGGAAAAATTGACTTAATAAAGGCAGGTCGCCTTCCCTTTCACGCAGGGGGGGCATGGATATCCTGATAACATTTATCCTGAAATAAAGGTCCTCCCTGAATTTACCTTCCATCACCTCTTTTTCAAGATCCTTGTTGGTAGCTGATATAAACCTTACATCAACCTTTTTTTCCTCGGTGCCTCCGACAGATGTGAACGTCCGTTCCTGTATTACCCTTAACAGCTTAACTTGTATGATAGGCGTCAGTTCCCCTACCTCATCTAAAAATACTGTGCCGCCATCAGCCGCCTCAAAGAGTCCGGCCTTATCCGTGGTTGCGCCTGTAAAGGCGCCTTTTTTATATCCGAAAAGTTCACTTTCTATTAGCGTCTCAGGGATGCCTGCACAATTAATGGCAACAAAGGGCCTGTCCTTACGTTGACTCTGCCTATGTATGGCCTTTGCAACAAGCTCCTTGCCTGTGCCGCTCTCTCCTGCAATGAAGATATTGCTCTTTGTCCCTGAAACGCGCTCAATGAGATCATACACCTTTTTCATCTGAGGGCTCCCGCCTATCAGTAGATCAAAATGATAATTATAGTCGCTTGATTCCTTTGCTATCTTTGCGACAGGAGCCTTCTTGGTTGTAAGGGTATCCTGTACAATCTTTTTAAACTCTTTTACCTTAAAAGGTTTGGGGATATAATCATATGCCCCTTCCCTCATCGCCTCAACTGCCGTATCGGCGGTTGCAAAGGCTGAAATCATTACAACTATGGTATCAGGATTTATCTGTTTTGCCTTCTTAAGAACACCAATGCCGTTAATGTCCTTCATCCTAATATCAGTAATCACCATCTCAAAGGATTGATTATTCAGTATCTCACAGCCCTTTTCGCCATTCTCAGCAATAGAGACCTGATATCCTTCCTTTGTAAGCAGGATATCCAGGAACTCTCTCATGCTCTTATCATCATCGACAACCAATATTTTTTGAGTCTCTGGACCAGACAATTTGCCCCTCTGTGATTGTAAGGATATTCCTGCCTCTTAGTTTTTTTCCGATAAACGGTGTATTTTTACCTTTGGATATAATATCTTCTTCGTGTAAAGTATACTCAAATTCAGGATCTATAACTGCCAGATCGGCGATAGCACCCTCCTGAATCACACCACTGTCTATCCTCAGGATAGAAGATGGCGCATGTGTCAGCTTCTTGACTGCCGTCTGTATTGTCAAAACACCTTCCCTTACAAGACCAAGTGTCAATGGAAGTGCTGTTTCCAATCCAATAATACCGAAGGCCGCCTTATCAAATTCAAGATTTTTTTCAAGCAGGCTATGGGGGGCATGATCTGTCGCAATAACATCAATCACGTCTTCCGCAAGCCCCTTCTTAATGAAAGCAACATCCTCAGCTGTCCTCAAAGGCGGATTTATCTTTGCATTAGTATTGTATCCCATGACCTCAGTGTGGTCCAGGGTGAAATAATGAGGGGCTGTTTCGGCAGTAACAGGGACGCCATCTTCCTTTGCCCTTCGTATAGCATTTACAGAACCTGCAGTACTTACATGGGCAATGTGAACAGGACAGCCTGTTAACCTGGCAAGGGATATCTCCCTTTCCACCATGATCTCCTCGCTTGCTGATGGTATCCCCTTTAAACCGATCTTAGTAGAGACCATTCCCTCATGCATAACACCTTCAGCAGAGAGACTTATTTCTTCACAATGCGATATGACTGTAAGTTCATGATACCTGGCATATTCAAGTGCCCGCCTCATCAATTCACTGTTAACCACAGGCGAGCCATCATCACTCACCCCGACTGCACCGGCTTTTTTTAGGTCTCCGAATTCTGCAAGACTCTCACCTTTTCGTCCTTTGGTAATTGCGGCTATGGGGTATACCTTCAATTTTCCTGCCTTTGCCGCCTGTCTTAATATAAACTCCGTCACTGAGACATTATCATTTGTGGGATCCGTATTAGGCATGCATGCAAGCCCTGTAAAGCCACCTGCTACGCCGGCCATAGATCCTGTCTCTATCGTTTCCTTGTATTCATATCCGGGCTCCCTGAGATGCACATGCATATCTATCATCCCGGGTATTATTAATCTGCCTGATGCTTCAATAACCGTTATCCGGTCGGCTTTTTCCGAAAAAACACCTGATGGCAAAATCCTTGAAATACGTCCGTCTTCAATAATAATATCCTGTTTTTCAATATAACCTTTTATTGGATCAACAAGATCCCCTCCTCTAATCCATAACGTCACTTTTATGTCCCCCGATTAAAAGATACAACAAGGCCATTCGAACTGCAACACCGTTTGTCACCTGTTCAAGAATTACAGAAAAAGGACCATCAGCCACATCCGATGCCAGCTCAACCCCTCTGTTTATGGGTCCTGGATGCATTATAATTGCACCCTCTTTAGTATTCTTTAATGTCTCTCTGCTAATACCAAAATAGGTTGAGTATTCCCGTAGGGTTGGAAACAACAATTTACTCTGTCGTTCCAATTGAATCCTTAAAACCATTATTACATCTTTACCTTTTATTGCCTCGGATGGGTTATTTACAACATTAACACCTAGAGATCCTGACATCATAGGAATCATAGTGGGTGGCCCAGATATGGTAACTTCCGCCCCCATTTTTTTAAGGCCGATAATATTGGATCTGGCAACTCTGCTATGTTTTATGTCTCCAATAATTGCAACTTTCAAACCCTGTAATTTACCTTTCTTCTCCTTTATTGTGAAAAGATCAAGAAGCGCCTGGGTAGGGTGCTCATTTGTGCCATCTCCGGCATTAATAATGCCTGCCCTAACCTCAGAGGCAAGCAAATGCGGGGCTCCGCTTGAGGAATGTCTTAAAACAATCAGATCAGGATTCATGGCCTGAAGATTTTTTGCAGTATCAATCAAGGTTTCACCTTTTGTCATACTTGTCCCGCTGGATGATAGACTAATCGTATCTGCACTTAATCTTTTTGCAGCCATTTCAAAGGAGGCGCGGGTCCTTGTACTTGGTTCATAAAAAAAATTTATAATACTTTTGCCTCGCAATGTAGGGACTTTTTTAATATCTCTCTGGGAAATCTCCTTCATGGATTCTGCTGTATCGAGGATTAATTCAATATCGCTTACGCTCAACTGTTCCATACCCAAAAGATCTTTATGATTAAAACCCTTCACTAATGCCTCCTATTAAAAAAAACCCCCTTGCCGGAAATCCGGCAAGGAGGCTATCTTGTTATTGGATATATATTTTTCCATGTCGTTATGGTTATAATAGTTATATATCCAAAGGATATTATCTTATGAAGTTTTAATGGTCAAGCCTGTTCTTCAAATTAAAAACAAAGCTTTTTAATGTATTAAATTTTTACTCCTTTTTAAATTTACTGAGCAATATGTGTAAAAGGCTGCAACTATGTTTATTACTCGGCTTTTATCTCTTTAACAGGTTGATTTTCCGGCTTTGCCTTGGTTTTGCCTTTTTTTATCTCTTTTTCGCTGTGTACCAATTCAATAATTGAAGTTGGCGCTCCATCGCCTTTACGAATACCCTTTTTAATTATCCTGACATATCCGCCTTGTCTGTCATGATAATTTTTCTGTATCTCGTCAAATAGCTGATGTGTTATCTTCTTATTAAGCATATAGGCAAGTGCCTGCCGCCTTGCATGAAGATCGCCTCTTTTTGCAAGGGTAATCATTTTTTCTGCAAGAGTTCTGATTTCTTTAGCCTTTGCCTCAGTTGTTTCCAGTTGCTGATGTATAAAAAGCGATGTTACAAGGTTCCTGAACATTGCCTTTCTGTGGCTCGAGTTTCGTCCTAATTTTCTTCCTGTCTTTTGATGCCTCATTTATCCGAATCCTCTTCTTTTTCTTCTACATCAATGTCTTCCGTTGATTTTAAGGGAGGAAAACTTTCAAGTTTCATCCCTAAATAAAGTCCCATTTCCGAAAGTATTGTCTTTATTTCGTTAAGCGACTTCCTGCCGAAATTTTTCGTCTTTAACATCTCCGATTCAGTCTTCTGCACAAGCTCACCGATTAGTGTAATCTCAGCATTCTTAAGACAATTGGCAGAACGAACTGATAATTCAAGTTCTGACACCGGTCTGAAAAGGTTTTCATTAAACTTAGCACCATCCTCTATCTCTTCAATCTCGACAGGCTCAGGTTCTTCATCAAAATTGATGAAAGGTGTCATTTGTTCTTTTAATATTTTCGCTGAATATGCAATAGCGTCTTCAGGGATCACACTCCCGTTAGTCCAGACTTCTATGGTCAGTTTATCATAGTCTGTAATCTGTCCAACCCTGGCATTAGTGACAACATAATTAACCTTTTTTATCGGTGAAAAGCTGGAGTCAATATAAATGACACCTATGGTTTGGGTGCCTTTAGTATCCTTTTCAGCGGGGACATATCCTTTGCCCATTTTTACAACCATTTCCATGTTTAATTTGCCTTTTTTACTTAATGTGGCAATAGGTTGTTCAGGGTTCAATATCTCGACCTGATCATTGTGTTCAATGTCACCAGCCGTAACAATACCTTCATCCTGTCTGGAAAGACGTATCACCGCCTGTTCTGTATCAATCAACCTGAGATTAATCTCCTTGAGATTTAGAATTATCTCGGTAACGTCTTCCATTACGCCAGGGATTGTTGAAAACTCATGGACAACGTCTTCAAATTTTACAGAGATGATTGCTGCCCCCTGTAATGATGACAGGAGGATGCGTCTCAAAGCGTTTCCAATGGTTATGCCAAATCCTCTTTCCAGAGGTTCACAAACAAATTTACCATAAAAATTACTATGGTTTTCTTCATCAATCACGATGCTTTTCGGTCTGATCAATTCTCGCCAATTTTTAGTTTTAAGATCTCCCAAAAAAAAGTACCTCCACTACGGTAGATGTTGTTTAAATTGACAGGGCTAATCCTATTTTGAATACAACTCTATAATTAGTTGTTCCTGAATAGGCATAGTCAGGTCTTCCCTGTTGGGAATAGCGGTTAAGATCGCCTTGAATTTGTCTTTTTCAAGACTGATCCATTTAGGAACACCCCTTTTAACAACAGTTTCCAAGGACTCTGAAATGGCTTTGACTTTTTGGCTGTCTTTTCTTACTTCTATAACATCGCCTGTCTTGACCTGGCAAGAAGGGATATTTACTTTTTTACCGTTGATTAAAAAATGATTTTGCCTTACTAACTGTCTAGCCTGTTTTCTGGAAGATGCAAATCCCATCTTATAGACCATATTATCTAGTCTGCACTCAAGCAGTATCAGCAAATTGGTGCCTGTAATACCCTTTTGCTTTTCCGCCTGATAGTAATATCTTCTAAACTGTCCTTCTAGAGCGCCGTATATTCTTTTTACCTTTTGTTTTTCTCTTAATTGCAAAAGATAATCTGAAGTTTTACCACTGCGCTTTTGTCCGTGCTGACCCGGCGCGTAGGGTCTCCTCTCAAAGGAGCATTTGTCGCCGAAACAACGATCGCCCTTTAAGAAAAGTTTTAAATTCTCCCGGCGGCATAGCCTACATGATGAACCGGTATATCTGGCCAAATTTAAGCCTCCTTAATAGTTGAAAATTAGATAATTGATAGACCTTATTAAACTCTCCGTCTCTTTGGAGGACGGCAACCGTTATGAGGAATAGGGGTAATATCCCTTATTATACTTACGGTAAGACCCTCGACCTGAAGTGCCCTTATTGCTGCCTCACGCCCTACGCCTGGACCTTTTACCCGGACTTCCGCGGTTCTTAGCCCATTTTCCATGGCTTGTTTTAAGGCTTCTTGAGCGGATAATTGCGCAGCAAATGGTGTGCTCTTCCTTGAACCTTTAAAACCATGCCTGCCAGCACTTGATGTTGCTATAACATTTCCATCGTTATCAGTGATAGTTACTACGGTATTGTTAAATGTAGAATGTATATATATGATACCTGTAGGAACACTCTTTTTTTCTTTCCTGGCTTTTTGTCCCTTCTTTACATTTTTTGCCATTATATTTCCTCAGATTCCTATTATTTTCGTTTCCCCGCGATTGACCTGCGTGGCCCTTTTCTGGTCCTTGAGTTGGTCTTGGTTCTTTGCCCCCTGACAGGCAGACCGCGTCTGTGCCTTAAACCACGGTAAACACCGAGATCCATCAGTCTTTTTATACTCATGGAGATTTCTCGTCTCAGATCGCCTTCTACCTGATATTTTTCATCAATGACGTTCCTTATACTGGCTATCTGGCCTTCAGTGAGCTGATCTGATTTTGTATCCCAATCGACTCCGGCATCCGTTAATATCATTTGCGAACTCTTTCTGCCGATGCCATAAATATAGGTCAAAGCAATCTCAATCCTTTTATTTTTTGGTAAATCAACACCTGCGATCCTGGCCAATATCTTACTCCCTTTCTAATAACATAATTTTATAAGAAGACTCTTTATACTAGATTTTGATATGAATCATCCCTGTCTCTGTTTATGTCTTGTGTTTTCACAGATTACACGCACTACACCCTTGCGTTTGATGATCTTACATTTGCTACACATTTTTTTAACGGAAGCCCTGACTTTCATTATTTATAAACTCCCTGAATTTTTTACAATATGATATTTTTAAATATTATGCAAAGATTAAAATAGCAGCCCTTATTATTTATTTCTTGCCAACCCCGTTTTCATAAACCCGTCGTAATGTCTTATAAGCATATGTGATTCAATTTGACTGGCAGTATCCATGGCAACACCAACTACAATTAATAAACTTGTGCCTCCATAATAAAATGGCATATTCAGTTTATAGAGTAATATACTCGGCAAGACACAAATAAAAGATACGTATATTGCCCCACCGAATGTTATCCTTGTCAATATCCGATCGATATATTCTGCGGTATTTTTACCGGGTCTTATGCCGGGGATGAAACCACCATATTTTTTCATGTTATCGGCGACATCCATCGGATTAAAGTGTACTGCAGTATAAAAATAGCAGAAGAAGATAATAAATATAATATATAATAAGTTATATAATATTGCGCCACTATTTAGACTGCTGATAATGGCATTCAACCAAGGTATCTTTTCTGTATCCAGATAGCTTGCTATGGTAATCGGAAACATTAAAATGGAAGATGCAAAAATTGGAGGTATAACCCCAGATGTATTGATTTTTAAAGGCAGATGGGTGCTCTGACCTCCATACATCTTTCTTCCGACTACACGCTTAGCATACTGCACAGGTATTCGTCTCTGTCCTCTTTCCACGAAGACAATAAATCCCAAGACCAGTATCATTAGGGCAACAACAATGATCATCGTGAAGACGCTTATCTGTCCATATTTGATATTCTGAATCGTTTGCGTTGCGGCTGGAAAAAACTGGGCGACTATCCCTGCAAAGATGATCAATGAGATTCCATTTCCAATACCTCTCTCAGTAATCTGTTCGCCAAGCCACATTAAAAAAGCGGTTCCGGCGGTTAATGTAATAACAGCGAGTATTCTAAATTCCCACGTGCCCATTGTGACAACAGGGACTCCACCGCTTAACGTCTTACTTTCAAGCATTAAAGCAATTCCAAAACCTTGTATTGCACTCAATACAACCGTACCATAACGGGTGTATTGTGTGATCTTTTTTCTTCCCTGCTCACCTTCTTTTTTTAATTT
>Ga0153915_10003686_pt1 | contig 14057 bp, 13 predicted proteins | sample Opewatmetagenome_2_FD_107003 | JGI IMG/M metagenome (GOLD analysis project Ga0153915, IMG submission 107003) | Freshwater wetland microbial communities from Ohio, USA - Open water 3 Core 3 Depth 3 metaG | ecosystem: Environmental > Aquatic > Freshwater > Wetlands | place: USA: Ohio, Lake Erie... | reverse complement strand
GACTCTGGTGTCGTTATGAATATGTGCGGAGGCTTCCTCAGCATCTTCTGCCTTTCCGCCTGGGATGTATCTCCGGACCTCACGCCGACGCGGATCTCCGGGAATGGGACACCTTTCCTATCTGCAAGTGCCGTCACCTCGCTCAACGGTTCCCTCAGATTCCGATTGATGTCGTTGGCAAGTGCCTTTAGAGGAGATACATAGACGGCGTACACTCTGTCCTCCAACTTGCCGTCCTTCGCGTATCTCAACAACTCATTGATTATCGAAAGGAACGCTGTCAGGGTCTTGCCGGATCCGGTCGGAGAGGATACCAGGACGTTCTCCCTCCGATGGATGAGCGGGATTGCGAACGACTGGGGCTCTGTTAGCTCGGAGAATCTGCCACTGAACCACTCTGCGAGAAGAGGTTCAGTCATCTACATGCCGTCGTCCTTGCTGTATGCTTCCGTAACCCTTTCCATCAGCCTTTCTCCGCTTGCGAATCAAGGTCCATTTGCCGTTCGTCTATTACTACTTTGCTACATCGAAGAGAGGTTGCTGGCCACTGCGCAAGTAATTTATCCTAACACGCCATAATCTGGGCCATAGCATGAGAAAGCTCGTCCATATCACCCTGGCAGCGGTCATTCTTGTCTCTCTTCTATCCTTCATGCACGCTGAGGTCGCCGCCCTAGGCACAGGTGAGCTGTTGGTGACCGGGACCGTGACCGGCGAAGCTGGCACTCCGCTGCCTGGCGTGAACATCACGGCATTGAACACCACATCGATGGTCTCGCATTACTCGGTGGTCAATGAGACCGGCAACTACAGCATCTCTCTCATGGAGGGAGTATACAACATCACTGCCTCTTACGCCAACTACACAGCGAACATCAGTTACGTCAGCGTACTGATCGGGCCGGCGACGAACAAGGTCTTCAACTTCAGAATGCTGGAGATCCTCGGCACTCTGACAGGTCACGTGACGAATGCCACCATTCCTATACAAGGAGCGAAAGTGGTGCTCACAGGAGACCAGTACAACTACTCAGCCAACTCGTCTTTTCCACTCGGTTCTTACACTATTGACAAGATAAGACCTGGGACCTACGTCGCACATGCCGAGAAGAGCGGATACTGGACGACATACCACGACCGGGCGATCGTGATCGCCAGAGGAATAGCGACGGAGCTGAACTTCACCCTCTTGGAGCAGCCGACGAAACTATCCGGGACAGTCAAGACGGACGGAAACGTGGCGGTCCGAGATGTCCAGGTGCTGATCACTTCGGTCGGATATTCCGCCTCGACCGTCACGGATGCGGATGGCAACTACACATTCTCCAATGTTCCAGTCGGCACGTACACCCTTACTTTCAAGAAGGAAGGGTATGAGGATATGTCGGTTCAGATCTCACTGAGCGCGTTCGAGCCCAAGGAGTACAATGCCAATCTCAATAGAAAGCCGGTGGAAGGAGGCGGCGGCTTCTTTCCTGGCTTCGATCTTCCCCATTCCCTCATGATCGTCGGGTTCTGCGTGGCAATAGCGATACTCTTGTCTGCGATCTACATTCGTTATCGAGTCTTGAAGAGGCCAGAGATGCTGGCTATCGAACGTGAAGAAGAAGAGAAGACCGAAGAGGAAAAAGACCAAGAGAAGAAGCAAGGCTGAACCCTACTATTCAACATCTAGTCGCTTCCTGACCTGGGTCAGATTTTTTCTCACTTCGTCATCGACTTTCTTGAATAGGCTATTGCCGTCGGCATCGATACCGACGATGAGCGGGCCCAGATTTTCCGCCTCGAATATCCAGAGCGCTTCTGGCATGCCAAGATCCAGCCACTCAACGCCGACGACTCTCTTCACTCCCTTTGCCGCAAGGACCGCTGCGCCCCCCGTGATGGCGAGATAGACGCAACCGAAATTCTTCATCGCATCAATGGTCGGCTGGGACATGCCGCCCTTTCCGATTATGGCGCGGATGCCGAAGGTCTCAATGAACCTGGGTTCGAGACCGTTCATTCGAGCGCTTGTAGTGGGACCGGCCGCCACGAGGGTCCACCCACAGTCATCATCCTTCACGATCGGCCCACAATGATAGAGCGCTGCCCCTTTCAAGTCGACCGGGAGTCCCTCACCCTTGTCATGCTTCTCCAGAGCCCTCACATGCACCTCGTCCCTGCCGGTGTACACTAGACCGTCGAGGTGGACGACTTGGCCAGCCCTCAGTGATCTGACGTCCTTTTCAGATAAAGGAGTCCTCAATCTAACAAGAATCCCTCCTTCGAGTATGTCACCCTGCCATCGCGGAACATCCTGGCAGAGGCTCTCCTGGCCGCCCAACACTGCAGATTCACCGCAACCGGAAGACTGGCTGTGTGACAGTAGGCGAGGTCGACCTTTACCCCGAGACATGTGGTCCTGCCGCCGAGACCCATCGGCCCGATTCCGGTTAGATTGACTGCGTCGAGCAACTCCTCCTCAAGCTCCGCAAGCTCTGAATTGGGATTCATGACATCGAGCGGGCGCAGTAGCGCTCTCTTGGCGAGCGACATCGCAATGTCAGCAGAGCCACCAATGCCGACTCCGACTATCGTTGGGGGACATGGACGCCCCCCGGCATTGACGACCACGTCGAGAACGAATGACTTCACGGACTTCAGACCTTCGGAGGGGCTGAGCATTCGAAGGGCGCTCATATTCTCCGACCCTGCTCCTTTTGGCATGACGGTGATCTCTACAAAACCCTCCGGACCGGGCAGGAAATGCACTTGCGGCATCCCGACGCCCAGATTGTTTCCAGAGTTCTTCCTCGACAGAGGATGCACGATGTTCGGACGGAGCGGTATCTCTCGTGTGGCTCTCTCCACGCCCTTCCTTATCGCCTCTTCGAATTCACCGTCGCATCTGCCCGAGACGAAGAACAGCGGAGTGCCAGTGTCTTGACACATGGGTATCGAGGCCTCTTCGGCGCATTTGACGTTCTGCAGGATGGCCCTCAGCTGGGACTTGGCGATGTCACTGGTCTCAACGCTCTCGGCCTTTTCTAGCGCGGACATGATGTCGGAAGGAAGAGAGGTGACGGCGGTCCTCAGAATGTTGACGACGACCTGTTCCATCAACTCGGGTGAAATCATCGCATCACACCGATTGAATGAGACTGGATGCATAAAAAGATTGCAGGTGCTTACCAAAAGGTTAATATCTTGATCTTTATGTAGGGGCTTCCGCAAGTCAGACTACATCAGGCGACATCATGGACGACCCAATAGTCATTGAGAATCTGACAAAGGATTTCAACGGGTTCAAAGCAGTGGATTCTCTGAACCTCAGGGTCGAGAGGAAGTCATTCGTCGGGTTCCTGGGCCCCAACGGGGCCGGCAAAACCACAACGATCAAGATCCTCACACATCTTCTGTCCGCTTCTGGTGGACAGGCTTACCTCAATGGCGTGGATGTGACGAAGGACCCGAAGAATGCACTCGCAGGCGTCGGCGCCGTCGTAGAGACGCCAGAATTCTATCCATTTCTTACGCCGATCGAGACGCTGCAGTATCTCGGATCGTTGAGAGGGATGTCCAACGAGTACATACAGAGGCGTACCAAGGAAGTTCTCGAGACCGTGAAGATGACCGAGTGGTCGAAGACCCGTATCGGCAAGTTCTCAAAAGGAATGAAGCAACGACTCGCGATAGCGCAAGCGATGATCCATGAACCCCATGTCCTCATACTTGACGAGCCGACCTCAGGACTGGACCCAAGGGGTATGGTCGAGGTCAGAAACATACTGCAGGACTTGAGAAAGGGAGATTACACGATCTTCATGAGCTCCCACCTTCTAACTGAAGTCCAGGAAATATGCGAAAGCGTTGCCCTCATAGACCGCGGCAAGCTCCTCGCACATGGCTCGGTCGCGACTTTGGTCGAGGGCACGGGTTCGAAGGACATCGATGTGAGAATCCTCCAGCCCGTTGACAGCTACGTTATCGACAGAATATCCAACTTCGAAGGGGTGGAGAGAATCGTGCCGGGAGACCCCAGACATTTCACCATTACTTTCAAAGGCAGAGAGGAGGATCAAGCAAGGCTTTTGTCAGAAATGCAGACGCTTGGCCTCAAGATCGTCTCATTCAAGGAGATAGGTGTGGCACTGGAGTCATTGTACATGTCACTGATAAAGGACTCGAGGTGATATGATGTCTTCAGAAGGAAATATGACATTGCCATCAGACCTTGTGCAGAGCGGCATAGTCGCCAGGTACGAGTTCCTTAAGCACCTCCGGAGCAGACGCCTCCTCGGGATATTCATTCTTGAAATTGCGATAATCGCGCTCATACTCCTCATTCCTCCGCTTCAAGGACAGGATTACCCAAGCGATCCAGCGAAGTTTGCCGGCATGTTCGTTCAATGGGTTTGGATACTGATCGTGATAGGTTCGACGCTCTTCGCTGGTGATTCGCTTGTTTCAGAATTTCAGCAGAGGACAGGCTACCTGCTTTTCCCGAACCCCGTTAAGAAAAGGGTCCTTTTCATCGGGAAGTACGCGGCTAGTGCAGGGATAATGTTTCTTGCATTGGCTGTGTTCTACGCGGTAGTTGCGGTATTCGTCATCTCAGTCGATGGCTCAATATCGGGCCTGATGGCGTCTTCGTTCGGACTCGCGATGCTATTCGGTGTTGCTGCGCTTTCGATAGGTTACGTCATAAGTTCTTTCATGAAAGGTTCCACAGGGGCCCTGATACTGACTTTCGCCCTCCTGCTGCTCATCTTGAAGATCGTGGACGGTGTAGCAACGGCCTCCAAGGCCAGACCAGACTTCTCGTTGACATTCTCATCTGGAGTAATCGGGTACATCATGGAGACCCCGTATCCGACCGATTTTGTCCAGACTATCGACTTCGGTGGAAGATCGTTCGAATTCGCGAACTATTATCCCAGCGTGACCGTGTCAATAGTCGTCGCGATCATATACATAATAGTGACCGTAGCATTGGCAATCTGGCTGTTCGACAGAAGAGAGATGTCCGCGTGAGATCATTTGGGGAGTGGTGAGACGCATGAAGATCGAAATCCTTCATATCGGCGACGAGCTGTTGACGGCGGAGATCGACCCATACCCTTCTCAGATGATCAATATGATACGGGAGAGGGGGGCCAGTGTCAACATGATTACAGTGATCGGGGATGATTTTCCAGAGATCACGAGAGCGCTCACCTCCGCAGGTGGATCGAAAGTCGACCTCCTGATAATCACTGGAGGATTGGGACCCACGCTCGACGACATCACCCGAAGCGCCCTCGCCGAATATCTTGGCGTCGAGCTGGAGGTCAGGAACAACGCCGTGGAATGGCTCGTTCAGGCGGTGGAGAGGATGTACGGCAAGAAGCCAGTGCTGACAAACGAAGCGCTCAGGATGGCCACAATGCCGAAGGGTGCGATAGCTTTGAAGAACATCACCGGCGCTGCCTGCGGCATCGAGGCGAAGCATGGGGATATGACCATTTTCTGTCTGCCCGGGTTCCCGAAGGAGATGCTCCCAATGTTCCGGGAATACATACTCCCGCGGATCGAGAGCGACAACATCCACCAGAAAGAGATCAGAGCGTGGCTGGGCGAGACCACCATGGAACCGCTCTTTCAAAAGATCATCAAAGAGCATCGAGTAAGGATCGCATCCTTGCCTGATGAGAACTGGCGCGAGAAGGGCAATAGGATCATAATCAAGGGGCTGAAAGAAGAGGTCGATAGGGCCGCGGAGGAACTTCAGAAATTGCTGGCCGAGTCTAAAGACCAGTTCATGGACGACTGACCGCTCTCAACCTTCTTTCTGACGCCATGCAGGCAATATCAGCAGCTCCCCTTCGAACGGGAACACTCTGACGCTCTCACTTTTCCTCTTGGAGGACTGAGCCTTCTTGATCTCCACTGGCTTGAAGTTCCTGGGATCGAGGACCTGGACCTCTTTTTCGTTCTCGGTCAGAACGACCGCCTCAAGTGCGTCCTTCATGTTCCCGACGACATGGACCGACCTCAGGTCCGCGTTGTCGATGTTCATCGATTCGTGAGTCCACAGGTCGATCAATCTCGTTCCCCTGGACCCGATCCCTCCAATAAGATAAGGACGGTCCTTCTGGACGATGATGTCTCCCATCGTGTAGGAGGGGAGCCTGACAAGATACGTAACCCTGTAGATCTCCTTGCCGTCCTTCTGTCCGAGGAGGCTCGAGGACTCTTTGATCTCAGCACCGTAAGTATCAGCCAGATCCTTCGAGAGCGATCTGCCTAGAGATGTCGACGACAGATAGACGTCGAAACCTCCGGGCATCTCCTCGACCTTGGATATGAAGATGTCCCGGCTTGATCTTGAGAGGAGGTCCACCTTCGACTCGATCTCTTCGAGGATGTGGTCCTTCTCCTCATCGGGGAACTTCCTGCCCCTGGTTCGGACCTGGATTATCGACTCATAGTACGACCCTTGGATCTTGCTGCACCTCGGACAGACTCCTCCTTTCAGACGGACGACCGTATCCAAATGCTCGTCGACTGTGAGATCGAGGTACTTCACCTTCACATCGATCTCGACGAGGAAGTTCTTGCTGTCTTGCCGGGATACGCCGGTCTCGACCCCCTCGACCCTCGTCCCTTTTCTTGAGGTGACCGATCTGACGGCCGCTTCTCGAACGGCTTCCTCGACCGAGTTGAACTTGTACCATCTTCGCTCGATCTGAAATTCGTCGCAGTGCGCGCACTGTGGCACGTCTACATACTCTGGCACGGCGGTGAGTTTGTTGTTCTTGACAAAACAGACAGCGCAAAGACTATCGTACGTGGGACCGTCCCGACCGCATCGCACACAGAACATCCTATATTTTCACCATCTGGGCGTGAGGCACGCCAGCTATCGTCAGTACACAATCTTCGTTGATATAGTTATGCTTGGCCGCTATGCTGACGGTCCTCTTTCCTACAAGGTTCGCGATCGTGGCCAGGGACAATCTATTGAGCAACTTCTCCTCGTCGACGTCCTCACCTTCATAGAAGCACGAGGATACCTCCAGCCGCAGGTCGCCATCCCTTAGGACCTTCCCTATGAGGTCCTTGTCACACGCCGCAACGACTATCTCCCTCCCATACTTGTGCACCCTGGCCGTGATCAACTCAACCCTCCGATGAGAGCTTGTAGTACCCAGTGGATGGGGAATAGATCTCGCCCGAATCGGTCAGACGTCTCAGAAGCACGAGCAATCTGTCTTCTGGGATATCTTCCGCCTCAGCGCTCTGAAGCAGCACCTCTTGGGACACGCCTTTCTTCGGGTCCGCAAGGTTCGATATCAGGGTCCTCAGTACCGATATCTGTTCACGTTGCGACTTGCTGGTCCCGGTTGATATTATATCGATGTCGAACCTGCCAGCCTCCTTGGCGATCTTGCTGAGATAGTACTCGACGATCCGGACGGCTCGGTCCGCGTCCTCCGGCGTCACGAGACCGCTCAGGCGGGTCCTTGCGCTAGCCTCCGACAGCCGCACGAACGCTTCGAGCTGTCTTGCGGTGATAGGGACGGAGGACCCCTCCGCCTCGCCTTGCTTCCTGATCTGCAGATAGTAGTCGTGGATAATCTTCATGGCCGCATCGGTGAGGACCGGCGTGAACCGCTTCGAATAGGCGACGTACTTGCGTATGAAGTCCCTGGGGAACACTGGAGCAAGCTCCTTGCTCTCCTCGATGATCCTGTCGACCGGTATGTCCTTCAGTACATCCGGGTCTATGTGTCTCCTCAACTGCCCCCTCCTATGCGCCTTTAGTATGTGGTCGGTGATCCTCGCATCCAGCTCCGCATCTGGCTTGTCCGTCATTGCGAAAATCAGGTCGAATCGCGACAGCAGCGCAGGAGGGAGATCTATCTGGTCGGCGATAAGCTGGTGCTCCTCGAACCTGCCATACTTGGGGTTCGCGGCCCCGAGGATCGAGCAACGGCATTGCAGCATCGCGGTGATTCCAGCCTTGGCGACAGTGACCGTTTGGCTTTCCATGGCCTCGTGCATGGCGCTCCTATCGTAGTCTTCCATCTTGTCAAGTTCATCGATCGCAGCGATGCCTTTGTCGGCCAGCACGAGCGCCCCTGCCTCTAGGGTCCATCTTCCTTCCCCGAAGTCATCCTTCACCGCAGCCGCCGTGTTGTGGACCAAGAAACCGTTCGCGATGAAGGCATGACTGCCATCCACGGTGAGATCATAGACGTGTTCGGGAAGTCCTTCCATGATCACATCTTTGCGGTTTACACCGCTCCAGATCATCTTCCTTTGCGCACCGGAGCTGTCGGTCGTCGAACGGTCGCAGAATAGAAGCTTGTCGCCGGCACTTATGTCGGATGCGCGAGTCCAAGCGCCTGTGCCACCATCGGAACTGGCCATCAATCTTGTCTCGGGGGTGAGCGTGATCCTGTGCCCCGCATCATCCTCCAATTCCACAAGAAACGGAGGGGTGTCGATTCTCCACACAGCCTTCAGATCCCTAAGCTCGATCCTGCCATCGGAAGATATCGATTCGACCCTCTGGCCGTTCGCCTCCTGCCGGTAGACACCGTTCTCGACTTCGATTGGAGATATCATCCCTCCCTCAGCGATGTCGCCGATCCGGGCGGCCGTTCCATTGACAATTACTTCAGTATCTGCAGCGACGCACAGACCCGCGGCCGACGATCCTTTTCCACTGGCGTAGATGCCTCTCGGGGCGAGCTCCGCCATGTATCTGAGAAGCTGGCTGTTGTGCGAGATTATGGAATTCGTCACAAAATTGTGTGTGTGCTCGATCTCGAGATCGTAAACCCATCTGGCTTTTGTCGGTATCTCTTCCTTGGACACCAGCTGGTCCCAGTCAAGCCCTCTCCCAGCTCCTCCCAAATGGTCGGACCCGATGCTCCCCGGGCCGACGGCGACAGCGATGTAGGTGCCCACCGGTATCTTCGAGACGCTCCTCGCCGTGATCCAGTTGGCGTTCTGTACGAAAAGAGGGTGCGTCGGTGTGATCGTGAGGCTCCGACCCTCCTTCGTTCTCAGTCTCACCAGTCGTTCAGGAGCCTGGCGCTTCCAGACTCTGATCGCTCTCCCCCTCTCCATCACACCTCTGGAAGAGAAGGTCATCACATCGATGTCGATCTCGGCACAGAAGCCATCGTCCACTTCCTTGCATTCGTTGTTCTTTAGAGCTTCATCAACGATGCTACGAATCCTGCGCACTGATCCGTCCGCCATCATCACCTGCGCATCACCAGTGACGCATTTCGCAACGCCCGGGTCCCCGACAAGAAGGATGTGAATGTCGCCCCTGATCCGTGTGCCGTCGTCAAGCTCCTTCGACACGCCGCCAAACAGTTGAAGCGCGATTGCCTCCTTTTCCACGTCGTAACCGTAGATCGTCGGAGAGATTGAAGCGATTATGTTGCTGAACACATTCGGACTTCTCGCCTCGGTCAGTATCTTTTCCTCGTCCTCCTCCTCGATGGTGATTTCCTCGTATTCATGCTCTTGGAACTCGACGGATACGATGTCGAGGTTGATGTCGAACAATGTCGATTTTGCAATCGCTCCCTTTTGCACAGAGCGGAGTATACCGTTCAGAATGACCCTGTAGCCGGGAAATATCTTCCCCGCGATGTCATCCTCGAGATAGCCTACCAGTCGCTCCGGTTGAGCGCCCCCCCTCAAACCCTCCGGGCTCTCTTGGATCTCGATCTTCTGTGTATCGACGTAATGCGAGTCCTCGGTAAGGAGCTTGAACTTCGTTGCGCTCGCTGACTTCCCGCACCCGTCCTGCTCCTTGTAACACTCGAGCGGCTCCTTGAAGAACATGCCCTCCTGCGGCTCCTTGATTATTGCGTGGCACCGCAGACATTGAAAAATCGCCGCGGTAATCTTCGGCCTGACCTCGGTCGCTTTTCTCACGAGACCCTCGACCGATATGAACTTGCCTAGGTGCTTGCTCCTGAGCTTCCTGATCTCAACCCTGCTGTCTCGAGGCAGCTCGATCATTCGAAGGTGGATCTCCGCTCCTTCCATGCTTGGAGGTGTCAGTTTCTTGATCGTCTGCCCCCCGCTCCAAAGGACTCTGTTGGGATGCTGTAAAAGGTAGTCGGCGAAGTCGGGGTCGAACCGGTCAAGGTCGGAGTAGGCGACGTTGACGCTCCTCAGCTCGGGATAATGGTCCGAGACATCGATGACCTTCGCTCTATAGTCAGCGGTCTCGAAGAACTCCTCCCATCTAGCCAGTATGTCCTCATCGGTGTATTCCGCAGGCAAGAATCGCCTCCCCCTATCAAGCGTCAATCGCGGCGAAATTCCCCTAAGCGTTAGGGACGTATAGAAGGTTATCCTTACTATTAGACATGCCGTCGCTCACTGGCAGTATTCCAGTTGTATCCCTACGACCTCTTCGCTCGTCTCAGCCGAGGAGTATCTGTCGAGGGGTTCCTTATTCAATAATATGAATTGCTCCCCCCAAGAGAACTTGGCAAGGATCTTGGATGCATCGTCCTTGAACCCAATGATGTAAAGTGCGGCGCTCAACGCCTCCGCGCTGCTCAATCTCAATGGCTTTCCCCAGTTGACGGGATTCGCGGCCAATAGATAGGGCAAGGCCCTCTGTGCCACGTCGTTCCTCATCTTTGGGAATGTCTCGATGTTCTTCCAAGAGAGATCGAGAACAACGATGCCGTTCTTTATGGCCTTCTTTGAATCCTCTCTGGAGAGTGCCTTCTCCGCCATAGGGTTCAGCACGACGCTGCCGAAAGGTATTATCTTGAGAGAGGACAACGGCTCGACCAGCCTGAACCGCACCATCTTCTTGTCCGTGCACTTCTTCGGATCGCACTGCCCCTCATCGTAGACATAGAGTGGTAACATTCAGACCCATCTAGAAGAGACAAGAGAATAAACATTTCCATGTCGTCCCGATGTGAAGACGAACCCGAGCACTGTGGTACGCTCGCCGGTCTCCTGCGACCGTTGCCTTTGACAGACTCCGCCGTTTCGGATTCCATTCCGCACACGAAGCCTTGATCGAATACTAGGACTTGGGATACTGAGTGGCAGAGCGCTAAGTTTAACTAAATGTTAGAAGCTAGCCGCAGTTGCCACCATGATGACAAACCCAGCACTGAACACATGATGAAAGACGGGCGAGCTGAGTGGCCACGATTCTACGAGGAAGGGTTGAGCCCTGTCCCGAGTTCGAGGACCTTGGGAGGCACTTCGAATTGTTCGCTGGGCCCTATTTTCGCCGTTTGAACGCAATGAATATCATCACGAGAAAGGAAGTGATGAGGATCATGATCAATACAAAATCTGTCCAAAAAGAATAACCGCCTTCGCAGTACCCCCCAGACACAAAAGCTGCTTCTGAGTAGACCTCGTAGCCGCCAGGATAAACAGCCGCAATCCTGTATTCTATAGTGAAGGAGTATTCGAGCGTCTCGTTGAAGGAGGTAGTGCTGTTGCTTACAGTCGCCACGAACAGCCAAATGTCCCCGTATATCTGGTGATGTTCTTGGCGGTAGATTCGATAGCAGAGGACCTCAGATTGATTGACTGTTGGGTGACCCCAAGCCAGCATGACTTTCATCTCTCTGCAGTTGCCATCAGCAAAGCCCCATAGATCGGGCGCGAAGTCCGGCCGAACTGACCTCACCGAGCACATCGGACCTTCCCCGACGGAGTTGTTAGCGGATATTGAGTAGTAGTATGTCTGTCCGTTGACGAGCCCTGCGTCAGTCCACCGCATCATATAGTCTTGCACATTGTAAAGTCCCGTCGGCAGATCGACCAGGGCGACCAGAGAAAGATTCGACTCGGAAATGCCGCGATAAACCTGGTAGCTTCTCACCTCAGTCCCGCCTTGGTGGAATGGCACAATCCATGAAAGGTCCGCTTGACCCTCTCCTCCTGTCGCATTCAGATTCAGAGGCGCGTCGGGGATTGTCCCTCCCACCAAAGCCCACGTAGCATCGATGGCGTAGCTATGATTGTCACCATTTGAAGCCCTCACGGAGTAGTAGTACTTACCTCCACTGCTGACATCTGTGTCGCGGTATGATAGATAGGGAGCGGGCAATGAAATCAACACCGTGAGCGATATTGCATAATTGCCATATGTATCAAAGTACTCCGACCCTTTCAAAACTTCGTAGCTCGCAATCGGCGCGCTCCCGTCGTCAAGAGGGGGTTCCCATGAGATGTCCACGTGATCTGGTCCAGGAAGTAGGGTCATATTCCTCGGAGGATCCGGATTTGATACAGCAGGAGCGACAGCAAATGCATCGTAGAGAGAGCCAAACCTCATGTGAGGATTCTCAAAGGTGTCTCCAATGTGCATCAGTGAGACTGGGCAAGCAAGCAAGACAATCGATACGGCTAACGATCTCAATTGACTGGTTCCCGTTCAAGCTCCCCCGATTTGTCTCTTCCTTCTCTCTCAAGGCACTATCATATTCGAGCGATGCGCCTAATAGCTTTTTCTAGCGACTTCCGTGAACCGCAAGTGGGCGCGAGCGAAATATAAGAGGCAACACACCGATAGGTTTTTAGGCCAGATGGCGCAATATAGCTGACAGGTGGATGGGATGCCTGCAGGATTTGATATTCTAGAGCACAATAGCACATTGAGGAGACACTGGCTCAGACGCATTGCCGCAGCGTTTGTCGACGCCATGATAATCTTCATTCCAATGAGGATAGTGATCTTCTTCGTAAACGCACCCGATCAGGACATAGTTGCTGGTATCCTTTCGGGGGTCGTATGGTTCATCTACAGCGGAGTTCTCGAAGGGACATACGGAAAGACTCTTGGGAAGTGGTTCTTTGATTTGAGAGTCGTCTCACTGACCGATAAGAGAAGACTGCACCAGACATTCACTCGAAGCGTGCCGAAGTTCTTCTGGTACATCTTCCTGCCGTTCGATGTTATATTCGGGCTCTCAATGGAGGGCGACCCCAGACAGAGGTGGTCGGACCGCGTGAGCAAGACGACCATTGTTTATTCTCAACCTGAACGCTTCCACAACACAAAGACAACAAAGGCGCGGTCCCCAAGAGATGATGCAAAACCAGTTCGGGATGCAAAGTCTTAGAGAAAGGCACAACTCACAGCACTTTTTCTCATTTCGGATCGGATTTCGCACCATGCACCCTGGAATCTTCTTCAACCGGCGTCCCCCGCGCGCACGTTTTCTTATCTAGTCCAAAATCCCGACAGAGTCTTATTGACATTAAACGACTCTCTCTTTTTCAGACCCTTTCTTCACAATGAGCTGATCGTCACAAATCCGTATGTTCCATGCACTCACTGGCACCAAACCCCAAATACTCCGTTGCGTCGAATAACGTGTCAATACAATCTGGGGCAATTACCTATAGATAAAAGAAAAGTGAAAATAAAGTGGTTTGGTTTTCTATGTTCATGCGGCTGTGACAGCGAAAACCTTCTGGCAGATCTGGCCACCTGTGCTCGTAAAGATCAGGGTGACCGTCCAATCGCCATTGTCAGCGACAACACCAGCACCAGAGTGTATGGTGATGGTGATATAGTCACCAACGCTAATCTTACCATCGCTGCCAATATCCGTGATCGCGATTCCAGCATTGGTAGCGCCAACTGCCGGGGTCACACTACCGACCGACACAACAGTATAAGTTGTCACGACGGCTGCGCTGGTCGAGACTGGGTCAATCCTGAACTTACAGTCCACGAATTTCGCGTCAGGCGAAACCGCACCGAAAGTAAGCTTGTATGTCGTAGCGGTCAGCTTGGCATCAGAGGTGAACGCACCCGATGGAGTCTGTCCTCCGCCAGGAGTGAACCCCATCACCATCACGTATAGGACTGCCGCCAGTACGACGGTAATCGCGACCATTAGTATAGTTGCGATGACCGGCGAGACTGCTTCGGAGTCCTTCCGTATCTTCCATATCTTTTTCATTGTTTAGTCCTCCTTTGTAGGGTTTCCCCTACTCCAGGGTGCATTTATGCATCTACCAATATAAAGCTTTCCATTTAGATATCAGGTTGGATGAGTTATGAT
>Ga0153915_10003685_pt1 | contig 14058 bp, 16 predicted proteins | sample Opewatmetagenome_2_FD_107003 | JGI IMG/M metagenome (GOLD analysis project Ga0153915, IMG submission 107003) | Freshwater wetland microbial communities from Ohio, USA - Open water 3 Core 3 Depth 3 metaG | ecosystem: Environmental > Aquatic > Freshwater > Wetlands | place: USA: Ohio, Lake Erie... | reverse complement strand
GTAAAGTGTAGATCGCCAAGCCTCCCAACACCATTATTATAATGGCAATTACCCAAGCGAAAACAGGACGATTAAGGAAGAATTTAGATAACATAGAATTTCTCCGTTTATTTCATATTCACAGATCCCTGGCCCGTTTTTTCGTCAAACGAAACAGCCTTTACTGAAACGCCGGACCTGGCTCTTTGAATACCCTCAACAACCACTCGATCACCAAAATTAAGACCTGAGGAAACAAGCCATTTATCACCCATAGCTCGATCAAGCGTGAGAGTCCGTTGCTGAATCTTATTTTCAGCATCCACAATCAGTGCAATAGCTTCACCTTTCGGGTCACGGAAAACTCCCTGCTGTGGGATAAGGATAGCCTGCTCATTGATACCTTCTATAATAATTGCCCGGACAAACATGCCCGGTAAAAGAAAACCCTTTGGATTTGGAAAAATTGCCCGCAAAATGACTGACCCAGTCGTTGGATCAACTGTAACATCCTGGAATTGGAGCACCCCATCCAAAGGATACGGCGAGCCGTCTTCCAGAAGAAGCTTTACCTTATTCTGATCCGTTCCATCGTGATTAAGGCGGCCGTCCTCCAGGCTACGCCGCAGGCGCAGTAATTCCGAGGTAGACTGAGGAATATCTACATAAATGGGATCCAACTGCTGAATGGTTGCCAAGGCTACGGGTTGATACGCTGTCACAATGTCACCATCTGTTACGGTAGAAGTCCCGATCCGGCCGGCGATCGGCGAAACAACTTTGGTGTAATTTAGATTAATACGAGCAGTTTCGAATTCTGCTTGAGCCTGTTTCAGAGCGGCATCCGCATCATCAAATTCCTGTTGGCTAACTGCTTTTTCAACCAGCGCTTCCTTGTAACGGTCAGCTCGCAACTGGAGAGCCGGCAAATTAGCTTTAGCTTTATCAAACGCCGCTTGATACGGAGCCGGATCGATCTGATAAAGCACCTGGCCAACCTTAATTTCAGAACCTTCCGTAAATAAACGTTTTTGGATAAGGCCGTTGACCTGAGGACGGATTTCATCAACAAGAAAAGCAGCTGTTCGGCCAGGCAATTCGGTGGTCATAACTATCCGCTCAGGCTGCACGGTAACCACAGCCACTTCCTGATCCTGCGGAGTCGATTTACCTTGTTTTGTGCAACCAGCCACTGTTAACAGCAAAAATGAAATACCCAGAAACAAGACAACAGAAAAAAAGCTGTCCAAATAAGCTTTTACTTGCCTATTCTTCCCGCTAGATACTGCTTCAAAAACCGTTAATCGAGAATTAAGAAAAATTTCTTTACTTTGCATTCTTTCTCCAAATGACGTTATATTATTTTTTATTATTAGGAACTCTTTTTCTCAAATCAGCCAGGTGCTCTTCAAAAAATTTCAAAAATTCATTAAACTCATTTTCCGGAATAATACTAATTACCCTATCTTGATTCGCCGGACCGGAAATAATGATGACGTTATCCCCCGGCTTGATATCCATTACTTTCCTTGCTTCTGCCGGGATTACAATCTGTCCTTTTGTCCCCACAGGAACCTTACCGAAAAACTTGACTGGACTGCTCATCTTTCGCCCCCTTCTTGATTTGATTCTTACAAATATTACCTGTATGACTGGTATGAAAAGTACTACTTTAATAAAAAGTTAACACATTTAATGCCTGTTGTCAATAGCCTTTTATCGGAATTGCTTTTGTGCGGGAATTTTCAATATACAGGCAATAAACGCTATGCCCTAAGTCTTTAACACAGCGCAAGATAAAAGGCTATTGACCGTTTTCGATCAATAGCCTTCAAGCTCTCCCATTATGCTAGGAGAACGATATTATTGGGGTGGCTAACGGGAATCGAACCCGCAACCCCCAGAGCCACAGTCTAGTGCTCTAACCAATTGAGCTATAGCCACCATAAATCCTACCCTAAATCTATTTGTTCGTATCCTCGGGCGTATCTTTCCTTAAAGCGCCCTCCAGGATATTTTTTATCTCGTTGCCCACAGCAAAAACGCCGTCAAAAACAGCCCGCGAAAGGTTCATCCCGCCTCTTACCCCGCCTTCAATTGCTTTTCCCGGTAAAGCCAAGGCATTCTCAAGCTTGAAACCGCCTCCCTTGCGCGCGTCGCGCAATTTACCTTCAAACGCGGATTTAATATTTCCGAACCCGAACTCCGGCCTGTCCATCTTGGTGTGCAGCGTGAAATCCAGCATCACCTTGCCCTGATTCATGGATTTAAACATATCCAGGACAGCATCGGTAATACGTTCAGCTTTCTCCTGCGTCTCTTCCGGAGGCCGGGGTTTGCGCACAATATCCGTAAGCTCCAGACGGCAAACAGCGTCAACGTCATTATTCACGCCTTTAATATTGCTTTTAAAGTTAAGCTTGGCCTTTTCTATACGCGCCTTTTCCAGGTCCACCCAGGTAGCATAATACGGGTAAAGCGCGATGCCGTCAATATTTTCAACGCTCAATTCCGCCTGCATATTCTTCTTATAAAAATCGACCCACCCCTTAAACGCCACTTTACCGTCCGGATTACCCGGCTGCCAGGGGATGTTCCCGTTAAGGTTAAAACGCGTTACCGCCTTGGACGGATAAGTATAAAAGTTTGAGAGGTCAAGGTCAATATCTTTTATGGTCACGCGTATCTGGCGCGGCTCAGCAGTATGGTCCACGAAATTAAGCTTGCCGGAACGCACGATCACGCGCTTAAATACTAACGGCGGAAACCCGCCGGAAGCTGGCTGCGCGGTGTCAGAAGCCTGAGCATTCTCAATTTTTGTTTCCGGACCGCTGCCTGTCACTTGAACAGCTAGCCGTTCATAAGTAACCTCAGGCCTGATCACTTCTATTCTGTTAAAAGCGATCCTTCCGATAATTAAATACAAGATACTCGGGGAGACACTGATACGTTCAGCCCTACCTACCCCTTCTACGGATAAACCTCTGGCCTCTAACATAAAGGGCGGCCTCAACATCAGACTTGTGATGCTGACCTTTTTGTTAGTCAGGGCTTTAAGTTTGTTCACAAGGAACATCCGGGCAAAAACAAGCGCCAGCACATAAACAAGGCTAAAGGTAACAACTATAATAACGGTAATCTTAAATATCTTTTTCCAGTCTTTCATAAGTTTTATCGCGCCGGCAACCCTGCCATATTTTATTGCGCCTGGCAGGGATCGAACCTGCTGCCTACTGCTTAGAAGGCAGTTGCTCTATCCAGGTGAGCTACAGGCGCATAACAATCTACCAAAGGGGATAATTTTTAAGTTTACCACAGATTACCGGTAAAGAAAACCAATAAATTAGAACTCTAAGAAACAGGCATATGTTTTTTAAGGTTCTCTGCGCGGGCATGGGCAACTTCGCAGAAATAATCCACAAAACTATCCAGCCGGCCTGTCTCAAGATAAGCATGCGCGGGGCACCAAATGCACAGATCCCTTATCGTGCAAACGCGGCATTTCTTCAAAAAATCATCCCTGTCCGAACGCCTATCCCTCACTTTTAAAACAAATTCCTGCCAGGCCTGCGCAAGCTGACCTTTTTTAAGGTCATAGATACATTCTGGATGGCATAGTGATGAACAAAGCCGGAAAAAACCGTCAAAACTAACAACAAAATTAAGCATTCCTGTCCCGCAATGGAACAGATGGTTACATTTTATATGCTCAAACTCCGGATGCATAAACAGGTGGCAGTTATCCTCCAGCGTCTTCCTGCGCTGCGTGTCCGATCTTTCAATGAAAGCAATCTGATCAGCGGAAAGCCTCTGGGCAATGATCTCTTTATTCTTCCGCTGGTTTTGGTCAAAACGAAGGTGCAACAGCGGGTCAAAACGAAAATAATCCTTTGTCCTTGCGCGGCAAAACTCCGATATCTTATCCAGCTCTTTTAGATTTTCCCGCATTACTGTTGTCTTAAAACGCACAGGTATATTATTCTTAAGCAACAGTTCAACGCCGCGCGAAAATGCCTTAAATGACCCGGGGGCCCGGGTTACCGCCTGATAAGTTTCTTTTGTCACTCCATAAACAGTTACTTCCACATCCCGGGGTGGATATTTTTTGAATAATTCAATATGTTTCGGAGAGATAAGCGTAGCGTTCGTAAAAACAGAGACAAATAATCCTTTTTTCTTTAAATACAAATAAATATCGGGAAAATCTTTCCTTAAAAGCGGCTCGCCTCCGGTGATCAGGCACCAGAGCGCGCCAAGTTCTACCGCCTGGTCAATTATCTTTTTGATCCGGCTTAAAGAGATCTCCTTCTTTTGCGCCTGTTTATCCGCGGCAGGCAGGTTGATATAACAATGCCGGCAATTATTGTTGCAGCGGGCAGTTATTTCAAGGTCAAAAGAAAGAACAAATCTTTTACCCTGCGATCCTTCCCAGAGATGCGCTTCAGGCAAAAAAACATTATCCGCGAAACGATCAGGCATTTTCATAAAGATTATTTATCCTTGATGATCATTTTCCTGCTTAAAAGCTCCTCTGCCAGTCCCAAGACATCCTGCGCAATCGCTGTTTGCTTGCCTTCAAATTTTAAAGCTAATTCCTGCGCGATGGCTTTTAAATTTTTTTTGCCATCTATTTTATTCCAGATAGCTTTGCCGAACTTGTTCAAAGAATATATCTCCTCGTCAGCTTTTCCCACGCCCGAGGTGATCGGGATAATGATGAACTCTCCGTGGATATCCCTGGCCACTACATCCTCTGAATGTTTGAGAACAGAAGTTAAAGCCGCTTTCTTTGCCATAGGTAACCTCCTTATTTACTTTTAATAAAATTTCTTACCCTCTTTTTCCAGCCGCGCACCTGCCAGGCTTTCTCATTTTTGCCTACCAACCCCAAAAACCTTGCCTGCGCGTGGGCGATATCACATAAATACTCAACCGGTGTATCCAAGGAACCATGCTCCATCCACGATTTTGCCGGGCATTGCTCGCATAGAACCCTGATAAAACATCTGCCGCAACGTAAAAGATAATCCGGATTTCTTGCTTTCATGCGGCATATTTTAGGCAAAAAATTGGCTAAAGCGCCCTTCAGCGAACCTTTCTTAAGGTCATAAACGGTATCCGGATGCCGCATCATCATGCAGGGTTGGAAGATCCCATACGCGTCCACACATCCTGTGGCATGCCCCGCGGCGCAGGAAAAAAGTTTATCTCCAGTAAAATGCCTGAAGCTAGCGTAAAGGCCTTTGGTATCCCTGAGAAAAGAATCTTTGTTATCAGTAATTATCTCCAGGCCTTCCTGTGGAGTAGCCCTGATCTTTTTGATCAACGCGCTTTTTTCATCCCTCCGGCAACGCAGGTCAAAAAACATAGAAACAGGCGCAGGCGATTCCTTGCCAAGGATCTCTGTAGACCATTCCTTAAATGACCTAAACTCGCTTTTATTGCCTGGTAACAAAGCCCCTTTTACCACAAAGGGAATTTTGTTCTCCCGTAACAGCCTTATGCCAGCCATTGCCCTGGCAAAAGAACCCGGATTTCTGGTTGAAGATTCATATGAGGCTTTTTTTAACCCAAATACACTGACCTCCATCTTCTCTAAAAGCGGCACGCGCTTAAATAACCTGCTTAACTCTCTGGTGATCAATGTCGCGTTAGTAAAAAGCATCACCCTTAAACCCTGTTTCCGGGCAAAAAGATAAATCTGGCGGAAATCCTTCCTTAAAAGCGGCTCGCCGCCGGTAAAACGCACGACCATACACCCTAAAGAAACAGCTTCCTTAATGATTTCCTTGATCTGTTCTGTGGACAACTCCCTGTTTTTCGCTTTCTTGTCTCGGGCAGGCAGGTTTATATAACAATGCACGCAGTTATTATTACAGCGTTCGGTAAGCTCCATATCCAGCCGGACGGGAAAAGGCCTTGAGCCTTTCCAAAACGCATTACTGTTAATATTCAGTTTCTTGATATTGCTATTGACTGGCATTATAATTTTTCTATTTCTTTTAATATCTTGCCGCTTTTATCAAAACGCAACTCATAACAAGGGACTTGCTCGGCGATCTGCCCTGCCAATACAAGGGTTTTTTCCCACCAGGCGCTGGTCACAAAAGGCCGGATGAGCAGGGATAATATCTTTTTAGTTATCTCTTTCTTATCATTAAGCTTTATCAAGCGGTTCTGGTTTGATTTTTCCAGGAACATGATCGCCTTTAACGGCGCTGAGTCCGCGGACACATCCGGTAAATCCCCATGGCTCCAAGTACCAAAGATCCTGAACCCTTCGGGAAAACGCCTGATGATCATCCGGTCATCACAAAGCAGTTTTGCTTTTGGCTGTAATAATTTTGCGATGGTGGATTTGCCTGCTTCGGAATGCCCGGCAAACAGAAAACCTTTACCATAAAATTTAACGCCTGAAGCGTGCAAGTAACAGCCATCTCTGTCCGCCAAAACGGGCGCTAAAAGGATCTGGTCAGAAGTAAACATCGTTAATGCCGTTAAATCCCCCCTAAGGAAAGACTGTTTATCTTTACTGTAAATTGTCACACTGGTATGCCCGGGATTAAAGATGGCTACCCTCTCTATGTTCCGGTCTTTCTTTCCTGGAGTGATCCCCAGGTATACCCAGGTATTATTGTTCTTATAGACCTCCCAGGGCATCTTGCGATAAACCTGTTTGCCTAAATCTCCCCTTCTAATTTCTGGTAAAGAAAAATGATGATTTATGGTAATCAGGTCTTTACCCTGGCCCTTACCTTTAAAATGCTCGAATTTCCGGTGAAAAGTCTTTCCGGTTATCGGCAGGTCGGATTCCACGCGGATATTCATGCCGCCGATATGAAAATATTCCTGGTGATTCTTAAGCCAGTCGCGCTTAAGCTGCCTATTCGCCCTGGCGATGCTGCAAAGATAATTAATTTTTGCTCCAAACCTGCCGTGTTCAAGATAAGCGTAAGAAGCGCACCAGCGGCAGTCATTGCGCTGGCTGCATGAGCCGCAATTATCCTTATATTCTTTTACCGCTTTAATTTTCCTGGCTAGCCCCGGGATAAACTCCTCCCATCCTTTTTTAAAAGCCCCCTTCTTTAAATCATAGCGCAAAGCCGGATCCTTGATAAAAGAACAAAAACTCAATTTTCCATAAGGGTCGATATGAAATGAACGCCGGTTATTTATGCAATCCGCAAAAAGGTAATCACTTGACCTTGCTTTCGCGCAGCCTAAACTATTCTGCTCTGCCCAATTATCATAAGAAAAATCAGGCTGGTCGATTTCCAGTACTTGAGAAGGAAGCAACCTTTGTTTGGCTATATCCCGGTTAAGCCGGGCATTGCGACAGGCGGATAAATATAACCACGCGGCGCCTACCCTGCTGTCCTTACTCAAAGAAGCGGCCAATGTCAGCATATCCTTATACTGATGGAAATTATCTTTCATCGGGATAACTTGGACAATGAACCCGGCGCCAGCTTCTTTCATATAGGCGAACCCTGCCATTAAACGCTCAAAAGACCCAGGCGTGCGCGTGATATGGTCATGCACTTTAGCTGTTGCACCGTAGAGCGCGATCATTTTTACGCCTTTTCGCCTCAAGGCTTTTGCGATTTTTGGCGTGATCAGCGTGCCGTTTGTGTTCAATGAATATCTCTGGGCCCGGCTGGTAATATAATTGAATATATCCAGAAAATCCGGACGCAGCATCGGTTCTCCGCCAGAGATAGACCAGCTGCGGCAGCCTAGATCATGCGCCTGGCTGATAATATCCTTAATTTCTTCAAAAGACAGCTCGTTAGAGTTTAACGAAGACGCGGGGATTTTTAGCCAGCAATGCCGGCAATCATTATTACAACGGTAAGTTAAATCAAGGTTGCCTTCCAGCGGGATGCGCGGCAGGACATTTAATATTGTTGTTGCCAAATACTCTTGCGCCATATTTATAAAGAAGAAGGCCTGGCTAATGCCAGGCTTTTATTCGGTAGGAAGCCAGGGATCAAATATTTAAACTTATCAGCGGACAAAATAAAACTTAACTTTCCGTAATCGTACTGCAAGCATTACAATTACCAAGCGGCCACCATTGAGTAATGCCATTGCAATATCCGGCATTACAGTTTGCTCCACATTTGATCGCAGCAGTAGATTTGCATCCTGCCAAGACCGCTTCGTCTTGTTTACCTTTAACCAATACGATAAGCTTTGGCTTGCCCCACTTCTCTTTTGTCTTTTTACTATTCATTTTTCTACCTCGGCTTTAAAGCTCCGGGTGAACAGTCAACCCGTTTGGCATTAGATAATCTCATCCCGCTTAGCTAAAAGTATACTATAGAAACACGGAGATGGTCAAGGTTATTTTCACCCTGATGAAACTAAGCAAAATAGCTGTGAGAATGGTCGGGGCGACAGGACTTGAACCTGTGACCTCTTGCTCCCAAAGCAAGCGCTCTAGCCAAGCTGAGCCACGCCCCGTTACAAACTTCAATTCTTAATTCCCCTAGTTTGTAACGGGGCACGCCCCCCCTACAAACTAGGCTCAAATTAATCTACTTATACAGATGTAACGGGGCACACCCCCCCTACATCTCTCACTTAATTATCAAAACCAATAATTGAAAAAGCTTCCCATATCAACTACCTTTTTGTTTCTTAATATATCTCCGGATGAGCTGCTTTGCCTTAACCAAAGCATGGTACCTGTGGCTCATCTTATGTTTAATCTTCTCGCCTAATTGGGCAAATGTCTTATTATACGCCGGAATTAAAAACAGCGGATCATATCCAAAACCCTTACTCCCTTTTAATTCAAAAGCGATCCTTCCTGCGCAACGGCCCTCTACTGACCCCACAAGCCCTTTTTTATCAGCCAACGCTACGGCGCAGGCATAATAAGCTTGCCTTTTTGCCTTTGGCATCCCATTAAGAAGTTTCAGCAATTTAAGGTTATTTTTGTGATCATCTTTACCTTTGCCGGAGAAACGCGCCGAATAGATACCAGGCGCGCCGCCAAGCGCGTTAACGCAAAGGCCGGAATCTTCGCCCAAAGAAAGTTTTCCTGTAAAACGGGCGAGTTTCACCGCTTTCTTTTCAGCGTTCTGGCGGAAGCTTTTACCATTCTCTCTAACGCGGGGAGCTTCTGGATAAGCGTCCAGAGAAAGAAATTTTAAGGGCATACCTCTCAAAATATCCCTGATCTCGCGCAGCTTCTTCTTATTGCGCGTGGCAATGACGATTTGCATTTCTTAAAGTAAGATATCCCCGACTAATTTTCTCTGCACGATAAATAACTCATTGATCCCTTTTTTAGCGAACTCCAGCATCGCGTCCATTTTTTCTTTAGAAAAAGGTTTACGTTCCGCGGTGCCCTGGATCTCAATAAAATCGCCTGAGCCTGTCATGATCACATTCATATCCACTTCTGCCTTGGAATCTTCCTCATAACAAAGGTCTAAAATAAGATTGCCATCAAGGATACCGACGCTGGTCGCAGCGACATAATCGGCGACAGGGACACGATTGATCAGGCCATCCTTCTTTAACTTTTGCAAAGCGTCTACAAGCGCGATAAAGCTGCCGGTGATCGCGGCTGTGCGCGTGCCGCCGTCACCCTGGATCACGTCGCAGTCGATCCAGATCGTGCGTTCACCAAGTGATTTCATATCCGTTACCGAACGCAGCGTCCTGCCAACAAGCCTCTGGATCTCATAAGTCCTGCCGGAATCCTTACCGCGCGGGATACGCGAATTACAGGAACGCGGCAACATGCCGTACTCAGCGGTCACCCAGCCGGTGCCGGAATTCCTTAAAAAAGGCGGCACGGTATCCTCCACAGAAGCGGTACAGATCACTTTTGTGCTGCCTAATTCAATAAGGCAGGAACCTTCCGGGTATTTGATATAATTCCTGGTGATCGTAACTTTGCGTATTTTATCCGCGCCGCGGCCATCTATCCTGGTCATAAATGATCTCCTTTTAAGCCTTTTTATAAATATTTCTTCCCGAAGGATCAACCGCCACAATCAAGGGAAAATCTTTTACTTGTAGTTTGTAAATCGCCTCTGGCCCAAGCTCCGGATAAAAAACTGGTTTTGCTTTCAAAATGAATTTTGATAACAAAGCCCCGCAACCCGCATAAGTCACAAAGTAGATCCCCCTGTATCTTTTGATCGCTTTTACTACTTCCTCTCCGCGATTGCCTTTACCGATCATAATTTTTAACCCCGCTGCGATCAATAACGGACTATAACCATCCATGCGGCTTGCGGTTGTCGGTCCGCATGAGCCAATGGCCTTGCCCTTAGGGGTGCCTGTTGGCCCGCAATAATAGATCACCCCTCCTTTTAAATCCGAAGGAAGGCTTTTATTCTTCTTAAGTGCGCCAACGATCCTTTTATGCGCCTGGTCGCGGCCGGTATAAATTACGCCGCTTAATAAAACCTGATCACCTGCCTTTAAAGGCCTTATAAATTTATCTGTAAGCGGAGTATTCAGTTTTCTCATTTATAAAATCTTGCTTGCGCTGCGCAAAGCGTGGCAACTAATATTTACGGCTACCGGAAGCCCGGCAATATGCGTAGGATGAGTTTCTACATTTACCGACAAAGCAGTAGTTTTACCTCCCAGGCCCATGGGGCCGATATTCAGTTTGTTTATCTTATTCAACAAATCGCGTTCTAACTTGGAAAGATCGCGCCTGACCGGTTTTAATAACGCCTTTTTTGCCAAAAAACACGCGAAATCCGCGGTCGCGCCAATACCTACTCCGATAACATAAGGCGGACATGCATCAGGCCCGGCGGATCTGACAGCCTCAACAACAAAATCTTCCACTTCTTCGATCTGCGCTGTGGGCTTGAACATTCTCAACTGAGATTTGTTCTCACAACCAAAACCTTTAGGAAGAACGGTTATCTTTAATTTATCGCCAGGAACAATATCCGTATGTATCAGGCATGGTAAAAATCCAGAAACGCCTCTTAATAAAGGATCTTTGACAACAGACTTTCTTAAACACGCTTTCTTGTATCCAAGCTCAATGCCGCGGTTAACCGCCGCTTTTAAAACGCCTTTAATACAAACACCCTGCCCTACCTCAAGAAAGACCATAGGATAACCGGTATCCTGGCAGATAGCCAGTTTCTCTTTTCTAGCGTAAACGGCATTATCGATTACCGCCTTAAGTATCCTTTTTGCGCGAGGGTTTGTCTCGCGAAGATAGGATCGCTTGAGCGCGGCGAGCACATCCTTTCTTAAAGAAAGATTGGCTGCGATGGCTAACTGCGCGACAACATTCTCGATTTTCTTAGCCGGGATTATCTTCATTTTCTGCCGTAATCTGCCGTAACTGTTGTTTTTATCCCGCCGCGGGGGTTGAACTCACCGGTTATCTTCATCCAGCGCGGCTTCACCGCTTTCACAAGGTCTTCAAGCATTTTATTAATCAGGTGTTCATGGAATATGCCCACAGAACGGTAAAATATCGTATAAAGCTTGAATGATTTTAACTCCACGCAAAGTTTTCTCGGAGAATATTCTATGTGAATCAAAGCAAAATCCGGTAAGCCTGTCTTAGGGCAGATACAGGTAAACTCCGGCACATCCAGGTTTATCGTATAAACTTTATCCGCGTACTGGTTCTCCCATGCCTCGATCTTTGGAGCCTTTAATGAACGGATCCTGGACTGTAAACCTTCATAACTGGATTTTCTCATTATCTCATCCCCGCTATTTTATGTATCTGTGGTATCACGCAGGCGACGATATTATTCTGCGCGCAGATTTCCTTGCACCTGTTTATTTTATTGTCCAGCGTTTCACCGGTATCATAGCTGTTCGGCTGTAAGACCAGGACAGTTTCCGGATGCACTTCCTTAATTATATTAAACACTTCGAGCAGGTCATCTTCAGTTGTTGACGCGCTGATGATCGCCTTTAAGAAAACTTCCTTTTTACAGGCGACTTTCAAGAATTTTTTGTGCTGCTGCCAGAGGTTACCCATCCCGCTTGAGCTGGGCAGCTTCACGTCCATTGCCACGATATCAATATAATCGATCAGCTCTTCAAGCTCAGAGTGCAACGTACCGTTAGTTTCCAGGTAATGCAGGTGGCCGTCTTTAGACGTAGACTTAAGCACCTCTTTCAGGAAATCTTTGGCTAAAAGAGGCTCTCCTCCTGTAAAAGATATAGAATGATACCTTCTGTTGTAAAGCTTGAGCTCATCGATAAGCTCACGGGGCTCATATTCCATAAAACGGTCAGGCTTTGTGTCACAGAAAGAACAATTCAAATTACAGCCAAAGAAACGCACGAATATCTGCTTCTCTCCCAGGTATAAGCCTTCTCCCTGTATACTGTCAAAAACCTCTACGATCCTGGCTTTCACCCAACCCTTCCTTTCATGCCTAACCAGCCCTTCTTTCAGCAAGGGCTGGATCAACCAAACGCGCCTCTTTAAAACCTTTTGCCCGGTAAAAACAACTTTCGCATCTTCCGCAGGGCGACTTACCTCCGCGGTAACAGGACCAGGTTGAAGCAAAAGGCACTTTTAACGACGCACCAAGCTTAATGATCTGAGATTTGTTTTTGTTAACCAGCGGAGCGCAAATCTTGATCCCTGACCTTGAAGAACCTGCTTTTGTACCGCAAGCGGCAACTTTACTGAAAGCACGCAAAAAAGCTGGCCGGCAATCCGGGTATCCGGAGTAATCCAAAGCGTTAGCGCCGATAAAGACCGCGCCGGCTTTGATCGCCTCGGCGTAAGAAAGAGCGAAACTTAAGAAAATAATGTTGCGCCCAGGCACATAAGTTGAAGGAATATCTTTTTTAACCGTTTGAACGCCCAATTTAACGGCTGGACGGGGTATCTCCTCGCATTTATCCAGAAGGCTTGAGCCTTTCCAGGGCAAAGATATTTTTAAGACCCGGTAAGCGCATTTAGCTAAAGAAGCAATATCTTTAGCTGACTGGATCTCGCGACGGTGTTTCTGACCGTAATCGAATATCAAACAAAAACATTTATAACCCCTGGCTTTTGCTAAATATAAAACTGTGGCGGAATCCAGCCCGCCGGAAAGAAGCACAACCGCCAGCTTACTTTTCATCGTAAGTAGCAAGGCTGGTGGGATTTTCCCAGACTGTCACCGAAACCAGCTGCGCTATGCGCGGTTTCAATTTATCATAAATATACCTGGCGATATTCTCGGATGTGGGATTGACTTTCTTAAAATAACCTATTTTGTTCAAGTATTTGTGGTCCAGTTTCTCCAGGATATCCGCAAGGGCCTTTTTAATAAGTTTAAAATCCATAACCATCCCGATCTTATCCAGTTTGTTAGAACATACCACGGCCTCCACTTTCCAATTATGGCCATGCAGGTCTTCACATTTACCCTTATACCCTCTTAAATTATGCGCGGAACTGAAATTCCCTTCTACTTTAATACTGTACATTTATACCTTCCTGACGTTAGTAACCGGCCTGCCCATAAATCTCTGAGCCAGGGCGCTGAACCATTCGGGATTATCGCTTACATAAAATTTGCTTACCCCCCGCTTTGAACGGCTAAGCATATCCTCGCTGGAAAGTATCTTTTTCACTTCCACGGCGACTTGTTTAGCGGAATCGATCAATTTAACGCCCTTGCCGAGTATTTTCTGGATCACCGGTTTAAGTAAAGGATAATGCGTGCAACCTAAGATCACCGTATCCACCCCGGCCTTTCTTAGGGGCTCAAGATATGTCCTGGCTACGCTTTCCACCACGCTGCCGCCAAGCCAGCCTTCTTCCACAAAAGGGACAAATAAAGGGCAGGCCACTGCGGTAACTTTTACTTTAGGGTCCAGTTGTTTTATCTCTATTTCATAAGAGCGGCTTTTGATTGTGCCTTTTGTGCCGATAACCCCGATACGTTTATTTGCCGAGGCATAAACCGCTTCCCTAACGCCCGGAGTGATCACTCCGATGATCGGCACGCGGAAATGATTTTTTATCGCAGGCAGCGCCAGGCTTGAGGCGGTATTACAGGCGACGCAGATAAGCTTCACATCCTGCTTAAGCAGAAAAAGTATGTTCTCGATGGAAAAACG
>Ga0153915_10003684_pt1 | contig 14058 bp, 14 predicted proteins | sample Opewatmetagenome_2_FD_107003 | JGI IMG/M metagenome (GOLD analysis project Ga0153915, IMG submission 107003) | Freshwater wetland microbial communities from Ohio, USA - Open water 3 Core 3 Depth 3 metaG | ecosystem: Environmental > Aquatic > Freshwater > Wetlands | place: USA: Ohio, Lake Erie... | reverse complement strand
TTCAGAGATCCGCGATGTGCTCACCCCGGAACAGCAGCAGCGGTATACCGACATGATCGCCCGCCTCGAATCCGAGCGCCGGCGGATGGGACGATAGCGTGACGACTGCAGCCTTTCGTACGGCCCCGGCCGCCGGCCTCCTTCTCGGCTTCGGCCTGCTCCTCGCCACAGCGGGCCGGGCCACCGCCCAGCAGAACACGGTCACCCTCGAACAGGCCATCAAGCTCGCCCAGCAGGTGCAGCCGTCGGTCGTGCAGGCGCAGACCACGGTCCGCAGCGCGGGAGCGCAGATCCGGACGGCGAAGGGGGCGTTCCTGCCGAACCTGAACGCGACCTCCTCGTACGGCCCGAGCTATTCCGCCGGCCCGGCGCGCACCAATCCCGTGACCGGTGAACTCGTCAGCGGCGACAGCAAGGTCACGAGCGTCAGCACCGGACTCAGCTCGAGCATCGACCTGTTCACCGGGTTCCGCCGGGGCTCCGACCTCAAGTCGGCGCACGCGACCGAGGACGCCGCCTTCGCGGGCCTGGTGGACGCGAAATTCCAGATCGCCCTGACCACCACCCAGACCTTCCTGAGTGCCCTGTCCGATCGTCAGCTCATCAGCGTCCGCGAAGCGGCCGTCCAGCGCGCCGAGGAGCAGCTGAAGATCGCGGTCGCGAAGCTCCACGCCGGCACCGCCACGCGATCGGATTCCCTCACGTCGCTCGTGACGCTCGGCACCGCCCAGCTCCAGCTGATCCAGGCGGAGACCGACCTGGCGACCGCCGAGGCCGGGCTGGGACAGCTGACGGGGCTCGGAGGCCGGGTCGCCGCAGTCGACGACTCGGCGTTCTACCGGATGCTCGCCCCGCTCGACACGCTGGAGCTCGCCCAGGAAGCCGAAGCCCACTCGCCGCGGGTCCAGAACAGCGACGCGCTCGCCAAGGCTGCGGAGGCTTCCTACTCCTCCAGCAAGGCGGCGTACTGGCCCACGCTCCGCCTGTCCGCGAACACCACCTGGAACGGAAGCAGCACCAGCGATTACCAGCTGTTCAACCAGCGGCAGCTGAATCTGTCCCTCAACTGGCCGCTGTTCGACCGGTTCGTTCGGGAGCAGACGATCGTGACCCGTGGCACGGCGCTGGACGTGGCGAACGCCAACGCGAACGATGCCCGGCGCCAGGTCCGCGCGGCGCTCATCTCGCAGCTCGCCGCGCTCCGGGCCGCCGCGCTCCGGATCGACATCTCCGGCAACAGCGTGCAGGCGGCCACGGAGAATCTGCGGGTGCAGCGCGAACGGTACCGGCTGGGCGCGGCCACGATCGTCGACGTACTGGTGGCGCAGGAGTCCCTCAATCAGGCAGAGGTGGACGTGGTGAACGCACGGTTTGATTATCTCCGGGCCAAGGCGCAGATCGAGGCGCTGATCGGACGGTCGCTATGAGCAAGACCATCTCCACCACCGCCGAACGCATGGCGATGCTCCCGCCGGACGTGCCCCGGGACGCCATGATCGTCATCCGGAATCTCACCCGCGAGTACGACATGGGGGGCGAGATCGTGCGGGCCCTCCGCGGAGTCGATGTGACGATCCGGCGGAACGAGTTCGTCGCGATCATGGGACCCTCGGGGTCGGGCAAATCCACTCTGATGAACATGATCGGTTGCCTCGATACGCCGACCGCCGGCGAATACTGGCTCAATGGGTACCGGGTGTCCGAGCTCGGCGACGACGCCCTCGCCCGGATCCGGAACAAGGAGATCGGGTTCGTCTTCCAGACGTTCAACCTTCTCCCCCGGGCCACGTCGCTGCACAACGTGGAGCTGCCGCTGGTCTATGCCGGTATCCGGAGCCGGGAGCGACGTGACAAGGCCGTGCATGCCCTGACCCAGGTGGGCCTGCAGGACCGCATGGAGCACAAGCCGAACGAGCTCTCGGGCGGTCAGCGCCAGCGAGTGGCCATCGCCCGGGCCCTCGTGAACCAGCCGAGCATCATCCTGGCGGACGAGCCGACGGGCAACCTCGACTCGGCCACCGGCGAAGAGATCATGCAGCTCTTCGAGGCGCTGCACCGGGGTGGCCAGACGATCGTGCTGGTCACCCACGAACCCGATATCGCCGCCCACGCGAAGCGGCAGATCCACATTCTCGATGGTCGCATCGCGCGCGACGAAGCTACGACGAAGGTGGGCTGATGCGTACGCGTACTGTCATTCTCGGACTGGTGCTCGTCGCGGCAGGCGCGTGCAAGAAGCCGCTGCCGGCCCCGGTGTATCAGGCGGTGCCAGTCGAAAAACGGGACATCATCGTCTCCGCCCAGGCCTCCGGGGCGATCCAGCCGGACACGACGGTGGAAGTGAAGTCCCAGGCCTCGGGCGAGATCCTGGAGATCAAGGTCGAAAGCGGCCAGTTGGTCCCGCGCGGCCAGCTGATGGTGCACATCGATCCCCGGATTCCCAAGAACAACGTCGACCAGGCCCGGGCGAATCTCGACGTGGCCGAAGCCAAGCTCGCCAATGCCACCGCGCAGAAGCAGCGGTCCGACGAGCTGTACAAGTCACAGTCGATCACCCAGACCGAGCACGACCAGGCGGTCCTCGACTTCGCCACCGCCAAGGCCGGCGTCGTGAGCGCGCAGGTGAATCTGCAGAACGCGCAGATCACGCTCGATCAGAGCGAGGTCCGGGCGCCAATCACCGGGACCATCATCGAGCTCGATGTCGAGCGCGGGCAGGTGATCTCCTCGCCCACGAGCACGGTAGGCGGCGGCACCGTGCTGCTGAAGATGGCCGACCTCAACCGGGTGCAGGTTGTGACGCTGGTCGACGAGACCGACATCGGCAAGATCTCGCCGGGACTGAACGCCACGGTCACCGTGGATGCGTTCCCCAATCACCCGTTCCAGGGTACGGTGCTCAAGATCGAGCCCCAGGCGACGACCCAGCAGAACGTCACGATGTTCCCCGTGCGGGTACGGATCGAGAACAGGGAAGGGCTGCTCAAGCCCGGCATGAACACGGAAGTGGAGATCCACGTGGGCCGGCGCGAGGGGGTTCTGGCCATTCCGAACGCCGCGCTTCGCACCCAGAAGGACGTCGGATCCGCGGCGATGGTCCTCGGCCTCTCGCCGGACGAGGTGCAGCGGCAGCTGGCTGCGGCGCCTGCCGACACCAGCCCCTCCGCAACGCGGACTACCAGCACCGGTGGCGGCGATGGCAAGCCGGCCGGCAACACCATGACGACGCCCGATGGCCGCGTGATCCAGCTGCCGGCGGGCGTGACCGAGACCCAGGTCAAAGCGATCTTCGCGAAGTTCCGCAGTGGCGAAACGCCGACGCCGGCGGAGCGTGCGATTCTCCAGAAGCTGCGTGGCCAGGGCGGCGGTGGCCAGGCCAGGCCCGTGACCGACAATCGGTTCGGCGCCCGTTACATCGTGTTCGTGATGCGGCAGGGCCGGCCCACCCCGGTACAGGTGAACACCGGCCTGACCGATCTCGACTACAGCGAGGTGAAGAGCGGGCTGAACGAGGGCGATTCGGTCCTCGTTCTTCCCAGCGCGAGCCTGGTCCAGTCACAGCAGGAGTTCAAGGATCGTATCGGGCGCATGACGGGCGGCGGTCTGCCCGGCCTGCGTCAGCAGTCGTCCGGGACCCAGGCCGGCGCGGCGGCCCGCCCGAGCACCGGGAGGCCCTGACCCTATGGATTTCGGCGAAACCCTCGCGGTCGCGATCCAGTCCATCCGCGCCAACAAGCTGCGGGCGCTGCTGACGACCCTCGGCATCATCATCGGCGTCGCGGCCGTGATCACGATGGTTGCGCTGGGCACCGGCGCGCAGAAGGCGGTCGAGGACCGGATCGCCTCGCTCGGGGCCCGGCTGCTGACCATCTATCCGGGGCAAGCCATCCGGGGCGGCGTCGCGCAGGCCGTTCGGGTCAGCCTCACGATCGACGACGCGGACACCCTGCGCGACGCGGCCAGGCTGCTCTCCGCGGTCGTCCCGGAAATGCAGCAGTCGATGCAGATCAAGTTCGGCGATCAGAACCTGAACGTGAACATCGTCGGGACGACCGCCAACTACGTCCCGGTGCACAATTACCAGGTGCTCGCCGGCCGGGGGTTCACCAACGGCGACGACGACGGCCGGCAGCGCTACGCGGTGCTGGGCGGCGCCGTGCCGAACATGCTGGGCAGCAATCCGGGCGCGATGATTCATCAGACCCTGCTCATCCGCGGGATTCCGTTCGAGATCATCGGAGTCCTCGCCGAAAAGGGCTCGCAGGGCTCGTGGTTCAACCCGGACGAACAGATCCTGATCCCGCTGAAGACCGCGAAGTTCCGGGTGTTCGGCAGCGACCGGCTCCGCTCGATGAGCGTCCAGGTGGCGGAAGGCGTGTCCATGGAGCAGGGCATGGTCGACATGGAGCGCGTACTCAGACGGTTGCACAAGATCCGCCCCGGCCAGGACAACGACTTCCAGATCCGCAGCCAGCAGGACATCCTGGCCACCCAGCAGCAGGCCACCCAGGTCTTCACCTCGCTGCTGGCCAGCATCGCGGCGGTGAGCCTGCTGGTCGGCGGCATCGGCATCATGAACATCATGCTGGTGTCGGTAACGGAGCGGACTCGCGAGATCGGTGTCCGCAAGGCACTCGGTGCCACCCGGTTCAACATCCTGCTCCAGTTCCTGGTCGAGGCGCTGGTCCTCTGCATGACGGGGGGCATCCTCGGCATCCTGTTCGGGGTCGGGGCCACGATGGTGCTGACGAAGTGGATCGGCTGGAACACCCTGGTTTCGCCCAACGCCATCGCGGTTTCGTTCCTCTTCAGCGCCGCCATCGGCCTCTTCTTCGGGATCTGGCCGGCCCGGCGCGCGGCGCGGCTGGACCCCATCACCGCCCTGCGTTACGAATGAGGCGGCCGGTCATGCGGCCGCCGCCCATCCTCGCGGCAGCGCTGCTCCTGTCAGTCGTGGGGTGTACCCCGCCCGGCGGCGGCGCCGGCCGTTTTCCGGAGCCCGAGGTCCGCGTCCCAGCCTATCTCAGCCCCGGCAGGGTGCCCCGCCTGGAGGGATTCAGCACGGCCGTGAAGGTGGGGTCCGTCGTGTACGTTTCGGGACAGGTGTCCGTCGACAGTCAGGATCACCTGGTCGGCCGCGGCGACCTGCGGGCCCAGATCCGGCAGGCGTTCTCGAACGTCGCAGCCGTGGTGCGAGCGGCCAACGGTGTGCCTGCCGATCTCGTCAAGCTCACCATGTACGTCGTGGACTCGACCGCCCCGGCCATCGGCATGCTGCACGACGTGACCCACGAGTATTTCCCGGCCGACAGCGTTCCTGCGCTCACCGTCGTAGGAGTCGCCTCCCTGCCGCTGCCGGACCTCCTGGTGGCGCTGGATGGCACCGCAGTGGTCCGGGGCCTCGTGCCGGACCGGACCCGCGACCGCGGCCCCTAGCGAACCGTTCCGTGCGGGGCGCGGCCGTCTAGATTTCCTCCATGCTGTTCCCCGTCGCCCTGCTCCTCCAGGCCCAGGCGTTGTCCGCTGCGGCGCCGCCTCTGGCGCCCGCATTCACGGCCACTCTGCCCCGACTCGAGGCCACCGTCCGGATCGACGGCGTGCTCGACGAACCGGCATGGCGGGAGGCGGCGGTGCTCGGCAGCTTCCATCCGTACCAGCCCGTCGACAGCCGCCCCGCCGAGGAACGGACGGAGGTCCTGGTCTGGTATGCGCCGAACGCGATCTACTTCGGCATCGTGGCGCACGACCGGCACCCCGAAAGCATCAGGTCGACCGTCGCCGACCGCGACAATCTCGACGCCGACGACCGGGTCACGATCTATCTGGACACGTTCAACGACCGCCGGCGAGCCTTTTTCTTCACGGTCAACCCGCTCGGCGCACAGCAGGACGGGGTCCGTACCGAGGGCGGTTTCACGGCCGGCAACCTGGTCGGCGGAAGCACCGATCGGAACCCGGATTTTCTCTGGGAGTCCAAGGGACAGATCACCGACAGCGGTTACGTGGTCGAGATCCGGATTCCCTTCAAGAGCCTGCGCTATCCGGGGAGCGGCACCCAGGAGTGGGGGCTGAACATCGTCCGGGATATCCAGCGCACCGGTTACGAGGACACCTGGACGGACACCCGCCGTGCCAACGCGAGCTTCCTGCTCCAGGCCGGGACCCTCAAGGGCCTGCACAACCTCCAGCGGGGGGTGGTCACCGAGCTGCAGCCCTTCGTGACCGCGACCGCGAACGGCGAGGTGGATCCGGCCGGCGCGTTCGAGCGTGCAAGCATCCATCCCAGCGCGGGGCTCAATCTGCATTTCGGGTTGACCAGCAGTCTGTCCCTCGACGGTACCTACAACCCCGATTTCAGCCAGATCGAGTCGGACGTTTCGCTGGTGACCGTCAACGAGCGGTTCGCGCTGTTCATTCCCGAAAAACGGCCGTTCTTCCTGGAGGGCATCGAGCTGTTCGCGACGCCCAACCAGCTGGTCTACACCCGGCAGATCGTGAATCCGATCGCCGGGGGAAAGCTGACGACCAAGATCGGCCGGACCAACATCGCCTACCTCTCGAGTCTGGATCAGCCCGATGCCGGAGACGCCTTCTTCAACGTCGCCCGGGTGCGGCAGGACATCGGAAGGAATTCAACGGCGGGCGTGACCTTCACCGACCGCACCGAGAGCGCCGACTTCAATCGCGTGCTCGCCGGCGACGCCCGGATCGTCTTCGGAAAGCTCTACTACGTCGCCGGCCAGCTCGGCAAGGCCTGGACCCGCTCGGCCGGCGAGCTCGCCGGGGCACCGCTCTGGGAGGCCGAATTCGACCGGACCGGGCGCAGCTGGGGTTTCAATTACCAGCTGACGGGCATCGGCAGGGACTTCGAGTCCCGCGCGGGCTTCGTACCGCGGAACGACATCGTCTCCGGTCACGCCTTCAACCGCTTCTCCTGGTATGGGGGCCGTGGGGCCCTCCTTGAGACCATCCAGGTCTTCTTCGGCCCCAACCGGATCTGGCGCTACGAGGATTTCGGGAGCGAGAGTGCCATCGAAGGCAGTGAGAGCGTCGATCTGAACATGCAGCTTCGGGGCGGCTGGAAGCTCAGCAGCCATGGCGAGCACAACTTCGTGAACTTCGAGCCGGGAGCCTACTCGACCTATACCGTGGATGCCGGAGGTGGGCTCACCACGCCGTACGCCGCGCCGGGCGGCGTGGACAACGGGTGTTCCGTGTCCGGTTCCATCACCACCCCCACATTCCAGATCTTCGACGCGACCGCCAAGCTCGCCCGCAGCCGGGGGGCCATCTTCGCCGAGGGATCCGAGGGCTATGAGACCCGCTTGACCGCGAGCCTTTCCATGCGTCCCACCAATTCGATCAGGATCGGGGCGCTTGGCACGATCTCCCGGATTACCCGGGCGCGGGACGGGAGCGAGTTCGCCCGGACCATCATCCCCAGGCTCAAGCTGGAGTACCAGCCGACGCGCGCGCTCTTCTTCAGGGTGGTCGGAGAGTACGTGGCGGCGCGGCGGGCGGCCCTCCAGGGCGCGACGAGCGGCCTGCCGCTGCTCGTCAACGACACCGTGGCCACCGCGGAGCAGTCGAACCGCCTGCGGCTGGACTGGCTCGCGTCCTTCGAGCCGGTCCCCGGAACCGTGGCGTTCCTGGGGTATGGCTCCAGCCTGGAGGGGGACCGGTCGTTCGATTTCGGAAGCATGCGCCGCACCAGCGACGGCTTCTTCCTCAAGCTGGCCTACCAGATCAGGCGATGAGGCCAGGCAGGGCCCGGCTCATCCTTCAGGCTTCCCCGACTTCCACCTGCGCCGTTCCGCCCTCATACCGCACGACCACGTGCCATGGCCGGCAGCAGACCGGGCAATCCTCCACGTATTCCTGCCCTGGACCGCTGCCGGGATCGAGCGCGATCTCGGACACCTCGCCGCAGTGCGGGCAGGTGACGCTCGCGCTGAGGTCGGCGACTCCGTCACCCAGGGGAAAGGATTCGTCGAGCTCATCTGGCTCATGCATCGGTAAGTCTCCCCCCTGCCGTATCCGCGACCGGAACGGGCCCCCGGCCGAACACCACGCCGCGACGCTCCCTTCCCGAAGCGGCCACCACGGCCGCGACCGAGAAGGTCGTGAGGGCCGTCAGGGCCATGGCCACGGCGTAGCTCGAGTGTGCGGCGTAGAGTGCCTCGACGTAGCCGACGGAACTAGCGATCAGCACGCCGCACTGGTAAGCGAAGCCCGGCAGGAATCCGCGAACGGAATCGGGAGAGAGCTCCGAGATGTGCGCCGGTATGACGCCCCAGGCTCCCTGAACCATGAACTGCATCAGGAACGCGCCCGCTATGAGGAGCGGCTTCCAGGGCGCGAAGGCCCACAGCGGGATGAGCAGGATCGCGCAGAGGAGCGCGATCACGATCGCCCGCCGCCGGCCGATCCGATCCGACATCAGCCCGAAGCACATACCGCCGCCGATGGCCCCGATCATCGAAAATGCGGTGAGCACTGCGCGGGACCGGGGATCGAAGCCCCAATCGCGCTGGAGGAAGGTCGGGTAGAGATCCTGGGTTCCGTGCGACACGAAGTTCATCATGGCCATGAGCAGGGTGAGGTAGAGGAACAGCTTCCACTGCGCCCCGATGGCGCGACCCAGGTGGCCCCAGGTCTCGTGGCGCGTCTCCCTCCAGACCTCGGATTCCTTCACCCGGTACCGGACGAAGACCGCGAGCAGCGCGGGCAAGCCGCCGATGAAGAACATCGGGCGCCAGCCCCAGCGGGGGAATACGAAGAAGAAACAGACCGCCGCGAGGAGATAGCCCGCGGCGTAGCCTTCCTGCAGCAGGCCCGAGAGGATGCCTCGCCGGTGGCTCGACGCCTTTTCCATGACCAACGAGGCGCCGACACCCCACTCGCCGCCCATCCCGATGCCGAAGAGCGCGCGCAGGACGAGGAACGTCGTGTAGTTCGGCGCCAGGCCCGACAGCACTTCGATGATCGAGTAGAAGGCCAGGTTGATCATGAGCGGCAGCCGGCGCCCGTAGCGGTCCGCCATCAGGCCGAAGATGAGCGCGCCGACCGGTCGGAAGGCCAGGGTGAGGGTGATGCTCAGGGCGATCGCCGCATCCGACTTGCCGAATTCCTGGGCGATGGACGTCAGCGCGAAGACGACCAGGAAGAAGTCGAATGCGTCGAGCGTCCAGCCGAGGAAACCGGCCAGGACCGCGGCTCGCTCGTCGCCGCCGAAGCCGGGCGCCGCCGGCGTGGTCGCTGCCATCGAATCCACCAGTCGAGGGTGAGGGAGGCTGCCCCCATGATACGGACCACGATCACGCCCGGCCAGCCGGCGGGCTAAGTTTGGCGATGCCGTCGTTCGCCTCTCTCCGCCGGATCCGCCTGCCGGCCTGCGTCCTGGGCGTACTGCTGCTCGCACGGCTCTTCCCGCTCGCTCCGCTCTCGGACCCGACCGGCGCGGCCCTCCCCACCGGGCTCCAGCTGAGCGCGCCCCCATTCTACGTCCTGCTCGCTCCGCTCTTCAGTCTCTGGGACGCCATCTCGATGCTGAGCATGAGCCGCCTGAAGGGCTTTCTGATCGGCACGGTGCTGCTCTACGCCGGGTGGCGGATCGGAGCGGCGCTGCTGCGTCGCGCCCGCGGCGCGGCGGCCGGCGGCCCGGGCCGAGGCGCGCTGATGCAGGAGCTCAGGGTGCTGGCCGGCTCGCTCGCGGGGTTCCTGGCCTTCCTGGCCGCGGGGGGGCTCTGGCACCGTCCCATGCTGGCGCTCACCGGCGCGGCGCCCGACGAGGTGATCGTCGACCTCCATTCGCATACCAACGTGAGCCACGACGTGCGGGGCACGCTGATGCGTGGCTTCGACGCCGAGGCCAACCGTCGCTGGCACGCGCGCAGCGGATTCGACGCGGTGTTCATCACCGACCACAACACCACCGCAGGCTGGCGGGCACTCAGGGACGACTCCCGGCTGCCTGCCGTCTGCCCGGGCATCGAGGTGTCGGCGTGGCAGGCCCACATCGTGTTGCTGGGTGACACGCTCGAGGTGGATCGCTCGCGCTACGACCGCTCGCTCGATGGCCTGCTTCGGCTCCTGGCGGAGAGCCGGCCCCGCTACGGGGCGCTGGCCGTCGCCTCGCTGCCGGAGTACGAGCGATCGCACTGGAACCGTCTCGACACCCTCGTCCAGGCCGGGCTGGCCGGATTCGAGATCGCCAATGCCGCCCCGAAGGCCAACGAGCTCACCCGGGTGCGGCGCGACTCGGTGGTAGCGCTCTCCCGGCACTACAATCTGTTCCTGGCCGGGGTGAGCGACAGCCACGGCTGGGGCGCGACCAGCATGGTGTGGAGCCTGGTACGTGTCCCGGGCTGGCGCGAGCGCATGCAGGAGGAGACCCCTCGATCGTCGCGTCCTCTCTGCGAAGGCATACTCCGCGCCCTGGGTGACGGTGGCTTCGGGGCGGTACGCGTGGTCGAGCGTCAGCGGCTCCGGCCGGATTCCGCCTGGCCGGCCTGGCTTACGCCCGAAGGCGTGATCTGGGAGACCTGGCGCAACATGTCGTGGCTGGTCGCACTCGGCTGGTTCGGGTGGATTGCGTGCTGGGCCGGGCTACGCCTCAGGGGTCTTCCGGAGCGCCCGACGCCTTGATCATCGAGGACCTTCGCCCCATCATAGTGCGCCCGTGATTCCACCCCTTCCCGGAGCACCACAGCCGACATGACCCGATCACGGATCGTCGGAACCGGCTTCGCCGTCCCGGAGCGCGTCGTCAGCAACGACGAGCTCAGCGCGCTCATGGACACCACCGACGAGTGGATCCGAACCCGCACCGGTATTCAGGAGCGGCATTGGGTGCGGGAAGGAGAAACCGGCGTCGGGATGGCTCTCGACGCAACCAGGCAGGCCCTCACAATGGCAGGGCTCACACCGGCCGATCTCGACGCGATTGTCTATGCGACCTGCAGCCCCGACCACTTCGTTCCGGGCGGCGGCGTCTTCCTGCAGCGCGAACTCGGGATCCGCACGATCCCGGCGATCGACGTCCGCAATCAGTGCAGCGGGTTCATGTACGGGCTTTCGGTGGCCGACGCATGGATCCGCGCCGGCGATTACGAGCGCGTGCTGGTTGTCGGAGCCGAGATCCAGTCGACCGGCATGGATGTCTCGACCCGGGGGCGCAATACGGCCGTGATCTTCGCAGACGGAGCCGGGGCCGTGCTCCTGGCGAAATCCGCCAGCCCCGACCGCGGACTGCTGGCGTCCCATCTCCAGTCGGAGGGGGCATACGCCGAGCTGCTCTGGGTGGACGGCCCCGGATCGATGTACCACCCGAGGGTGTCCGAGGAGCAGCTGCGGGCGGGACGGTACTATCTCCAGATGGACGGCAAGGAGGTGTACCGCCACGCCGTGACCCGGATGCCCGAATCCGTCCGTTTCGTGCTCGGCAAGGCGGGATTCGCGACGGCGGACATCTCCCTGCTCATTCCCCACCAGGCCAATCTCCGCATCTCCGAAGCAGTCCAGAAGGCGCTCCACCTGCGGGATGACCAGGTCTACAACAACATCATGCGCTACGGCAACACGACGGCAGCCACCATTCCCATCGCCCTCGACGAGTGTGTGCGCTCCGGCCGGATCAAGCCCGGAGATCTGGTTGTCCTGACCGCGTTCGGGTCCGGATTCGCCTGGGGGAGCGTGGTGATACGGTGGTAGGACGTTCAGGCACCGGGCGGCGGCGAGCCCGGAAACCGGAGGCTGGTTTGAATCCTTTTCACGGATGTTTCGTACTGTAACACGCAGGGTTCACATCCAAGTTTCCCCGAGCCTGGACCACATATGATGCCGTTCCGGTACACCTTCATCTTCGCCGCCGCAGCGTTCGGCGGCTTCATCCTCGCCCGGACATTCGTGAGGCGCCGGCTCCGGTTCGTGAACGCAATTCAGTCTCCCTGGGCACCCTGGATCGTCGGAGTGGCGGCGGCTCTCATCGCTCTTCCCGTCGCCTGGGTCCTCCCTCTGGTCACCAAGGGTGCGGCCTACGTCTTCGGTCTTGGGAGCGGACTCGGCACGGCGAGCGGTGCGAAGGCTTTGAAGCGCGGCGAGGTGTAGCACCGGACCGGGTCGGCCGGCCCCGGCCCGGCCCCTGTGAGCCCGGGGCCGACGCCCCTATTTTCTCCCGATGCCGCCGATCACCTGCAGTCGCTGCGGAGCGAGCCGCGACCAGCTTCCCTTCCGCCCGTTCCAGAACGACATCGGGCTCCGGGTCTTCGAAACCATCTGCGACGTCTGCTGGGGCGAGTGGCTCAAGACGCAGCAGCAGCTGATCAACCACTACGGTCTGAATGTCCGGGACGCGAAAGCGAAGGAGTTCCTCTTCACCCAGATGGACCAGTTCCTCTTCAAGGCGGGTGGTCCGCAGTAGGCAGTAAGCTTGCCCCTCTCTACCAGCTCAATCCAAACCTGAAATCCAGATCAATCGCCGGCCCGCTGGGCGAAAGGTCTTCCGTCATCCCGATCCGGAACTCCGTCCCCTTGCTGGTGCGGAGGATTCCTCCGAAATCGAGGGTCAGATCGTGGTTGTCGAGCGAGCTGGCCCCGGTGTCGTGATAGTATGGCGAGTGATAGAAGAGGTTCGCGAACAGAGAGCCGCGGCCCCAGAAACGGTACCGCATGCCCGAAGTCAGGAGCCAGAAGCCGGTGCGCTGGTAGTTCTCGATCGGACCGTGGCCGGGGGCATAGCCGAGACCGGCGCTGCCCTCGTAGGTCCAGCGCCCCGCGAACGGCATCCGCAGGGTATTGAGCAATCCCAGGGAAACAACCCCTTTCGCGTAGCCGTCTCCCGATCCGTTCGTCGGCAGCGTGAGGGTGAGCTGCGACTGGAAGTGCCTGCCGAAGCGGTACCCACCGCCGACCCGGAGATCGCCAAGGTAGAAGCCCTTGCGGGGCAGCTCCGCGAGCGGAGGGCCCGTGAACGCCCTGGCGTACCGGAACTGGTTCCGGGGTCCGTTCACCCGCTCCGGAATGCTGATACCCAGCAACCCGTGGTACCAGTTGAGGAATCCGTCCAGGAAGCCGTCGTACGCGCCGCCGAGGTAGGTCTCCGCCGAGAGGTATCCATGGGTGCCCAGGTCGCGACGGACAAAGGCGTTCAGTCGCATGACCTCGGCGTCGAGCACGTAGATCGTATCTGCCAGCGTACGCTGGTTGAGCTCGATCATGCTGCCATAGTCGAGCGAGAGACCGCCATGCCATCCGGGGCCCGGGTCGACGTAAGGCTGGAAGTAGAGTGGAGTGCGTGACTCCGCGGCGGGGTTGACGGGGTGATAGAGCGGGAGTCCCTGCGCGGCGGCGGGTGCCGCCCGGAGGAGGAGGCCAACCAGCAGCCCCCGGATCGTCGGGCCAACCGCGACACGGCGGCGGCTCAGACCGGCCTGGGACACGCCGTGGGGGTCGGGAGTCACTGTGCCTCGAGTGAACGCCACAGATACCACGCGGCGTGAGTGCGCCAGGGCTGGAACCGTTCTCCGAGGCGCATGAGCGCGCGCGGCGCGCGCACCCGGTACAGCGTGCGTGCCGCGCGCTGGATTCCGCCGTCGCCGATGGGCCACACGTCCGGACGGTTCAGCGCGAAGATGAGGAACATTTCCGCGGTCCACACTCCGATGCCGCAGACCGAGGTCAGCCGCTCGACCACGCCCTGATCGTCGAGCGCATCGAGGCCCTCGAGCCCACCGTCCAGCGCGAACCGGGCGAGTTCGCGGACGTACCGGGCCTTCGCGCGCGAGAGGCCCGCGGCTTGCAGCCGCCGCTGATGGGCCCGTGCGATGGCCGCGGGCACGAGCTCCATCCGCTCCCCGAGGCGGCCGACGATGGTCTCGGCCGCCCGGGTCGATATCTGCTGAGACACTATCGACCGGAGCAGGGTCTCGAAGGCCGGCAGCGGGGCCAGGTCCATCGGCCCGTGAGCCAGGACCAGCCCCGACATGATCGCATCATCGAGCAGCGGGTTGCCCATGGATTCCGTCGGTGGAATGCGGTCTGGAAGCTACCGGCCTCCCC
>Ga0153915_10003683_pt1 | contig 14058 bp, 20 predicted proteins | sample Opewatmetagenome_2_FD_107003 | JGI IMG/M metagenome (GOLD analysis project Ga0153915, IMG submission 107003) | Freshwater wetland microbial communities from Ohio, USA - Open water 3 Core 3 Depth 3 metaG | ecosystem: Environmental > Aquatic > Freshwater > Wetlands | place: USA: Ohio, Lake Erie... | reverse complement strand
TCATCGGCATCGACCTCTCGCAAGCCGAGCTGCGCTTGCTCGGGTACTACACCAACGAGAAGACGCTGCTCGACATGTACGCGCAGGACATCAATGTCCACACGGTGAACGCAGCGCTGCTTTTCAAGGTGAAATGTCCCCCAGAGGCGAGCGACAACACCAACGCGCAGACTGACAACTACATCTCAAGAGCGGTCGTCGAATACCTGAGTCTGCCTCAAGGTGCAGATGTCAGCTTCCCCGTCGTGCCAGAGAAGAAATGGAAGTCAGTGCGCACGCTGGCTAAAAACTTTGAATTCGGCTGTCTCGCGCGTGGCACGAAGGTGGCTGTGCTTGATGCGCGCGGAGGTGTCCCAATCGAACAAGTGCGCCACGGAGACATGACGTGGTGCTGGGATGGTGCGAAGTATGTTCCAACAGTTATCAAGCACGTGTGGACTACCGGGACGAAACCATGCGTGAAGCTGACTCTGCGTGACGGAGCTGGCAAGAGGAAAACGCTCATCTTGACTGCGTGTCACAAGATGGTCTTGCGCGACGGAACAAAGCAGGCGGCAGGTACGCTGGTTCCGGGCGCGAGGCTCATGCCGTTTCGCAGGTACGTAACGCAGAACGGGTACATGGAGGTAGTTGAGAGTATTGAGGCTGTCGGTGCTTACGAAGTATGGGATTTGGAAGTTGAGCACCCTGCCCACAACTTCGCTCTTGATGGCTCTGTATTCGTCTCTAATTCCGCATATGGCGCCGAAGACGAAACCGTGTACCGCGTGCTGCGCTCGAAGAGAGACCCGGAGACGAATGAGTTGCTCTTTCCGCACATCACTCTCGCCGAAGTGCAGGCAACACGACTTGTCTGGAAAAGACTCAGGCCTGGAGTCATCGCGTACTGGGAAAAAATCAACCGGGCGACACAGGCGGAGCATCAATACAGGTGCCCCATTTCACATCGCGTGCGTCGCTTTCGCGGAGGCGTGAAGAGGAACGAGTCAATCAACTGCGTGGACGCCGAGACTGAGGCTCTTACGCGGCGTGGGTGGATTCGTGGTTTTGAGTTGAGACGAGACGACATCCTGCTCACGAAGAACATCAATACCGGTTTACTTGAATGGCAACCAATGATGGACTTGAAACTTTTTCCCGATTACAAAGGTCGTGTCGTTGAGTTTCGTTCACGCGATTTCAACGCCGTCTCGACACTTGACCATCGTTGGATGGTCTACGACAGACGCGGAAAAAAGAACGTTTGCAAAACTTCAGCGGAAATCAACCAAGACGGCTTCGATGTAATCCATAGAACCGGAGAAATGAGCGGGGACGGAGCTGACATTTCGCTTGATTTCATCGAGTTGTGCGGCTGGTTTCTGACGGACGGGCATTATGCGGATTTGCCTCGCAAAAAAACCGGTCCTCGTCCCATGGTTACGTTGATTCAAAGCGAATGGGCCAACCCACAAAAGGTCGCGCAGATTGATGCGCTGTTGGGTCGTCTTAGCGTTCGAGCTAGCCGTGCGCCCGGTAACGAGGCGCGGCGAAGTTGTACAAGTTGGTCTCTTGATGCTGTGATTTCGAAGAAGTTGCACGACATCTTCCCACAACGCGTTCTCACTTACGAATTCATTGCAGCGCTGTCAAAGAAGCAGGCAACGAAGCTGGTTGAGACGATGATTCTCGGCGACGGAACAGTTGAAGCGAGTAAGACACGCTTTGGTTGTGGGTCCCGTCAGAAGGCAGAGTTGTTTCAGGCCCTGTGCGTCGTGGCCGGAATCGCTACTGCGCTTCACGAAGTGACGAGCTTGATTGGAAAGCCGCGAGTTTCGCCAAAGGTCTCGAATGTAATTGTTGCAACGAAGCCGTACTACCATGTGTCGCTTCATCGCAGAAAATTTTCTCAAGTGACGGCCAAACAACGACGAGAATATGAAGGCGCAGTGCCTGTCTGGTGCCCTATTGTACCGAACACATTTTTTGTTGCTCGACGCGAAGGACAAGTGTTCATCACGGGAAACACACCGATTCAAATGGGCGTGGCCTCGTGGATGAACATCAACACGTTGCTCATTCAAGAGCTATTTGACAGAGAGACAGGCGGCGCCGCGCAGATTGTTCAACAAGTGCACGACGCGCTCACAGTCGAGGCCCCGGAGGAGTACGCGAAGCGCGCCGGGGAAATCATGCAAGGCTACCTCTCGCGTGAATTTCAGATTCGGCCAACCGGACACTTTTACGGCGTCATCGGGAGTCACGAGCACGCGCGACTTCCCGCTGACACCCCAGCGATTGCAGACCATCTCGACAAAACGTGAGGCGGTCAGTACCGTTTCAGACGTGAGGCGCGAAGTTGCCTCACAGCAGCAGCTTCGTACAGCGGCATACCGTACAGGCGCTCGTCGAATGGCGTGAGTTCTCCACTTGTAACAAAGTCGCGAACACGCCTTTCTGCGACGCCAAGCTCGACGGCCGCTTGTGTGCGTGTGAGAAGGAGCTTTCCTTCGCCTCGTTCAATTTCTTCGTGGGTTCCGCCAATGAGAGCAATGGGCATGCCACACCGTACCTCTAGGCGCTAAGAGGCGCAAGGTGGCGTCAGCTAGCACGCCTCGCAGCGGTGACAACAACACAACACGTTGCGTATTCTCCTCTTGAACCCGATTGGCCGCTATGGCGCAGCCAATTACCAATAGGAGAAATCGCCATGGGACTTTTGAAGAGCTGCGTCAGGTGGCACAACACGCGGGTTGGTCTGCGGTGCTCGAAGTACAAAGAGGGCCTTCGTCATCCTGAGTGTCCGACGAAGGCAAACTCTCCTCGCGCTGGCTTGAAGGGTGGAGGCCGCTCGCAAAACTACACTCGCGGGAAGCGCTCGTGCAGTGAGGTTGCTTCGGCGACTTCGCGGCGGAAGCGCGCGAAGCGAAAGAGCGGCAAGTCGTCAAAGCGAGCGCGACGGTAAGGAGCCCAGCCCAGTGACTTGGGCTGGTTTCTTCCCTCTCGAGGAGAAAAACAATGCTCGTACGTGACCCTCAGAAGCAACGAAGACAACTTGCGGGTTTCGGCGCATTCGGCGGCGAATGGGAAGACTGGTGCGACACTGCATCGAATGTCTGGCCCAATGCTGGCGAGCGCGCTGGGCTCAACACGAAGTGCCACGCGTGGTCCGTTTTCGCACCGTGGACCGTTGTCGGCAAAGGCATGCGGGGCCTTCCACTGAATTTCTCGACGCAGCCCGCTACCGCGCAAGGCGGCGCTGCTGCTGTCATCATGCAGACTGCAAAGGATGTGATGACGACTGTACAAAAAACCGTCGCTCCGACTGCACAAATGCAAACGCAACCACAAGCACTGCCCCAAGTGCAAACGGTGGGCGGTGGCTCCATCGAAGTCGTGACGCAGTCGCAAGCACGTCAAGCACAGATGCAACAACAACTTCAACTTCAGCAACAGCAGCAACAGCAACAGGCGGCATCGAGTCGAAATACGATGCTCATCGTCGGCGGTGTCGCCGTACTTGGTGTCGCTGCTGTCGCGTTTGCGATGAAGTCGAAGAGTTTCAGTGGCTACTCGTACCGGCGCTCGCATCGGCGAGCCCGCCGTTAAGTTTTCGTAAGAGGGGGTGAGGCAAGAGACGAAGAGTCTTACGCCTCACCCTCTTTTTGCTTGGAGAAGGCGACATGCCTACGATTTCGCAAGATGCCTCAATTACTCGCGGAGTGAGAGCTGGAGACACCGGCCCCATTGTCGTTGACATCCGTAAGAAGTTGGCCGCGAAGGGGTATACTCCGCCTGCGCCAGTGCCCAACCCGAGTGTCTTCGACGACATGCTGTATAACCTCATCGTCAAGTTTCAAACCGCACAGCGACTTCAGGCTGACGGCATCGTTGGCCCTCACACGTGGAAGGCTCTCGGAGGCTCGACAGGAAACACTGTCACATCCCCCTCTCAGCCCTCGGCGGGTGGGCCCGCTCCAGCCATCGACGCCATGACGACTGGAATGCCGGGCACCTACATCGACATCTCGAAGCCGAACATCATGCATGATGAGGCTTCGCCTCTGACTCCTCTGGGTCCTGCTCCTGCTAAGCCCAACCCCTTGTTTCTTGTCGGTGCTGCGGCTGCGGCGGTAGGCGCATGGTGGCTTTGGCAAAACAAGGGGGCAAAGTCTGTGCTGTCGGGTCTCCTCGGTTTCGGGAGAGAGTCAGAAGACGATGAGGATGCAGGGGAGGAGCGCGCCCGAGAGCGTCGCGCAAAGGAACGGCGGAACGTCTTCGCGCAGTTGTCGTACGCCAGCGCGCCAGCCAAATCGAGCTCGAGGCGAAGCGGCCAGCGAAAGCCCCGTGCCCGTCGCATGCGCAACTTCAAAGACGCTGTGACTGATTCTCTCCTTGACGAAGCGGCGGTACTCGCCCAAAAGGGCGACTGCGAAGAAGCCGTCGCGAAGCTCATCTCCAGGCGGCACCTCGCCAAGACTCCGCGAGAGAAGACTCTCCTGCGCCGCGCCGTCGTCGTCGTTGATGAGCGATGTCGTCCGACACTTGAACGTGCAGTTGCCATTGAGCAAGCGAAGTCTGAGGAAGCCACCGAGCAGGCAGGTCCGGTGCGCGCTGACTTGCCTGCACTGCTCACCGAGGGGTCAGTCATCCGCCCATCCGGCGGGCGAGGCTCTACTCGAGCCCGGCAAAAGGCCATCAAAGAGGCCCGTGCGGCGGCTTCGACTCGAGGCACCAGAGAGTCGCCCACTCGGCTGCCCTACATCGAGCCGACTACAGTCGTCATTGACGTGAGACCCACTTCAGCGCCTGGCGCGCGGGCTGACATCGTCCGTGAAGGCGGTCTCCCTCCGGCCCGTGAGGAGCGCTGGAAGGAACTCCTTTGGGAAAGACGTGCTGCCAAGGCCGGGGCGAAGGTGCCCAAGAAGAAAGGGCGCCCGAGTCGCTCGGCGGCGCGACACGCCCTCATTCACGTGCCAAAAGAAGGCGAGCCCTACGTCGTCATCGAGGAGAAAAGCACGACAAAGACGGGGAAAGAGCGCATTCAAAAGCGTCGGCGCGAGATTGAGTTTGTGCGCGGAAGAAACCTGCCATCACAGCGGCCGTCGAGCATCGTCGAACCTGATGAAGAAGGTTGATATGCTCTGTGCATGAAGAGTCGACCTCTCGCACCGCGCACCGTCATTCAATACGAGCGCATCTTGCGCCGAGCCTTCGGCGACATCTCGCCCGGAGACTTGCATTCACCGGACCTCTCACACCTTGAAGTCTGGTCCGAATCCGAGCGGCGAATGCTGCGAAATGCAGTACGAAGCTGGTTTTTCCGGGCTGGGCGTGATGCCGAGGGCTTGGCTTTTGTCCGTCACATTCCTTCTGTCTACAGCGTGAAGAAGCACGTGCCGAAGCCGACTGACGCTGACGTGGACGCCTTCGCAACGGCCATCGAGGAGTACCCGCGCGAGAAATTCAAGCCCATCTTCCGCATCATGCTCGCGCTCGGCTTGCGCTCCGAAGAGTTTTTGATGCTCGACAGGCAAAGCGTTGTTGAGGCCATTCGCACCGGAGCCCTCATCTTCACTCGAAAAGGCGGCAAGCAAGTCGAGTTGCCCGTCTCTCACATCAAGAAAAACTTGAAGGAGTTGCTGTGTTTCAAAGCAGCCGCACCAAAGGACCTCGTCAATCTTCTTGACGCACCCGTTGACTGGAGTGTCGCAGGAGAACTCCTTTCGACGGGGAGCCCTCGCACCGCGTACAACATCCTACACAAGCATGTGAAGCATTGTGCCGAACGCGCTGGACTTGACCCGAAGCGCTGGTCTCCTCACAAATTGCGCCACGCCTTCGCGACTCGCATGCACCTCGACGGTGCGCAATTGCGCGTAATCCAAGAGGCTTTGGGCCACGCCAGCATCATCACGACGCAGCGCTACGTGCAAGTTGAGCGCAAAGACATTGAAAAATACATGCGGCCTGAAGGCGAGCTGAAGTAAGACAACGTCTCGCTTTCGTGCTACTTCGTGGCGCATGACAAATGCCCGCCGCCCCCGTTTCACTCGTGCTTTTTTCGGTGGTACGCCAGCCCCTCTTGCCCGCGCGATGCTGAAGGACCTCAATCGAGCGCTCACCCCTGCTGAGTTGCACCGAGAGCGTGAAGCTGAGAAAGAGCGAGCGCGACGGGCGAAGATGCATGAGGAAGAAGACAAGCTCGAGAAGATGGACGCGAGTGTAGCCTACTCGTACCTCACGACTGGCCGGGCTTGAACATGCGCGTCCTCCACATGCTCCCGACGTTTGACTTGGGCGGCCTGGGCACTCTCGCCCTCGAAGTAGCTCGCTCGTGGCCGAAGGGCGATGAGCATGTGTTTTTGGGCTCGCGGTTTCCGGGCACTCACCCCGTGCTTCGTCCCTCGTATGAGGCCCTTGGCCCGACTGAAGACGTGCATCGCTCCCTCCTGCACCCGATGAATTTCGTCGATTCAATGCGCGACACCGTACGCAAACATGGGCCCTTCGACGGTGCCGTCGTCTACAACTTCTTCGACCATGTGTGGTACACGATGGCGGCGAACCGAGGTGGCTTGCAGGGGCGTGTCCTCTGTCACGTCGGCACTGTGCTTCCGAATGTCGAACAAACTCAGCTCGCGTTGCAGTCTCCGTTTACGGATTCGGTGCGCTTCGTCGCCGCGTCAGCCGCTGTCGCTGACTCCCTCATCGTCGCCGGGGCGAGCCCTGCCAAGCTGTTTCCCGTGACGTGGAATGGCATCGATTTGAAGCGCTTCACTCCCGTGAAGCCAGCCGTTGACGACGGTGAACGCCGCGTTGTCTTCGGTTTCACGGGTCGCCTGTGTCCTGACAAAGACTTCGACACTCTCCTTCGTGCTTTTGCTCGGCTTCCTCCCCGCGTGCGCGCACGAGTGCAACTCCGCATCGCCGGGGGCGGCCCACACCGTGACGAGCTGCATCAATTCGCAAGAAGCCTCGAATTGACTTCTGATGAGCTTCAATTCGTCGGTGCCCTCGACAAAGACAAGGTCCACCATTTCCTCGAGGGGCTTGACGTTTTCGTGATGGCGGCCTTGCCCATCGAGGGAATGTCGATGGCCCTGGTGGAAGCCATCGTTTCAGGGCTGCCGATTCTGGCAACTGACGTGCCTAGCAACCGGGAAGTGCTCCATGGGCAGGCGGGGCACCTGACTCGCGGCATCGACGGCCTTGCACAGGCTGTCGAGTGGCTCACCTTCGACGAGCATGCTCGGTTGAAGCTCGGAGGCCATTCAGTCGCCTACAGAGAGGCCTTCGACGTGAAGCGTGTGGTCGCTAAGTACCGTCAGATGCTGATTGACTGAGGACGAAACTTTCATCCGAGAGCAATAGCTCCAACACGTCGATGTCGAGCTTGCCTCGGGCTTCTGCTGGTAAGCGCAAGTGGTCCTCAATGCACGCACGCCGCTCAGCGCAAAAACGATAACCGGCGTCTTGGGCGTAAATGGCACCGCACGCGGAGCAATGAGACTTAGCCTTGCTAAAGACTAAGTTTTTCGATTTTGTCTCCGACATTCCATGAACGTAGAGCACACATGCGATGTGCGGGTAACCGGGCGCTGGCGTCATGACCTAGCGTCTCTCATCGCGGTGCGCCTTCTCTAGTGATTGTTTTGTGCTTTTCTTGAGTAGTCACGGCATCTCCCTGCATCGAATCACTCTTGAGCAACCGAAACGCACACACAGCGCACGTGACTCAGCCACCAATTGTTTCGCGTGGGCGTACGCTTCTGCGCCGTCGTACTGCCGCTCGGCGAGGAGCAGTTCGAGGGTAGCGTCGTCCAAGTGGCTGTGCTGCGCTGATGTGATGTCGAGGGCCTTCCTGAATGCATCGGCGACGACATTGCAAATGTGCATGTCCAAAAAGAACGGGCTGTATGCTTTCGCGTTGAATACGTAAGGCCTCGCACTCAGACACCGGTGCTTTTTAAGCAGCTCACTTAACGCAATTTCGGCACCGCAGGCGCTGCACCGGATAGTGTCAGCTCCTACAAAAACGCCCCCATTGCTGTCTGTAGCATGCAGAGCAATGCGTTGGACTGCCGTGATGTAGTGCGTGGGTCTAGCCATGGCTATGGGCCCTGGGTGCTCACTTGAGGCCCCGCGCGCTGGCGACGAGCCACGCACCACGGGCAGCACAGATGATGGAGTCCCGCCGGAGTGACTGTGGCTTCTGCGCCTTCACAGTGGCGACCTCAGTCTCGATTGCTGGTGATGAGCTTCAGATTCTCGAATGTAGGCAGTTTCATTCTGTCTCCCATGTCTGCGATTTCGGATTCATCGAGAAAACAAGGGCCCTGTCGACTTGACGGGGCCCGATGCTTCAGTCACGCGAGCACGTAGGCAGTTCTTCGGTGTGCTCCTCTGTCTCCGCACGGGTGAAAGAGCCTGTCTTCAGGCAGAGAAAGACTTCGAAACATTGACTCAACAGGAAAGACTCCTCATCCGAGATTTCCGCGTCGTCGGTGATTCGGCAAAGGTCGCCGAGGTAGCAGCCCCGTTTGAAGATTGAACTGAGGGCTTTCTTGGCTTTCTGCGTTGGTGTCTGCGACATTTGTGTGTTCTCCCTTTTCATCCGCGTGAAGGCAAAAATCCGTTTTCGACGAATTGGCGCTCCCGCCCGTCGGGGTTGTCGCGCGAGCCGTTTTTGCGCCCGACACATCGCATAATCCACACGTCCATAGTGCGGAGGTCCTTCCGCGCGTTGTACTTCATCGCTTCCCTTCGAGCTGCGCTCAGCGTGGAGAATTCCCCTTGCTCCGTTGGGATTGCCCCTGGAGTGGCTGGCGCGACCACGACAAACCCGCTCGTTTTGTCCGTCATTGTGTGTTCCTCCTAAGCTTATGCGCTTCGGTTGGCGTTTTCCCTCGCTTGCGCGCGGGCTTTCAGCTCGTTTTCGTGTCCGATGCGGAGTGAGGTGAGAATTTCGCATACCTTCACATCCGCCCTGTAGAGCACGCACAGCCAAAGGGCGCGCTGAATGAGGCTCTGCAATTCGGCATCTGTCACATGGGCCAGTTTGGGATTCATGCCCCTACGCGCTCCCCTCTGCTTTTCTCCTCATCCATCGCGGCGGGAATTGAGCGCAAAAAAGCCAGGCCCGTCAAACAGACCGGGCCCGCTGACGCAGCTCACTTACAAAGCTTTTTCCCGTACGGGCACCCACATGAGAGCTGAAACCCGCCTGCGTGTTTCTGTGCGTGCACGCAATACCATGCTAGTGCTTCGGCCGAATCAGGACCCCAGCCATGCGCACGGACCCAATTGAGCCATACAAAGGCTTCCGCGCGTCGTCCCCCGAGCCGAGCCACTTCGTTGATAAACGCGACTTTGTTGATTTTGGTAGCCATATTTTGTCTCCGTGGAAGGTCTGCACCCCTACGCGCTCCACGCTGCTTTTCCCCTCCCTCAATTCCCGTCGCCATGAATGGGGCAGTCGCGACTCGGCGACTCTGAACACTGACAGTGTGGGTCTTTTCCCGCGTCGACCTTGATTTCGGCGAGCTGGTAAGACGCGTGTCCGTAGACCTTGCGCGCTTTTTCCAGCGCACTTTTCATGCTGAACGCCTTTACCGTGATGTCGAAGTAGTGCCCCGCTTCACCAATGATTTCGTAGAGCGTGATTCGGAAGGTGACTTCGTTTTCCCTCATTGACTCACCCAGAAATAGGGTTCGAGGTGACGCCCGGAGTCCGCTTGACGCTTGAGGGCGCTCGCCGAAGTAGGCGCCAAAAACCCGCGCACCCCGCCCACTTCCACCGTGAATTGAGTAAGGGGAGGGGAGTCGATGAAGGCCTTTTGCCGCTCAGAGAGAATCCGCACCCCAAGGGAGGGGGCTTCAACTCGGATTCGGTTCGGGTCGTCGATGCCACAGAGGTAAGCGATTGGGTTTCTCATGTTTTCTCCTCTCGCCTTTGCGCGCTCCACAGGCCTTTTCCCCTCGTTCGACTCCGCTCCTATTCGCGCGCTCCCGCGCGTAGCACGTTCCATGCCATCGTGTGACAAATGTATACCTTTGTCACACTCCAGGTACTATAGTACACACTAACATGTGCCAGCGTGCCAGCTCGCCCAAACTGATGAGGGGAAATAGGCGCTGGAGCGCGCAAGTGTGTAGGGCGCTTCGAACGGGGAAACGGAGGGTGAGGGGAAATACCGGGTGGAGCGCACAGAAGTGCAGAGCAGCAAAGAAGGCAAAACAGGGCATCAACCAACCAGTAGACAACACCCAAACGAAGGGCAGCACGTAGAGCAGGGCGACGGGACACAGGTAGGGGCGCAATGGGGCGCCCATGGTGGGAGAAATCGCGTAGGTGGCGTGCGTGACGCGAGCGATTTCCCGGCTTCTCCGCTTGTACAGGGGCCCAAAAAAGCGAACTGCGCAGCACTCGGCAGCATTCTGGTGCTCACGTTCCATGGCGTAGGCGAATAGACGCGGGCCGACCGGAGGCGACCGGAGGCACGCGAGGCTCTACCAAGGGCACGCGCGGGAAACCCCGCAGCGTGAGAAAGGGAGCCCGGAGAGAACGTCTCTCCGAAACACTCAAACCGAAAGCAGCACCGGGGAGCCACCCCCACGAGAAAGCACCCTCGAAATAGCTCATGGCATTCGGAGTGAGAGAAAGCGGGCAGTGCATGAGGTCGCGCGGATTCTCGCGCTCCGGGTTCAACTCCCGGCACTGCTCTTCCATCCACGGAGGTAGGCATGTCAGTCATTCGATTCAGCTTCGATGAGTTCGTCACGCTTGGGCGTTGGTTTGCGCAACAACGGGTGACGGGGGGTCTCGGTGAGCGTGCCATGTGGGCCGCAAGCGTGGTGACGGAGGTACACAGCGCCAACTGCGAGGCGTTCAAGGCACGTTACCCAAGGGAAGAATGCGTGCAATACACGTCATTCGCATTTCACGAGGCGATTTACAACGGCCTGATGTCAGGGCCCCCGGTGCAGCGTGACGAAGTCGTCGGCATGGCGAATCTGCTGCACTATAACTGCTGTGAGGGCGAAGACTTCATCGCGAAGGCTCCCGAGCGAGTTGGAGCCCTCGTCGCAATTCTCTCGTCGTTTCTCTGAGGGCCAGCGTATGGACGTGCTCAAGATTTTTCGCAATATGCTTCCCAACAAAGAGTATGGTTATGCCCTCGTTGGGGTGCGCGTGAAAGACCCCAGCTCTCGCGTCGTCGGCACGTACTACAACGCGGGCGGTGGCACACAGCGAATCTATGCGTGCTCGTTCTGCCGGTGCACCATCGACACCGAGTCGGCCGGTTGGCGCATGACAAAGCACGCGGAAAAGAACATCACAGAGCATGCCAAGACGTGTGATGTGCGCCCAAAGTTCGTCAACGTAGGGCGCAAGGCAGTGGTGAAGGCGCTTGGTCTCGACAACAAAACGGTCGAAGCCCTCGGGCCCGATGCCCTCGAGTTGTTGGTTGATGTGCTGTCATGAAAAAAGTGAAGCAGCGCAGTGCCTTCCACGGAGAGCAAAACAAATGGCCGCAGAACACCTGAAGATTGTCCCCGAAGTTTCCACAATGCCCGAAGTCAACGGCGCGAACGAGCTTGTCAAGCACGTCTGGCTCATCAACGTTTCCGTCTCCGTCTCGGGCGCGACGCGTACCACCGAAACGGTGAGCGATGAGCGCGAGGGCGAGACACGCGAGACTCGTCTCGATGTGCATCAACGCATCGAAAACGAAGCGCAGTACAAGGCGGCGAAGAAGCTGGAATCGATGCTGCGCGCGCTCGCGTACAAATACGGGGCGAACATGGATGGGTACGGCACCCTCACCAGCGACGACTCGCGCAAGCTCTTCACCCGCGCCTTCGCCGACGCCATGACGCTCATCGATGAGCACAACCGGATTCCAGGTCAAACCGCGCTCATTCGGGCGAAGTCTGTCACCCTGCCAATTGGTATGACGTTCGGCGCTGGGGACATCTCGGGAATTCTCTCGTTTGTCGGAAGCGAGCTGGAGAAGGCACGAGCCATGCTGGCGTCTGGCGATGTGCAGGGCGTGTCAATGTGGCTGCAACGTGGCCAGCGCTTGGCTGACCTCGCGCCCGCCCTCAACGGTAACGTTGTACGGGAAGCAATCGTCTGGTTGCGTGAAGCGCGCAACGTGGTAGCCAAGCGCATCCGCGAGTCGACTGACTCCATCACGGACCCCGACACTCTGCGCAAGGTTCTCGACTGCCCAGAATTCGACAAGGCGTGCGAAATACTCGATGCGGCGCATGGCTGGGTCTCCCCGAAGGCCGGGTGATGCGCTTCCAGACTCGTAGAACGTTGATGGCTTGGGCTGGGGCTGGGGCTGGGGCTCGGGCTTGGGCTTGGGCTCGGGCTGGGGCTCGGGCTTGGGCTTGGGCTCGGGCTGGGGCTTGGGCTCGGGCTTGGGCTCGGGCTTGGGCTCGGGCTGGGGCTCGGTGAAATTTTAAACACAGGAGAAACAAACAAATGTCGAAGATGACGAAGGAAGAAATCCAAGTGAATCGGCAGATGGCGAATGACGTCGCGGCGGAGCATGGCAAGCCCGCGCCCATTGGCAACGTCGTCCACATCACTACCGTGACGCGAGCTGTGCGCGGGGTGCTCCTCGGCTCAACGGCCGACATGTACCTCGTGGCCGACCCCGCCATCATCTGGAACGCGGGCGCTGCGTACTTCACTTCAGCGGCAGCTGAAAAGAGCATCGAAGAGGAGCCCTCGGGGGCACCCCTCGTCATCGTCATGAAAGGAGGCACTGTCGCTGCGTGGGATTTCGGCCCCCCGAAGGCGAAGGGGAGGAATGTGAAGGCAAAGGCGGGGGCCACCCTGCCCGATGTGTCGAAACTGGTGAATTCGTTCGGTGAGCCCCTTCTCGGGCGTCGGGTGCACCTCAGCTCGGCCACCTTCGAGTGGCATGGCGACGTCGAGTACGTTGACAGTGAGCAGATTTCGCTGGCGAAGGGCTGTCGCATCACGAATGACATCGAATCAGGCCACTTCAACGACTTCTTCCATGCGCGTGAGAGAGGGCGCGATGACTTCGAATGCTCGCCTTGCTCGGTGATGTGGGGCGCGCTCACCATGGTTTTCGTCCGGTGAGATTCCAAACTCGTAGGGCGCTGGTGGCTTGGTCTGGAACAAGAGCCGAGGTCTGGTCTGCGGCTAGAGTTGGAAGCAGGGCCGGGGGCAGGGCCAGAGCCGAGGCTAGGGCCGGGAGCATGGCCAGTGTTGGCGCTAGAACCTGGACCTGGGTGGGGCCTTGGGCCTGGGATTGGGCCTGGTGACTCATGCGATTTCAAACGCGACGAATAGCACCGGCTTGGTATTGGTCTAGAGCTAGAATTTGGGCCAGGGTTTGGGCCAGGGTTGGGATTAGGTCTAGGGCCGGGACTCGTGCTCGGGCCGCGACCCAGAATAATTGAGATTTCCCGTGGAAGGGGGCTCGTAAGCGCGCCCTCGGGGTAGTCCAAAGCGCTTACTGTAGCGGGGCATGCGTGGCGACGGGGCGACCCGTCCGAGGGTTCGAATCCCTCGCCTCGTTCTGCGCTGGCAAAGTGTCGGCGCTTTCCACGGAGACAAACACAATGGACCTCACCAATTACCCCACTGTCGGTTATGCGGGAATGACTCGTATCGTTCGCAACGCAGCGCGAGTGTTGCGCCCTACGATGGTTCTTGGGGCACCCGGAGTCGGCAAGACTGCCCGAATGGGCCAGCTCGCACGCGAGTTAGGGCTTGCCCTCCAGTTTTTCGACCTCGGCAATGGGGCCCGCGAAGATGCAATGCTGCCAGTGCAGTACTCCGGAGCCGATGGGCGCATGGCTGTTACTCGGGTGCCCTTGGACCAGTTGGCACACGCCTGCCAGGCTCCGACGTTGCTCGTCATCGATGAAGTGACTCGTTGCGACAAAAACAAGCAAGCTGTGGCGATGGCCCTCTCGAACGAGCGCCGCATCGGCTCATGGGAGCTGCATCCGCAAACTGTGGTGGTGATGCTCGGCAACGGGCTGACTTCTTCCGGCACGTATTCGCTTGTCGACGCCTTCGTCAAC
>Ga0153915_10003682_pt1 | contig 14061 bp, 15 predicted proteins | sample Opewatmetagenome_2_FD_107003 | JGI IMG/M metagenome (GOLD analysis project Ga0153915, IMG submission 107003) | Freshwater wetland microbial communities from Ohio, USA - Open water 3 Core 3 Depth 3 metaG | ecosystem: Environmental > Aquatic > Freshwater > Wetlands | place: USA: Ohio, Lake Erie... | reverse complement strand
TATCGAGGCAGGAGCTGTTCCGAACACAATTCTCATTCACGAATTGAAAATAAAAACCAATGAACTCGGCTACATCGAAGTTGATAAGTGTCAGGGGACGAATGTCGAAGGCGTTTTTGCCGCTGGCGATGCCACTACGGGTTCGAATGGTTTTCGCCAGATTATTACCGCATGTTCAGAAGGCGCGATTGCAGCCTTGGGCGCACTAAATTATTTGCACAAAAAGTGATATAATTAAAACATAACAAGTAAAATAAAATACTATGTTTATTAAAGTGGCAATTAACGGTTTTGGCCGTATTGGGCGAACGTTTTTTCGGCTTGCCCACGAAAGGCACGAATTGAGAATAGTGGCGATAAACGATTTGGCGGATTTAGAAAATTTGGCCTATCTTTTAAAGCACGACAGTATTTACCGCGAATACAATCACAAAGTCGAAGTGGATACGAAAGCCAGGAAATTGATTGTGGATAATCAGCGTATCGATTTTATCCAGGAGAAAGACCCGGTAAAGCTTCCCTGGGGCAAAATGGGAATCGACGTGGTTGTGGAATCGACCGGATTTTTCGAGAATTTCGAAGGCGCAAACAGCCACCTGAAAGCGGGCGCAAAAAGAGTGGTGATTACCGCACCGGCAAAAGATGACGACGAAAGCATGAAACTGGGAGCGACAGTGCTTTTGGGCGTGAACGAAAAAGACATGGCAAAAGTCAGAATTACCTCCAATGGTTCCTGCACCACCAATGCGGTTGCGCCGGTGGTTGCGGTTCTTTCCGAGAAGCCTGGAATCAAAAAAGCGGTTTTAAACACCACGCATGCCTATACCGCGACGCAGAAAATCGTTGACGGCCCGGATGTAAAAGACTGGCGCAGGGGAAGGGCGGGCGCGATAAGTTTGGTTCCTTCCACGACCGGAGCCGCGATTGCTGTAACCAAAGCCGTAAAAAATCTGAAAAATCTCTTTGACGGAATCGCCATCAGGACTCCGGTACCCACGGTTTCCTTGGCCGATATTACCTTTATCGCCAATCGTAAAACCTCGGTTGAGGAAATAAATCAGATTTTTGTCGATGCCGCGAAAAAACCGCATTGGAAAGGGATTTTAGGATTTACGAAAGAGCAATTGGTTTCGTCGGACTTAATCGGCATTACCACGGCAAGCATCGTGGATTTGGGATTTACCAAAGTGATTGACGGCGACCTGGTTAAGGTTCTGGCCTGGTACGATAACGAATGGGGCTACAGTCAGACACTGGTCGAGCACGTCATCAGGGCAGGAAAATTAATCCATAAATAAAATATGATTTATTTGGGAGCCGACCACGGCGGATTCAGTTTTAAGGAAAAAATAAAAGAATTTCTCAATGAACTCAAGGTCGAGTACCAAGATTTGGGCAATTTAAAATTTGAACCGGAAGACGATTTTCCCGATTTTGCCGCGGCAGTGGCGAAGAAAGTAAGCGAGAGCGGAGGAAAGGGGATTTTATTCTGCACCAGCGGCCTGGGAATGTGCATTGCGGCAAACAAATTTAAGGGAATCCGGGCGGCTTCCATCACCAGCAAGAAGTCGGCTCAGCAATCGCGGGAGCATCTGGATGCGAATATCATTTGTTTGGGAGAGCATGTGGTTTCTTTCCGTGATGCCAAGAAAATCATCAGAGTTTGGCTGGAAACGGATTTTTTCAACAAGAGTAAGTACATTCGCAGATTAGAAAAAATCAAGAAAATTGAAAATAATTGAAATTTATAATTTTTCTTGCTCATGAAGCGGATATCGGTTATTTGAACTATTTCACGCGTACATTCGTAAAGAAAAATTTTGTATCTTAATCAATAAAACAAAATGAAATCCGAGATAATTCCCACAATTTTGGTCAATAAGTTCAGCGAGGTCAAAGACAGAATAAAGGCGGTGGAAGAATACGTAAATTGGGTCCAGTTGGACATTATGGACGGAGTTTTCGTGAATAATGAAACCTGGCCGCATTCAGTTGTGCCCGGAAAAGCCAAGCGCGGAAAAAAGTATGCGCAGGAAATAGAAAAGCTGAAAAAATTAAAAACGAAACTTAAAATCGAAGCGCATTTAATGGTTCAAAACCCCGAAGAAGAGTTTGACCAATGGCTGAAAGCCGCAGATAGGGTAATCGTGCATTTCGAATCGAAAATCACCAGCCGTGAATTGGGAATGAGAAAACTAATCAAAAAAGCGCACGACAAGAAAAAGGAAATCGGACTGGCACTCAATCCCGAAACTCACTACGCAGTGGCAACACCGTTTCTTAAAGATCTGGATTTGGTTCTTTTGATGACGGTTCAGCCGGGGTGGGGCGGCCAAGAACTAAAAACCTGGGTTTTGGAAAAAGCCGAAGCGCTGCGAAAAATCTGGCTCGATGGAAACATCGAGGTTGACGGAGGCGTAGGCGAGGAAAATGTTGAGATGGTAAAAAGAGCCGGCGTGAATTTGATTTGCGCAGGAACCTATATTTATAGAAGTAAAAACATTGCGGAAGCAATGAAAAAATTAAGTAAATAAATTTTCATGTTCGACATTGTAACTTTCGGTTCGGCAACAAGAGATTTATTTTTAAAAAGCAGGGATTTTAAAACGAAAAAAGACAAAAAATTCACCACTGGAGAATGCCTTTGTTTCAATTTAGGGTCCAAGATTTATCTTGACGACCTTTTTTTTGCGACCGGAGGAGGCGGAACTAATGCAGCGGCAACTTTCGCATATCAGGGTTTTAAGACCGCTTATGTCGGGAAAGTTGGCAAAGATACGGGCGGCAGAGCAATAAAAGAAGAACTCGAAGCTTTGGGTATCAAGGGATTCGTTTCCGAGGACAAAAAGCGCAAAACCGCTTATTCGATAATCCTTTCGGTGTCGAAAAAAGAAAGAACGATTCTTATTTATCAGGGCGCGTGCCACTATTTGCAGACGAGGAATATTCCGTTTAAATCCTTGCCGGCAAAATGGTTTTACATTGCCGGACTTTCCGGCCAGTCGGCAAAAACACTTTTACCGATAATCAATTTCGCGAAAAAAAACAAGATTAAGATTGCCCTAAATCCCGGAGCAGCGCAACTTGCGCTCGGTCTGCGGGGCTTAAAAAGAGTCCTCGATTCAGTCGATATCCTGCTTCTGAATCAGGAAGAGGGCGCAAAACTGGCGAATTTACCTTTTGCGAAAGAAAAAGAAATTTTTAAGAAATTGGATAGGTTTGTCAAAGGGATCGTGATTATGACTAAAGGCAGACAAGGAGTCGTTGTTTCCGACGGAAATTACGTTTATCGCGCGGGAACGTTCAAAGAAAAAATATATATTGATAGGACCGGCGCAGGCGATGCCTTTGGTTCGGGTTTCGTTTCCGGACTGATGCGCACGGGAAAAATCGAGGAGGGGATAAGGTTGGGAACCGCAAACGGCACTGGAGTTGTTGAAGAACTCGGTGCGAAAAACGGACTCTTAACCAAATCGCGATTCGAAAAGGAGCTGCGCTGGAAAAATTTAAAAATTGTTAAAAATAGACTATGACGTCGCAGGAATATATTGCCAAGATTTTTAGGGCCAAAACCGAGACAATTTCGGAAATGGAGAAAAAAATGGCAGCAATAACCGGCAAAACCGGGGTTTTGGATGAAATCGTCAAAGAAAACGAACACCGCATCAATAAAACTTTAGGTCTTTTGAAATGCCGCGATTACCGCGCGGAAAGGGTGCGTAGAGCCTTGATAACCGCGGTGCAGGAAGACGACAGGAAGCTGTTTAAACTTTTCAAAAAACCCAGCGGGACAACAACCGCAGGAATGAGAACCCTTTTCGATTTTGCCGTGGAATTGGCGGACATAGACAAGTTATTCGTCCTGAAAAAAGAAAAAGCAGCGGAGATTCTACGGAAAAATCCTCCGCCGAACATTATCAAGGCGTTAAAATATAAAGATGTCGATGAGCTTCTGCAGAAAGAGGACCTCTGGGAAACTTTTTCCGCCTTGAGATTCGTGGAAAGCGGCGAATGGATGAACAAAACCTTTGATGAAACTTACAAAAAATTAACCCCGCAGGATTTCGAAAAAAGAGACATCAGATTGTTGGCATTATCCGGCAAATGGCTGAAAATCGCGGGAAATTTCGTCAAAAAGAAATATCACAACGTCAGTCATTTAAAGGAATTGGGGGTAATTTTCGTCATTCCTTTAAAAATCGAAACCCCGGGAGAAACATTGCGCGTCTTTTCGATGATTTTGCATTATCTGCACGAGGTTAAAATGTATTCTGAACTCTTTGAAAAATATGCCAAAGAAGAAAACTTCGGTGCAAAGATAATTTCCCTCTTAAAAGGGACGAATCCGCAAATCGCATCTTCTGTCGGCAGTTCAGGTATCAACTGGTTGATAATTCAGCAGTATCTCGCCAAAAACGACGAAAACGAACCGCGTCTTTTTGTGCCGCACATCAATCCGGAAGCCATCCATTGGAAGAAGACCGAACAGGACATCGCGCGACTGGGAGAAAGATTCGAAAACATCAATTTGGAAATGTGGCTTGACGTGGATTGGGTCGGGGGATTCTTTACAAACAGGGCGAAGAAAGAGGAATTGGTGAGTTTCGATTTAGTCGACAACTGGATGGCGCTGGTTAATAAAGAGCAGCGCATAAAATATCTTTACCATCATCAGGAAGCTTTATGGAATCATATTTTCGAGGAATATCTGAGTATGGAAACCATGGAAAAATTAATGGTTGGAAATTTCGACAAAGGAATAATTAATTTAAAATAGTTTTTAAAGCTATGTTTTCAAAAATTTCAACGGAAAAATTTAAATGGGCGGGTTTTTTCGTTGTTTCGGTTTTTTTGATTTCGAATTTGTATTTTTCTCATAGTCTTGCCCAGGTCCCAACTCTCGGCGTCACACTTGGTTCGAACCCCACGGGCGGAGGCAATGCGCCGCTCGTCGGTCTGACCATGACTGCCAATGTTTCGGGCACGGCAACTGGTCCGATAAATTATTATTTCTACTGCAATGCCGCCAACGACAACTCGACAATTGTTATTCCCGGATACGCCTATAGCTTGCTCGGAACCAATTCCACGACCGTTACCACTCCTGCGGGGATTTGCGACAGCGTTTATGCCAATATCGGAACCTATCTTGCCAAGGTAATTGTCGAGAGAGGCGGAATTGCCGCGGAAGATAGAAGAACAGTAGGCGTATTTAATCCGCTCCCCCAAGTCGATTTAAAAATCCGTCCAGTCGGCGGAACGGATTGGTCGGACTGGATGATAGATATTGATTACAATACTGCTGCCGAAATCCGCTGGACCTTTTCCGGCGCCCCTTCATGCACGATGTCCGGTGACTGGTCGGGCACAAAAACCCTCCCCGGACAGGAATCCACGGGAAATCTTACCGAGGGCAAAACATATATCTATACCCTTGAATGCAACACTTCTGGGGGAGTACTTACAGATACGGTAATGGCAAGAGTTGCCCCACCTACGCTTTTTGGCTCGATTTCCGCGAGTCCGAACTCCGGAACCGCGCCCTTGTCAGGAGTAATTTTAACAGCCAATGTCACGGGCGGCACGGCAATCGGAGCAACTAATTATACTTTTTATTGCAATCGTTCCGATGCAGGCACGAATGTAACTTCAGGTTACGCCTATAAATTGGATGCAACGGATTTATCGCCGCTTTCCGCGCCTGCCGCTGCGTGCAATTCCGTATATGCCAATGTCGGCACATACACCGCAAAAGTGATTTTGGAAAGAGGTGGGGTTGCTGCCGAGGCAAGAACAACAGTAACCGTAACCGCACCGCCCCCGCCCGCAGTCAGTTTAACGGCCGATTCCACGAATTTAGCGAATAATACATCCACTACTTTAAGATGGACAGTTTCTAATGCCAATACCTGTACTGGTTCTGGCGGCACATCGAGTTGGGCAGGCTCAAAAGCTGTCCCAACCGGAACCCAGCAAACGGATAATCTCAGCGGCCCGAATACCTATACTTATACTCTTTCCTGTACCGGAGCAGGAGGCACAAGGTCAGCCAGTGTGATAATTACCGTTAGCGCACCGCCTGCGCCAGTGATTAGTTTGACTGCAGATTCTACAAGCTTAGCATATGATACATCCACTACTTTAAGATGGACGGTTTCTAATGCCAATACTTGTACTGGTTCTGGCGGCACATCGAGTTGGGTAGGTTCAAAAGCCGTCCCAACGGGAACTCAGCAAACGGATAATCTCAGCGGCCCGAATACCTATACTTATACTCTTTCCTGTACCGGAGCAGGAGGCACAAGGTCAGCCAGTGTGATAATCAGCGTTGGCTCACCACCGCAGCGTCCCACTGTTATTCTTACGGCCGAGGGATATCCCGGAGGGGTAACCGTTGCTTATGGCACGAGTGTCACTCTCGAATGGGCAGTATACAATAATGCTGATGAATGTTATGGAACCGGAGGTACAGGCACCTGGCCGGGAGACAAGAACAGAAATGGCGGAGGAGAAGGTACGGGTAATCTTTTCGGTCCCGACCAATATATTTATACTATTACCTGTTCAAATGCAGGCGGAAGCAGTTCTAGCAGCGTTACCATTAATGTACTTGCAGAACCTCCGCTGGTAACTCTTGATGCCAACCCGACCCAAGTGGATTACAACTCATCTACGGATTTGTCCTGGATTGTGGAATCCGACGTGCCGGTAGTCTGTAATGCCAATTGGGCTGGTTTTCCAGGTACATTATCCGGTTCAATGTCTTCCGTGCCCCTGACAACAGCCAGAACATTTACTATAACTTGTTCAAATCAGGGTGGCCAAGCCCAGGATTCAATAACCGTAACCGTTGCTTCTGCCCCTATACCCACTGTCAGTATTCAAGCCAATCCAGCCGATGTTGATTACAATGGTTCAACCACAATAACCTGGTCATCCACCAATGCCACTCGCTGCGAAGCATCCGGAGATTGGTGGGGACCAAAGGCAACGTCGGGTACGTATCAGGCAAGTAATTTAAGAAGTGACAAAGCCTATGCCGTAACTTGTTATAATGCGACAAATGATTGGGAAGCGGATTTCGTCAATGTTTATGTCGGAGCTCCTCCCCAAGACGATACTTCCAACGGAACGATAATTTTCGAAAATCCTTTACAGAGCGGCGACATCCAGCAAATCTTGAGTTCGCTGGCCGCCTTAATCAGAATGATTGCCATCGGCATTGCCGGAATTATGATTATTATTTCCGGAATCATTATTCTTACGTCCATCGACGACAGAGAAAGGCTGAATAAAGGTAAAAATATGCTCAAATGGACGCTCGTCGGTTTGGCAGTTGCTTTGGCTTCAAGTTTTATCGTCGGCCTGCTTGAAGAATTGCTTACTTAAAATATGAATCCTTTACAAATAATGAAAAATGCCCAAAAGGAGAAATATGCGCTTGGGCAATTCAATATCACTACAGACGAACAAATAAAGGCAATCGTGGAGGTTGCCAAAAATTTGAAATCGCCGATAATCATCGGTACGTCCGAAAGCGAAAGGGGATTCATTGGTACAAATCAGGTAGTGGCTTTAATACGAACCTGGCAGAGCGAATCCGGCTTGCCGATTATTCTCAATGCCGATCATTGTAAAAGTTTTGATAGTGCAAAAGAGGTGATTGATGCGGGATATTCTTCAGTGCATTTTGACGGCTCGGAGCTTTCTTTTGAGGAAAATATCGAAATTACGAAAGCAGTTGTCAATTACGCGAAAAATAAGAATCCCGAAATCATCGTTGAAGGCGAGGTCGGATATTTACGCGGCGGTTCCGATGTCCATAAAGAGAAAATCGAAATCAAAGAAGAAGATTTGACCAAGCCAGAACAAGCCAAAGAGTTTGTCGAAAAGACCGGGGTGGATAGTTTGGCCTTGGCAATCGGCACGGTGCACGGAATCGAGGCGGAAGCGGAAAAAATAAACTTAAAAAGATTGAAAGAAATAAAAAAGGTTATTCCTGGAACGTTTCTGGTTTTGCACGGCGGCTCGGGCGCAGACGACAAAGACGTCAAAAAGGCAATCAAACTGGGCATCGTAAAAATCAATATCAATACCGAACTGCGGGTGGCTTACAGCGAAGGCCTCAAAAAAGAAATAAAGGAGCATCCCGAAGAAGTCAAGCCGTACAAAATTCTTACGCCGGCAGTGGAGGAGATGAAAAAAGTAGTTGCGAAAAAGATAAAATTGTTCGGCAGCGAAGGGAAAATGTAGGGCGGAATTTATTTATCAAAAAGACACACGTCGGCGCCCCAGCGAGGCGCCGCGTTCTTTCTCGCCCTCGCTCCTCCCCGACCTGGGTTGGGGAGACCATGCCCGCTCGGGCCGTGAGAGGTCTTTTTAATAAATAAATTCCTCGCCAAAGGGACAATTAGAGGGGTTGATTTTTGAATAATGTTTTGTTAGTATAAGACATATGACGCTTGAACTGAAAGTCGAAGCCAGAAAAGATTCTGGCAGAAAGTTAAAAACCCTTCGCGAAAAAGGGTTTATTCCTGCTGTGGTTTATGGTCCCGGGCACAAGCCGGCTTCAATTCAGGTGAGCTACAACGATTTCAACAAAATTCTCGAAGAAGCGGGAGAAAGCACTTTGATTAAACTTAAACTGGGCGACCAGATAAAAAACGTATTGATTCACGACGTAGGTAAGGATCCAATAAGCGACAAATTTATTCATGTCGATTTTTACCAGGTAAGGATGGACAAGATCATAAAAACGCACGTTGGTTTGGTTTTCGAGGGCGAGGCTCCGGCAGTAAAGAATCTCGACGGCGTGCTGATTAAAAACATTACCGAACTGGAAATAGAAGCTTTGCCGAAAGATTTGCCCCACGAAATCAAAGTTGATATTTCAATCTTGGATTCGTTCGATAAACACATCAGAATTAAAGATCTGGTACTGCCTCAGGGCGTAAAAGTTCTCGAAGAACCCGAAGAACTGGTGGTTTCGGTAATACCTCCGCGCACAGAGGAAGAATTGAAAGCCCTTGAAGAAAAACCCGCAGAAGTGGTTGTTGAACCGGAGGAAGCAGGAGAGAAGCCCGAAGAAGAAGGAGAAGAAGCAATTGAGAAGCCCGAGGAAAAAACAAAAGAAGGCAGTCAGAGTACAGCCGATGTTCGAACACCCAAAAAATAAAATTTTGAAAATTTTTGCGCTATTGGCCAGCTTGCTGGCTTTTTATTTTATTCCGATAAGCAATGTTTCGGCTGTGCCGATATCCGATGAGGAGATTCAGATGGAAGCGAAAATCCAGGAACTCCAGGATAAAATCAATAAATATCGCGAGGGGATAGCGCTAAATCAGCAGAAAGCGAAAAGCCTGCAAACGGAAATCAGTATTCTCGACGGAGAAATTAATAAGGCGGAATTGGAAATCGAGAGAATAGATTTGGTCGTCAAAAATTTGGATTACAAAATCAAAAGCAGAGAATCATCCATCAACCAAATCGAGAGAAATGTCGACTTGGAAAAAAACACCTTGTCGGAACTGCTCAGAGAAATCAGCAAATATGATAGAGTTTCGACCCTGGAAATAGTGCTGATAAAGGGCCGGCTTTCCGATTTTGTTTCCGAGCTTAATTCTCTGGAAAGTTTTCAAAATCAGATTCAGGAGGTACTGAATAAAATTTTTGCCCTTAAATCCGACGTTGAAAAGGAAAAAATCGCTCTCGACAGTCAAAAAGAAGAGCAGCTGGCAATGCGGGATATTCAGGAAGAACAGCGGTCCGCCCTGGAGAAAAGTAAGAACGACAAAAAAACACTTCTGGGTCAAACAAAGGGCCAGGAAAGCCTCTTTTCCCAGCTTATGAAAAGAACGCAAATAGACATCGAAGCGATAAAGAATAAACTTTATTTCCTCAAGGGTTCGATTGGTGAAAATTCTCTGCGCTTTGAGGATGCTTACAGGTTCGCGAAATTCGCTTCGCTTTATACAGGAGTAAGACCCGCTTTTTTACTTGCGATTTTGAGCCGCGAGTCGGAATTGGGGAAAAATCTGGGCACCGGTACCTGGAGAACCGACATGAAGCCGAGCCAAAGAACATATTATTTGCAGATTTGTAAAAAACTTGGGCTCGACCCGGACGGTCAGAGCGTTTCGAGAAAAGCCTGGTACGGCTGGGGCGGGGCAATGGGACCGGCGCAGTTTCTGCCCGCAACCTGGTTGGGATACGAGGGGAAAATCTCCGAAATCTCGGGCAACAGCCCTCCATCTCCCTGGAACATCAAAGACGCCTTCGTGGCTGCCGGGCTTTATCTGGCAAATAAAGGAGCCAGCGACAATAATTACGATGCGGAGTGGCGTGCGGCAATGATGTTTCTGGCCGGTTCAAACTGGAATAAGCCGTCTTTGTTTTTTTATGGAGACCAGGTGATGGAATTGGCTAAACAGCTTCAGGAGCAGATTGATATTTTGGAAAAAGGGTAATAAAAAATTATCCGAAGGGGACAATTTTTAAATTTCTAATTTCTAGTTTTTAATTTTCAGTTTTCTGAAATTTTTTTATAATCGGCCATAAATCTCCACCGAGAATGCGTTCGATGTTGTGCCATTCTTTTTTGATGCGGTGGTCGGTAATTCTGTCTTGGGGAAAATTATAGGTCCTGATTTTTTCCGAGCGGTCAGCGCTGCCGATTTGCGCGTTTCTTTGCTGCCCCAGTTTCTGCATTTCCTGTTCCATTTTAAAAGCAAAGAGCCGCGACCTTAAAATATTCATTGCGTTTTCGCGGTTTGAGCCCTGGCTTCTTTCGTTTTGTGAAGTAACGACAAATCCCGAAGGCAGGTGCGTGATTCTTATCGCGGATTCGGTTTTGTTCACGTATTGTCCGCCCGGCCCCGATGCCCGGTAAGTGTCGATTTTCAGGTCGCTGGGCCTGATTTCCAGTTCTTTTTGCTCCACTTGGGGCAAGATTGCTACGCTCGCGGTCGAGGTATGAATTCTTCCGCTTTTTTCCGTTTCCGGTATTCTCTGAACTCTGTGCACTCCGCCTTCTTGCTTGAGCAGGTCAAAGGCTTTGGTTCCGGAAATCTGGAAAACGATTTCTTTAACTCCCTTTAAAGAAGACGGGCTCGAATCCAGAGTTTTTACGCTCCAGCCCTGCTTTTCCGCGAATTTTACGTACATTTTGTACAAATCAGCCGCAAAGAGAGCGGCTTCGTCGCCGCCCGCCCCTGCTCTGATTTCGATAATTACATTGTTGTAATTTTCGTTCATTTTTGTTTAATTGTTTTCGGTTTTTTTACTGGTTTTTTCTTTTGGTGTTCGGTTTTTTTTGCCAGGCGTTTGTTGAATTTCTCCACTCGTCCCGCACTATCGATAATCTTGTCCTGGCCCGTATAAAACGGGTGGCAGGCGCCGCAAACTTCGACGTGCATTTCCTGCTTTGTCGAGCCGATTTTATAAACTTTTCCGCAGCTGCAGCGGATTATTGCGTCTTTAAAATATTGGGGATGGATATCTTTTTTCATGATAAATTCAATGATATACTATAAATATCCGACAGTCAACAAAGGAGGTGACGACAACAATATTGCGTTGTTTTAATTATTATGATACGATTGAGTCCATTATGGCGAAAGAAGAAAAAAAATCCATAGTTTCCGAGGCTCTGGCAAAAGAAATGCTCGAGGCCGGTGTTCAGTTCGGGCACAAAAAATCGAACTGGAATCCGAAAATGAAATCCTACATCTTTGGAGTAAGGGGGAATCTTTACATCATTGACCTGGAAAAAACTATGGAGCAGCTGGAAAAAGCGCTCGAATTCATCAAGGAAATCAAGAAAAACGGAGGAAAAATTCTTTTTGTCGAAACCAGGGCGCAAAGCCAGTCCATAATCGAAGAATTGGCCAAAGACACGAAAATGCCTTACGTGGTTTCGCGCTGGATCGGCGGGCTTTTGACCAATTTCAGAAATCTTCGCAAGCGCGTGGAATATTTCATTGATTTGGAAAAGCGCAAAAACGAGGGCGATTTGAAAAAATACACCAAAAAAGAACAATTGGAATTCGACAGGGAAATCGAAAAACTCAAAAAGAGATTCGATGGCGTAAGAGACCTGGATAAGCTGCCCGAAGCGGTTTTTGTAGCCAGCGTCAAAGGACAAATGACCGCAGTCAGGGAAGCGCGCAAGAAAAACATTCCCGTGCTCGCTCTGGTGGATACGGATTCCAACCCCACGTTTGCGGATTATCCCATTCCTGCAAACGACGAATCTCTCTCCTCGATAAGATTCATAATGAACAAGGTTGGCGAGGCATTGAAGGAAGTTTAAAAACAAATTTATGATATCAGCGGATAAAGTCAAAAAATTAAGGGAAAAAACCGGCTCTTCGATGATGGAATGCAAAAAAGCGCTTTCCGAAGCAGGCGGAGAAGAGGCAAAAGCACTCAAAATCTTGCAGGAAAAAGGCCGGGTTACGGCGATGAAAAAATCCGAAAGAAAGGCCGAAGAGGGAATTGTCGAGGCCTATATTCACAGCAATAAAAAAATCGGCGTGTTGCTCAAGCTCAAATGCGAAACCGATTTCGTGGCGAAAAACCAGGAATTTCGGGATTTGGCGCACGAAATAGCCATGCATATCGCCGGAATGGACTCAAAAGACGTAAAAATCCTTTTGTCGGAGCCTTTCGTGAAGAATCCCGAAATTACGGTTAAAGACTTGATTGACGAAAAAATAGCCAAACTGGGAGAAAACATCCAAGTCGGAGAATTTATCAGATACGAGCTCTAATTTATGCAACTATGTTGATTCTCATTGCGCAAATTGTATTTATAGTCGGTATCATAGGAATTTTAGTGATAATTTTTCGCAAAATTCCTATTATTTTAAGATATCCGCGTGAGCCGTTCGAGGAGGTTTCCATATCCGGAATGCTCCAGAAAGTGAAAACCAAACTGACTGCCAACGAGTTTTTTCACGCGAAGGTCCTGCCGATAACCGAAAAAATACTGCGCAAAATAAAAATTTTCGTTTTGAAACTGGATAATTTTTTGGCGAAGATGGTCAGCGGGTTGCGGCACAGAAGGAAAAATATCGAAGAAGAGATTGAAATGAAAAACGACAATGGCGACGATAATGCGAACTTGCCATCTTAGCTCAGCGGCAGAGCAACTGTTTTGTAAACAGTAGGTCCTCGGTTCGAATCCGAGAGATGGCTTTGATGGGTCGGTGGCAGAGCGGCCAAATGCACCAGTCTGTAAAACTGGGGTCCTTTGGACTACGGAGGTTCGAATCCTCCCCGGCCCACCGCGTCAGACGCGGCCCACATTGCCCAGGTAGCTCAGTTGGTTAGAGCGCATTCTTGGTAAGAATGAGGTCGGCGGTTCAACTCCGCCCCTGGGCTCCGCATTAATCGGTAATTAGCAAACAGCGATTTATGAAGAAAGAATATATGGTTAAATTGACTTGCAATGAATGCAAGCACGTCAATTATTACACTCGACGCAACAAAAAAACCGTGGAGAAAAAATTAGATTTAAAGAAATTTTGCAATTGGTGCAGAAAAAACACCGTCCACAAAGAAGCGAAAAAATAAAATTGGGGGTGTAGTTTAATGGTAAAATGATGGTCTCCAAAACCATTGATGGGAGTTCGATTCTCTCCACCCCTGCTTTATGAAGAAAAAATATCTCATTTTAATCGTAGTTTTGGTGATAATCATCATTGCCGGAATTTCGATTTATGTCTATTTAAATAAAACAAAAACACCGTATCAGCCCTCACCTTACAGCGGATGGCAAACCTACAGGAGCAATACTTACGGTTTCTCCATTCAATATCCGCCGAATTACAGTTTTTACAGTGGCGAAGATCCGCATTATACCATTGGTGAGTTCTTTGTCGGCACGGGCAGGCCAATTGCCACCGTAGAATTGCCCAGGAATTCCTACCCCGATACCAATTATCTCGATTCATTTCTTGTCTTGTCGGCAGCAACCAAAGAAACACCCGATGTGTCCGTGGAAAACTGCAACAAGGCTCAACGGCAGGGAGATACCCAAATTGTGGAGCTGTCGGGCAC
>Ga0153915_10003681_pt1 | contig 14061 bp, 16 predicted proteins | sample Opewatmetagenome_2_FD_107003 | JGI IMG/M metagenome (GOLD analysis project Ga0153915, IMG submission 107003) | Freshwater wetland microbial communities from Ohio, USA - Open water 3 Core 3 Depth 3 metaG | ecosystem: Environmental > Aquatic > Freshwater > Wetlands | place: USA: Ohio, Lake Erie... | reverse complement strand
GCAAAAAATACCCCCGAATGATTGAAAAGCATTACGGCAATTATGCCAGAAGTGATTCTGACGGATTGATTGACCTTAATACAGCAATGGCATCCGATGGTGTATTTATTTTTGTTCCAAAGGGGGCGGTACTCAAGAAACCCGTTCAAATTGTCAATCTGGTTGATTCCAAAGAAGACATATTCAATCAGCAAAGGAATCTAATAATCGTTGAGGAAAATGCTGAATTTACAGTAATAATATGTGATCACACTCTTTCTCCAAGCAAATTCCTGACTAATGCCGTGACTGAAATCCATGTGGGGGAGAACGCCCATTTCGAAATAATCAGGGTGCAGAATGAGCACAACAACGCATGTAAGATCACACATACTTTCATTCATCAGGAGAAAAACAGCTATGCCTCTTCAAACAATATTACACTGCACGGCGGACTTGTCCGCAACAGCACATATCATTACCTGGGAGGGAAAGGTGCGCAGTGCAATTCCTACGGACTTTATCTTGCAGATAAGTTTCAGCATGTCGATAACTTTGTGAATGTCACTCATGCCTTTCCAAATTGCACGAGCAATCAGCTTTTCAAGGGTGTTCTTGATGATCTGGCCACTGGCGCATTCAACGGACGTATTTTTGTTGCAAGGGACGCACAGGGTACAATAGCCTATCAGAAGAACAATAGTATCCTTCTGACTGATGATGCAAAGATGGATACCAAGCCTCAGCTCGAGATATATGCTGATGATGTAAAGTGCAGCCACGGAGCCACTGTCGGCCAACTTGACGATGATGCGCTGTTCTATATGCAATCAAGGGGAATTGACAAGCGCCAGGCACGGCTAATGCTGATGTTTGGATTTGCCCATGAGGTGATACAGAATATCAGGGTTGAGCCTCTTCGTGAAAGGATGGATAACCTGGTATTGCAACGTCTTAAGGGTGAACTTTCACGTTGCGCCAGTTGTTTGGTAAAGTGCATGTAAATTTTACTTCAGGTGAAGAGTATTTCCGAAATAAGAGCTGATTTCCCCATTCTGAGTGTTAAGGTATACGGCAAGCCGCTTATCTATTTTGATAATGGTGCTACCAGCCAAAAACCGCTTTGTGTGCTTGAAGCAATTAAGGAGGTTTACACCAGATATAATGGTAATATCCACAGGGGCGTGCACGCTATGAGCGATATGACCTCTGAGGCATATGAAAATGCAAGGGAAAAGGTAAGAGCTTTTATAAATGCTTCAAAGAGGGAGGAAATTGTGTTTACGTCCGGGACAACCGGGTCAATAAACACCATAGCTTTTTCCTTTGGTGAGAAATATATAAAGCAGGGTGACGAAATTATCATCAGTGCTCTTGAGCATCACGCTAATCTTGTCCCGTGGCAGATGCTCTGTGAGAGGAAAAATGCCAGGCTGCGCATCATTCCTGTCAGCGATGACGGGGAAATCCTCCTGGATGAATACAGGAAGCTTCTTTCACCAAAAACGAAATTAGTTGCCGTTTCCCAGGCATCAAATGCTCTTGGAATCATTCTCCCGGTGAAGAAAATAATTGAGATTGCACATTCGGAAAATATTCCGGTACTGGTTGACGGAGCCCAGGGTATACAACATGGAATTGTTGATGTAATATCAATGGATTGTGATTTCTATGCCTTTTCCGGACATAAAATATACGGGCCTACTGGAATAGGAGTGCTTTACGGCAAGGAGAAATGGTTGGCTGAACTGCCTCCTTACCAGGGTGGCGGCGATATGGTCGAGAAGGTAACATTTGAAAAAACCACATATAACGAACTTCCATTTAAATTCGAAGCCGGCACAATGAATTATGCAGGCGCCATAGGACTTGCAAGAGCTCTGGATTATGTAACTGACTTAGGAAGAGAAGAGATTGCTGATAGGGAGCAAATGCTCCTGGATTATGCAACCAAAAGATTGATAGGGATAGAAAACCTCAGAATATTCGGAAATTCAACCAATAAGATCTCTGTAATTTCCTTTCTTTTGAAGAACATCCATCAGTACGATGCAGGCACTGTACTTGACAAGATGGGAATCGCAGTCCGGACCGGCAACCATTGTGCACAGCCGGTGATGACCCGCTTTGGGATTGATGGCACTGTAAGAATCTCGATGTGTTTCTATAACACAACTGAAGAAATTGATGTTCTTGGTAAAGGAATTGAAAAGGTTATAGGCATGTTTTCATAGAGAAGGTATGACGCTTAACGAAGTTCAGGATAACATAATTGAGGAGTTTTCATTATTTGAAGACTGGATGGATAAATATAACCTTCTCATAGACCTTGGGAAAGGCTTGCCGGTTATTGATCCAAAGTTCAAGACAAAGGACTACCTGATTGAAGGATGTCAGTCAAAGGTCTGGCTGAGACCGGAATATAATGGTCAATTCATTTCTTTCACAGCTGACAGCGATGCTATTATTACAAAAGGTATCGTTGCGCTTCTTATCAATGTGCTTTCCGGTCGAACTCCTGATGAAATAATCGGATCAGACCTTTATTTCATCGACAGGATTGGCTTAAGGCAGAACCTTTCACCGACACGATCGAACGGATTGCTTGCAATGGTAAAGCAAATAAAGCTCTATGCCATGGCTTACAAGGCGAAGGGCTCAGAGCTCAGAGCTCAAAGCTCAAAGCAAGGAGATGCAAGATAAAAGGCGAAAGTAAATCCTTAAAGATCCCATCATGAGAGGTCCATGGGTGGTAATAAAAAACAAAAGATAAAAGACAAAAAAATGGAACCTTCCGAACAACTCGAAATAGAAACAAGAATAGTGCAGGTTCTCAAGAACATTTATGATCCTGAGATTCCGGTGAACATTTATGATCTCGGCCTTATTTACAAAATTAATCTTGACGATGATCATATTGCGCACATTACCATGACCCTTACCGCACCGAACTGTCCGCTTGCCGAAGAACTTATCGAAGAGGTAAAATACAAGGTAGCGGGAACAAAGGGTGTAAAGGACTGTGAGCTTAAGCTGACATTCAATCCACCCTGGGATAAGAGCATGCTCAGCGAAGAAGCAAAACTTGAACTGGGTTTTATGTGATCTTGTTTGAAAATACATCCTATGAATGATTTAACATTGTTAATAAAGAAAAAAGCTCAAGAATCAGGTTTTGATTTGTGCGGGATAGCAAAAGCACATTCACTTGATGAATATGGTCCACGATTGAAAGCTTGGATCGATGCAGGGATGAACGATAAAATAGGATATCTTGCCAGAAACATAGAAAAACGGCTTGATCCTGCAAGTTTACTGCCCGGTTCAAAATCGCTTGTTGTTACGGGACTAAACTATTATTCCGAAATCAGGCAGCTAGATCCTGAGGCTCCTTTGCTTTCGAGATATACCTACGGAGTAAATTACCATGATGTTATCACAGGAAAGCTTGAAAAGCTTTTGACATGGATCAAAAGTGTTGAACCGGAAGCTGAAGGAAGAATTGTTGTGGATTCGGCTCCGCTTCTCGAAAAGCCGTGGGCAAAAGAAGCGGGACTTGGATGGCAGGGTCGTCATTCCGTGCTTATAAACAAAAAAATAGGATCATTCTTTTTTATAGGTACACTGATCCTCAACCTTGACCTTGATTATGACTCTCCTGTAAAAGAAGATTACTGCGGCGATTGCAGATTGTGTATTGAAGCATGTCCAACAGGAGCAATAAATGAAAACAGGACAATTGATGCAAGAAAGTGCATTGCAAATGTTACAATTGAGAACCGCGGTCCGATACCGGAGCAGCTGATACCAAAACTTGGAAGAAGAATATACGGTTGCGACAGATGTCAGGAAGTTTGTCCATGGAATAGAAAAGCCAAACAAAACAAGACTCCGGAATTTCAAATAAATGAAACAGTTGCTGCGATGAGCCTCAATGACTGGCTCAAACTTTCGAGGGAACAGTTCTCGGAGATGTTCAACAGATGTGCTATCGGAAGGGTAAAATATGAACAGCTGATGAGGAACATAGTAGCTGCAACCAGGGACTCCGAATGATTCCAATAACCTTTACTTTTCCCCAATAACTGTAACCACAATTTCCCTCTGCTGCCTTGGACCGTCAAACTCGCAGAAAAAAATATTCTGCCATGTTGAGAGCCCCGGTTTTCCGTCAATAACCGGTATACTCTGAGATGCTCCGACCAGGCCGGATTTGAGATGGGCATCCCCGTTATTATCCTGCCTGTCATGATCCCAAACACCGGAAGGGACCAATCTGTTGAGCAAGGTGATCACATCACTCTGAACCGACTGATCCCAGTTTTCCTGAATCATTACCGCAGCTGTAGATCCTCTTGCGTAGACAGATGCAATTCCCGTCCTGACACGGCTTTCGCTTACTATAGACGTAACTTCTTTTGTAATATCATATAAACCGTTCCTTTGGTCTGTCCTGATTTTAATTATCTTCTGCATGTTAGTTTGTTATCTTTCCCACAATAAATTTACTACATGTTTTTTACCTTTCTATTAAAATACCGTCTTAATAATAAAGTTCAACAGGCTTGATCGACCAGAAACTAATAGAACAGTGCAAAAACGGCAATTTGCAGAATTTCGGAGAAATTATTGAAACAGCTTCTCCTTTTGTATTTTCGGTGGCTTTCAGGATATTGGGCGATGAAGAGCTGGCAAAGGATGTAGTTCAGGATACGATGGTAACAGTATGGGAAAAACTTAGTAAAATTAACTCATCAGCCAGTTTTAATACCTGGCTGTACAGGATCACTGTCAATAAATGTTATGATAACTTACGAAAGAGAAAAAGAGATTCTGAATTCAGACCCGATGATAAAACATGGGCAATCATTTCAAATCACTTTTCTGAGCAGCCATATACAGAACTGGAAAATGAAGAAATTGCCAGGCTAATAAATTTTATGATCGGGAAATTAAGCCCTAAGCAGAAAGCCGTATTTGTACTTTCGGAAATTGAGGAATTGCCGAATGAAGAGATATCTGAAATAACAGGATTGAGTAAAGCGCTGATTAAGGCAAATCTGCATTATGCCAGGAAACACATTACAGAAATGATAGAAAAATATACTTGATGATGATATCACAAAATGAGAGATATAAAAAGATTCTGAATATTCTCAAAACCTCAAAGCCGGAGCTGAGAGGGATTGAAACAATTCGGGAAAATGTTATAAACAGGATCAGGGGAACACGGAGCAGGCAAAGTTCTCTTTCAGATCTTTTTGAAAGTATTTTTGCCTGGATATATATCGGGTGGGTGAGGAGAAGTCTTGTAGCTGCTTCAATTTTGCTGATCGTATTCTTTATATATCAACAGACCATGATCCTGCAAGGGGTAAATATCATCAACAAAAGGGCAATAATCAGTGAAGCAGAATCATTTTCAGTTTCCAAGGAAGAAATTGGGAAACAACTGATGATATTAAGGCTCACCGGCCGAAGAATTTCAGCCGGTGAGCTCAGTATTACGGAAAAACAGCTTGAACAACTGATTGATTCATACAATGAATTGCAGGAAAAATACAGGGATCTTGTTAAAATAATAGAAGAAGATCCAATGTTGAAAGATTATTTTGAGAAGAAACTGGATGAGGGTAAAACCAAAAAAACTAATCTTTAAGGTTATGGAAAACAGGAAATTAAAAATCATAATAACAGCCGCTCTGATAATAGCATCATCCTGTAATGAGCCGAAAACTGTTGTCACAGATATTGTTCATTCCGATGGATCTATTACCCGAAAGATTGAGATGAAAAATCAGGAAAACAAATTTGAGACTTCTGATATTCAAGTTCCTTTCGACAACACCTGGACTATACGGGATTCATTGGAGATCAATGAAAAAGGGGATACTGTGTGGGTGAAGAGGGCGGAGAAACTGTTCAAAGATGCAGATGAAATAAACATGGATTATAAGGTTGACAGCAGTGCCAACAAGGAAATATCCAGGAGAGCTGCGTTCAGTAAAAAGTTCAGATGGTTTCACACAGGATACAGGTTTGAGGAGAAGATTGATAAGATAATGTCGTACGGTTATCCTGCATCAGATTTTCTCAGTCCTGAAGAGCTTGACTGGTATTATTCCCCTGACAATGTCAAAGATCAGAGGAAAAATGGTCCTGATAGCCTTAAATTCAGGGCATTAAGTGATACAGTTAGCAATAAGTCTGATAAATGGTGGATTAAAAGTATCGCTTCGGAATGGATAGGTGAATTTACAAGACTATCAGGCGGAAAGATAAGCAAGGAGGTTTCGACAGACTCATTAAAAGCACGTGAGAATGAAATTGCGAAACTGATCGAGGAGAAAGGAAATAAATTTGATAGTTTGTGGGCGAACGGAACCATTTTAAAACAGGTATTTGGTAATGCTAATGCCTTGAAATATAAGGAGGAAGCAGACTCAGCAATGAATATGGTCATGAGAGATGTCTTCCTTAATTTCAAGGATTATACCCTGAGGATCGTCATGCCCGGGAAAGTAACAGGAAGCAATGGATTTATCGATTCAAGCAAAATATTGCTGTGGCCGGTAAATTCTGACTATTTTCTGACTGAGCCTTACGATATGTGGGCTGAATCGAAAGTGCCCAACAAATGGGCATGGATCGTATCAGGTTTATTCCTTCTCTTTGTGGTCACAGGCATAATAATAAAACAAAAAGAAAAAGGCTGATTATCTCAGCCTTTACCCTTAACCTAAACCTAAAAACCAATTGACTATTTACTTATTTAATAATCGTAATCTTTTAAGATCAGCATTAACTTTTGTCTTGTGAAGAATATTCTGCTTTTTACTGTACCTATTTTAAGGCCTAGTTTTTCGGCGATTTCATGGTACTTAAAACCATCAATATGCATTTTGAATGGTATCCTGAATTCATCGCTTAAAGAATCTATTGCACGCTTAATCTCATCCTCTGCATAGCTCGACTCAGGCGAAATAAATCCCTTATCGTGAGGCATATTAAGATAATAGAGATCCTGGGTGCCGTCGATTATTGTATTTTCTTTTACATTGCGCCTGTAATTATTTATAAAGGTATTTTTCATTATAGTGAATACCCAGGCTTTAAGATTTGTATAATCGACAAATTTTTCCTTGTAAGTAATTGCTTTCAGATAAGTGTCCTGGACCAGATCCAATGCTGAATCACGGTCCAATGTTAGGCTCATTGCAAACCTTTGCAGGTTGTGCTTCATTTCTATCAGACTGGTGTTAAATTCATGAGCTGTCATAATTGAGTATTTTTTGATTGTTCAAGCAAATGTATACAAAGAAAATAAGATAAACAAATCTTAATATCTTAATATCCACTTATTCCGGACTCATTCTAAAGTAAGTTTGTTTTATAAGTGCCAATAAATAAGCTTATTGAAGTCTTCTTTTCAGGGGTGTTATAAATTAATGATAAATTGCATTTTACTTGTTTAACCTCACTAATATCCCTCTCCCTTTATGTTAAACATCACCTCAATCCCTCTCCGTTCGCCTTCTTGCGGCCGCTTTGGCGGTCAGTCGCCGAAGCCGACCTATGATTTACGAAGACGGCGGAACAAGGCAGGGGAGAGAGGTTTATCCTGTGATTTTCAGAGAAAGCAAGTCAAATAACAAATTGCAATCGCCTGATGGGTAATTTTCGGATCATCTTTTGTACTTTTAAAGAAAAAAGGTTATGGATTTTAATATAAAACTGAGCAACAACCAGGTACTTAAGGGTTTCATAACAAGTCCGGGAGCGGACCTCCGTGCGGTGATTATCCTGGTTCATGGCCTTGGTGAGCATATCCGGAGATATACGGGCTGGGCTGACCTGTTTAATAAGGAGAAGATAGGTTTTACTGGAGTTGATCTCCCGGGACATGGTAGCTCTGACGGTAAAAGGGGACATATTAAAAGTTATGCGCTTATGGATGAAATGATTGATATTCTAATCAATGAGTGCAGGAAAACTTTCCCTGGTATTCCGCTTTTTGTCTACGGACACAGCCTGGGTGGCGGGATTGTCCTGGACTATTTAGTACGCAAAGATCCTGAAATAAGAGGTGCAATTGTTACCTCGCCATGGTTAAAACTGTCATTTGAACCTGACAAATCAAAGGTTAAGCTGGCTGGGATTATTAGAAATATTTTACCCGGACTCATACAACCTTCCGGACTTGTTTTTGAACATATTTCACACGATAACAAAGTGGTTGACAATTATAAAAATGATCCTCTGGTCCATGGCAAGATATCGGTAAGCCTGTTTTACGACGCAATGAGATCTGCAACAAATGCATTGCAGAATGCCTCCAGGCTTAAGATCCCCCTGCTCCTGATCCATGGAAACGACGACAAGATTTGTTCACCTGAAGGAAGCCGGGAGTTTGCTTCGAAGACCACGCTGGCTGAATTCAGGATATGGGAAGAAGGATATCATGAGCTTCACAATGAGCTTTTCAAAAAAGAAGTCTTCGATTATATAATGAACTGGATCAACTCCAGGCTCGACAACTAATTAACTTGTAAAAATGGATCTCAGAACTACTTTCGAAATTCCTTATTCTGATCGCAAGATAACCTATTACGATCCGGTCATGTTCATCGGCTCTTGTTTTGCAACATCCATTGGGAGACAATTTGAGATGGGGCATATGCCTGTAATGATCAATCCAACCGGAACAATATACAATCCTGTTTCAGTTTGTAATACGCTCAACACGATAACTGGCGGAACCAGTTACGAAATTACGGATCTTTACACCTATGAGGGAGCCTGGATCAGCTTTAACCATTATACTGATTTCTCCTCTCCTGATCCCGAATCACTTCTGGACAAAATCCACAAGAAATCGGCAGAAGCCTTGAATTTCATTTCCTCTGCCAGATTTCTTTTCATCACCTTTGGTACTGCCCGTGTTTACAGATTGAATGAAACCGGTAAAATTGTATCGAACTGTCATAAAATTCCTGCCTCAAAATTTACAAGGGAACTCCTTACAGTTGACGGCATCACCTCTTTATGGAAAGATCAGCTTGATAGGCTTCATTCTCTATTCCCGGAGTTAAAAGTAGTTTTTACAATAAGTCCTGTGCGTCACTGGAAGGATGGAGCCCATGGAAACCAGGTAAGCAAATCGGTTTTGTTCATATCAGTAGAGGAGCTGCTCAAACACCCGTCTATGCCGGGATATTTCCCTGCATATGAACTGCTTATGGATGATTTGCGTGATTACCGCTTTTATGATGATGATATGCTTCATCCTTCCGATGTTGCTGTAGATTATATATGGAATGCTTTTACGCAATGTTATTTTGATATCAGAACAATGGAGCTTTGGCAGGAGGTTTTTAAAATTACAAGGGCAGTTTCACACAGGATAAGCAAGGGATCAGAAGATAAAGTCAGAGTATTTGCAGAAACGATGCTTGGAAGGATAGACTCTTTATCCAGCAGAATTCCCGGTCTAAATCTCGAAAAGGAAAAGGAATACTTCCGTAATCTTGGGGTTTAGACAAAAAAAATGATCCCTATTTCAGAGTAGATACAGTTTTAAGAAAATCTTCAGGACTCCTGGTCACGATAATGTTCTCAGGGATCTTCTTTTCCTGGGTTTCAGGATAGTCGGTCAGGATAATTTTTCTTATTAATAATGATTTGCCAATGCTGCTGAAATATCCGATTTTCTTCCTGGCAAAATCGAAAGCGCTCGAATTCACAACCAGGTAGTCGAATGATTTGATCTTGTGAATTTCAATTACCTCTGATGCCGGCAGAATGCCTCCGGTAAAAATCACATCATAGCCTCTTTTTTTGAGCACATATTTGTAGAAAAGAAAGTTATTGTCAGGGAGGTTCTCAGAAGTATTTATCATGGCCACAGATCCTTTTGTTTTTTCTGTAAGGGATTTTAAATTAATATCCTCGCAAATCATTAATTGCCTGATGGTACTTCTGACAAATTGTTCCTGTGCCCTTGAAAGGCTGCCCGTCTGCCAAAGGATCCTTGATTTCTCAAGAAGCGGGTGAAAGAATCTGATATAAGCGTCTTCTATATTATGATTCCTGATATAAGGTTCGAGAGCCTCCTTAAACTGAACTTCGTTGAATTTAATTGCAGCCATCAGGATCTTCCCTGGCTGGAAGGTATTATCTCCATTTTCATCCTGGCTGCTGAGAGCCATAACCTGCCTGGTAAGTTCATTTTCACTAAGCTGTGCAATTCTTGATATTTTCAGACCACTCCTGTTCAGATAAGCTACATTAAGGATTTTCTTTAATTCATTTTCGTTATATGTCCTTATGTTTGAATCAGTTCTGTCTGGTTCAAGAATCTTGTATCTTTTTTCCCATATTCTAATCGTATGGGCTTTTATTCCTGAAAAATTTTCAAGATCCTTAATCGAAAAAACATTTATCCCTTCTTCCATAGCTGTCACAATTAATCATATTTTCAAAATGTTTTACTCCTGTCTAACAAACAAATCAGAAAGAAGTTTGTTCTTAATTATCAGGAAAATATGGCTCAAATTATTGCGGACATTTCCCCTTTTATCCGCTGTTCGTGGTGGGGATTATATTCTATTCAGGATTCTCGATCATAATCTTTCTTACAATTCTTGTTCCGTCAGCAAAGGCAATAGTAACAAGATACATACCCCTGGCAGGTTTTATAAGCAGAACTTTCGTGTATGAAAGGGGATCTTTATACTGCGCTCTGAAAATATCCTGACCGATCATATTGGTGACCTTGACTGAGGTTATTTCCTTATCAGTCTTGATGTAGAAGGAGTTCTCCCTGACCGGAACAGGATAAATATTTATGTTTGATGTGGTAGTTTCTCTGACAAAATTCTTTGAGGGGTAATTCCGGACAATACTCATTGTGTCCTTCTGGCCTTGAAGACTTAATACGAAAACAAACATGAAAATAACGAGTAAACTATGCTTCATAAGCACCCTTTTATTAACCTCTCACAAATATTGTGCTAAAGGTACAAATTTTTATTTAAATTGATCAAAAAATATCCGGGCCCTTTCCAGGTCAACGGGGGTATCAATGCATATGCTTTCCCAATCAGTCACAGCGGTTCTTATTTTAAAGCCATTTTCCAGCCACCGGTTCTGTTCCAGCGATTCAGCTTTCTCAAGAAGACTCGCTGGCAGGGAAGTAATCCCGTTCAATGCACTGGTTTTGTATGCGTAGAGTCCAGGGTGTTTATAGTAAACATGATTGTAAGTCCACAGGGCCTTTTCAGCATCACGAATAAACGGGATAGCCGACCGGCTGAAATAGATTGCATTTCCCCATTTATCAAGTATAACTTTTGGACTATTTGGATCGAAAACATCTTCACCTGGTTCGACTTTACGTACAAGTGTTGCAATATCTACTGATTTATCTTTAAAACATGACATTAATAAATCAATCTGCTCTGGTTTAACGAAGGGTTCATCTCCCTGTATGTTAACGACAATATCTATCCTGATCCCATCATTTTTCATAATACCTGCAGCAGCTTCAGCGCATCGGTCGGTGCCGCTCCGATGCTCAGCTGAAGTCATTATTGCATTGCCTCCAAACTCTGTAACAGCATCAAATATCCTAGAATCATCAGTAGCAACATAGACTGTCTCGAGTGACCTGGAAGCCTGCTCATATACCCTCTGGATCATCGGTTTTCCTCCGATCATCACAAGAGGCTTGCCCGGGAATCTTGATGATGCGTATCGTGCCGGAATAATGCCGGCGAAATAATATCCGTTTACCATTTTCATGATGCGAATTTACAAAATTAGGATTTCACAATGATTTAAAAATGTCTTAAATTCGCACCACGGTAAACCATTGTATGAAAGACCTTCAGAGCATAAAACAACGGTTCGGAATTATCGGGAACTATGCTGGGCTAAACCGGGCAATTGATATTGCCGTTCAGGTTGCCCCAACTGATCTCTCCGTCCTGATAACCGGCGAAAGTGGTACGGGCAAAGAGGCTTTTCCGCAGGTGATTCACAGCTACAGCACCCGGAAACACGGTCAGTATATTGCTGTTAACTGTGGTGCAATCCCTGAGGGAACAATCGACTCTGAACTGTTTGGTCATGAAAAGGGAGCTTTCACAGGAGCCACCGAAAGCCGTAAGGGCTACTTTGAAGTTGCCGATGGCGGAACTATTTTTCTTGATGAAGTTGCAGAGCTTCCGCTTTCAACTCAGGTTCGGCTTCTCAGGGTGCTTGAAACAGGTGAATTCATAAGAGTAGGTTCATCAAAAGTCCAGAAAACAAATGTTCGTGTTATAGCTGCCAGTAATGCTGACGTGACCCTTGCTATCGAACATGATAAATTCAGGGAAGATCTTTTTTACAGGCTTAACACTGTTCCGATAAAAATACCAGCACTGAAAGAAAGAGGAGAGGATATCTTTCTTCTGTTCAGAAAATTTGCAGTTGACTTCGCAGAAAGATACCGGATGCCGGCTATCAGGTTAAGCAATGAAGCAAAAAATATACTTTTGAACTATTCCTGGCCAGGGAATGTCCGCCAGCTTAAGAACATAACTGAGCAGATATCTATAATAGAAAAGGAGAGGGAAATAAGCGCGGAAGTACTTCATACCTATCTGCCGGATTACACAGGAATAAAACTTCCGGCAGTTATCAGAAAAGAAGAGGAGAAAACGTTTTCTACAGAAAGGGAGATTCTTTACAAGATCCTTTTTGATATGAAGAGCGACATGAACGACCTTAAAAAACTGGTACTGGACCTTATCAAAACAGGTCAGTTCGACGTCCCTTTCAGTGAAACAAATTCCGGAGTTATTAAAAATCTTTTCCGCGATGCAGCAAGGGAGGAACATGTAACTACCGTTCCGGATCAGGGATCTCCCGATTTTGCACAACGTCACGGAAGGGGGAATATTCAGGATACTGAAGAGGTAGTAGAGGAATCCCTGTCGCTTTCCGGCAAGGAAATTGAGATGATTAAAAAAGCGCTTGAAAAATACAACGGCAAACGAAAAATGGCAGCCCAGGAACTTGGGATATCTGAAAGAACCCTTTACAGAAAAATAAAAGAGTATGGGATTGAATTGTAGAAATATTGTCTGCTGCTCACGGCAACTTACCCTGATTGCTGTTTTTGCAGCTTCAGTTTTGTTGAACGGATGTAGTGTAACTTATTCATTCACAGGGGCGAGTACAGAAGGTTTAAGAACAGTAAGTATTCAGTATTTTCAGAACAGGGCAAGCCTGGTACAACCTGGACTAAGCCAGACTCTTACCGATGCACTTATTGATAAATGTAAGGCCCAGACTAACCTGAATATTGTCAATGGTCTCGGTGATGCAAATTTTGAAGGTGAGATATCTGATTATAATACCAAACCTCTTACGGTATCGGCAGATGCAACAGCCGCTATGAACAGATTTACAATAACCGTAAAGGTCAAATTCACAAACAGCTCAAATCAGGATAATAACTTTGAACAGTCATTTTCAAGATATGAGGATTATGATAGTTCATTGGATTTGAGCCAGGTAGAACAGGATCTCTCCCAAAAGATTATTGAAATGATTGTGGAGGATATCTTTAACAGGGCATTTGTAAACTGGTGACAAGCCATGAACAAAGGCGACTTTTTAAATCTGATTCAGAGTAACACACCTGTTGACCGTAACATTTTGGTGGAGATAAATGAGCTGGTTAATATCTTTCCATATTTTCAGACAGCCCATCTCCTTCTTCTGAAAGGACTGAAAGATAACTCTGATGTGAGATTTGAAAATCAGCTTAGGAATTGCGCAATTCACGTTGCTGACAGGGAGATTTTGTTTAAGTTTTTGAATATGACGCCTGAAGCATCGGAGAAGGAGATATTTGAAGAGTATCATGAAGGGGATGCATCTAAAATTCCCCTTATGGTCAGTGACCATATTGTTGCCGGGCCTTTTTCAGGAGAACCATTGAATGCTGAGACTGAAAAAAGTACTGAACCATCAGCTGGAGAATCCGGTAATCAGGAAATCCAAGCAGAACCAATACCAGTGAGTGAACCT
>Ga0153915_10003679_pt1 | contig 14062 bp, 11 predicted proteins | sample Opewatmetagenome_2_FD_107003 | JGI IMG/M metagenome (GOLD analysis project Ga0153915, IMG submission 107003) | Freshwater wetland microbial communities from Ohio, USA - Open water 3 Core 3 Depth 3 metaG | ecosystem: Environmental > Aquatic > Freshwater > Wetlands | place: USA: Ohio, Lake Erie... | reverse complement strand
TCAATCTCAGATGAATTTCAGACTGCAAATCAAACAGGTGATACCGCAAGAATCTCCCAGCTTCGAAAAGAAGCTGCAGCTGTTGATAATGAAATCACCACACTTCAAAGGGATTTTGTAAAGAATAATCCTTCCTCCTTTGCATCTCCGGCAATTTTGTCAGGGCTTCTGCCTGACCTGACCGGATCTGAGCTGGAGTCATATATCAATGCATTAGATACTGCAGTTGCAAAGACACCAATAATTAAGGATCTGAAAGAAATGTCTGTTAAAATGAAAGCGGTTGAAGTTGGACAGAAAGCACCGGACTTCACCCTCAATGATCCTGAAGGGAATCCTGTTTCACTCTATTCAAAGGTAGGATCAAAATTACTTCTGATTGATTTTTGGGCTGGATGGTGCGGACCCTGCCGCAGGGAGAATCCAAATGTGGTAAAAGTGTACAAAGAATTCAACAAAAAGGGATTTGATATATTCGGAGTTTCGCTTGACCAGAGAAAAGAGGAATGGGTAAAAGCAATCTCTGATGACAAGCTCACATGGACACATGTATCAGATCTGAAATATTGGGACAACGTTGCTGCAAGATTATACGTTGTAAACTCAATACCCGCTAATTTTCTTCTTGATGAAAAGGGTGTAATAGTTGCCAGGAATCTGACGGGAGATAAGCTTTATAATAAGGTAAAGGAAGTTGTTGGAGGAAAATAGATTACTCCTCTTTCTTAAATTCTTCGCCGGGTTTTACTTCTTCCAGGATGAATCCCGTTCCCCTTACGGTCCGGATATCAATGTTTTTATCATCAGTGATGTATTTTCTCAACCTGGAGATAAAAACATCCATGCTTCTGCCAAGGAAATAATCATCCTCACCCCAGATCTCAGTTAGAATGTCTTCTCTTGCCAGAATCTTATTTTTGTTGATAATGAAGTACTTCAGCAGCTGCGCTTCCTTAAGCGTAAGCTTTTCTTTCGTGTTGCCGCAGAAGAGTTCGAGAGTGTTGAACTTCAGAACTGTATTAGATATTTTATATTCATCATTCATAGATGAATAGGCCCTTTTAAGAATGTTGCCGATACGAAGGATCAGCACCTCAGGATCAAAAGGTTTTGTTATGTAGTCATCGGCTCCGATCTTTAGTCCCCTGACAATATCCTCCTTGAGGCTTTTTGCCGTCAGGAAGATGATCGGCATTTCCGGCTGTGCTTCTTTGATCTTTTCTCCCAGGGTAAATCCATCCATTTCGGGCATCATTACATCGAGGACACATATATCGGGTTTGCTCTGGTTGAATGTCTCCCATGCTTCCTTGCCGTCGCGGGCGAGATTCACGTCAAATCCGCTTATAGAAATATATTGTGATAAAATGTTGCCGAAGTCCCTGTCGTCTTCTGCCAGTAAAACTTTCATATATAGATTTTATTAATAGGGTAATGTTACTGTAAATATACTACCTTTTCCTGGTTTGCTGTTAACAGTTACGTCTCCACCGTGAGCTTCTGCAATTTTCTTCACGTAATACAGACCGAGCCCCAGTCCCTTGTATTTATGAATGTTTCCTGAGGAAGCTCTGTAAAATTTGTCAAAAACATGTTTCTGATCGGCTTTGCTGATGCCTATTCCATTATCTGACACCTTTATGCATACCTTATTATCCTCAGTAAAGCCTTCAACATTTATAACAGGTTCCTTGTCAGAATATTTTACAGCATTCGACAACAGGTTGTTGATCAGGGTTGTGAAATAGACCACGTCCAGATCCACACTTACCCCTTTGAGGTTGTATTTTTCACTCAGGGCAGCGCAATTGTTGCAGCCTGTTTTAAAACTGTTAACGATATCATTCATTACCTCTTCGATCTTTACTTTCTTTTTATCGAGCTGGAACTGGGTCCTTTCCCACATGCTGATCTCAAGGATCATGTTGATAAGCTGGTTCAGATGCACGCTCTGCTTTCCGATCAGCTTTGCCGTTTCGAGTATCTTCTCCTCATTTGTTATTATCTGTTGCATTTCAAGAGTCTTGCCTGCGACCGTAATTGTTGACAGTGGCGTTTTCAGCTCATGCGTCATATTATTGATGAAATCGGTTTTCAGGTTTGATAACCTTTTTTCTTCCATAAGGTTCCTGTAAGTAACCATGAATAGCGACACAACTACCAGTATGCTGAAAATGCTCAGGGCAAGTGAAGTTGCGGTTTCCTTCAGGACAACCTTCTGCTTATCCCTGAAGTCGATGAAATAATCAAAATCTATGCTATAAAAGTTGTTTTCATATCTACCTCCCATTACAAGTATTTCTGAGGTATGTTGCGGCCGTCTCTGCCTGAACCTGGGCTGGGACCCGAACCGTGTAGTATCACTTGGTCGTGGCTGCCTGCGGTTAGCAAACTCAGGACTGATATATACAGGGATGCTCCGATCATAATTGATTAATTCAAAACGGTTAATGACGATTTTAGGGGTGAAATCTTTATCAAATCTACGTCTTTCGAACTCCCTCGAAAGGTATTGTGTAAGTTCCTCCGATGTGTTCAGGGATAATGTTACATATTTTAATAGGTCCTTTCTTTCAATTGCTGGCAACGAATCGCCTTTAATTAATGTTGAATCATTTAAGATCTGCTCGCATTTCTTGGAAATGATAAAGCGTACAGTTTCAAAACCATCGGAAGACAATTGCCTGTTCATTCTTGAAAGTGCATCCTGGGATATTACCCTGTACCTCAGGTTGAACATTTCATCTTTCTGTTGCCAGACCCCTCTTATAATAATCACCTGGACTGTTATAAGGATTATAATTGAAATTACACCAAGGACCAGGATGGTATTCCTTTCTTTCATAATTTTCATTTTGCTCTTTCAAAAGTATTGAATTTATCAATATGAGCTTTTTAACTGCTTAACATTAACCCAGTGTTAACCTGGCATTAACAATATGCTGCGATTACCGGCATTATCTTTGACATAAGAAACTAAAAACAGGGTAGTCATGAAAAAATTGGGGTTTATAATTACAGTAGTCCTCCTCATATCAGCAGTATCCTCATTCCAGCCTGCAGCAGCCCAGGAAAAAACAAAAGAAGATAAGGAAAAGGAGTTGAAGATGCAGGAGGAGATCACGCAGCAGAAAAAAGCTCTTGAACAGCTGAAAATTGAACAGGAGAAAGCTCTCAAGGATCAGCAAGCGATAACTGAAGATGCTATGAAACATGCTCAGGAACAGGTTGATGCGGCATCCAGGATTCAGGATATGGTAAAGGTGTACAGGGACAGAGGCGGCAGAACCAGACCTTTCGCTATTGAAGAACCTTTTGTCTTTACCCCTGGAGAACCATTTATGGTTAATCCGTTTGGCGGGGATAATGAAAAGACTACATGGGATTTTTCAAAATCCGTAAAAGAAAATTCATTTTCCAGAGATTACACTTTTGATGTAGAATCTACAGCAAGCACGGTCGTAATGTCAGTAAACGGTGACTGCAAGGCAGGTGAGATTCGTATTAAGATCATAATGCCAAACGGCAAAACCTATTCAGACATACTGATCGATGAATTTGGTAATCTTAACTGGAGAAAATCATTTACAATATCTGAAGAGGAGAACAAGGACAAAGCAGGTCCATGGAAATTTCAGATCAACGCTTCGAAGGCAACAGGTTATTTTAAGATCTCCCTTCAGACGTATTAGTTTTTCATTCCTTTGATAAAAGGGGCTGGTGAGGGGTTATCCAGCCCTTTTTTATTCCGATTGAGCTGAAGACCGACCACCTTTAATACTCTCCACCTTTACAGTGAATTTATTCCCGTCCCTGACTATCCATTTCAGATCAATGTGCTGGTAGCCTTCAATATTCTGAACTTCCATCCTCTGAGGGTTCTTTTTCTGTTCCTTTGTGATATTCCTGTCTTTGTCTGCCACGATCATGCCTGCGATGACCTTGCCACCATCCAGAAAAACATAATCAGGAGGGTCGATTTTATATTTAAGGTTTGTTCCGGAATGGGTCGGGATTAGCTGGCCGTTTACTATTGTTGCAGATACCTCTTTAAGCCCTCCGGTCAGGTTTTTCACAATAACATCTTTAACCTCCAGCTTTGGCGTTACCCATGCATTATAAATACAGAATGCTGCATTACGGTGAGCATCGCTCTCAAGCAGAAAACCAGGATGTGTCCTCCCGAAATTTTTATTAAATCCCCCGACTTCAATCTTACCATACACCGGATGATCTACTTCCTGCCATGGGACAAAAGCATCTTCGAAGAGCAATAATTTGTCAAATTCATAAGTATCGGTTTTTGCAGTATCGTTAAACATGAGATATTCATTCCACAGCTCGTTTGAAAAAACAAAACTTCCGATTGCACCATACCACCAATCAAGCTCTCCTCCATAAACAGTGTACATGTCTTTCCAGATGGTTATGAACTTGTAACCGGGAATGATTTCTTCACCTTTTTTCCCAATGGAGTTAATTACATTTTCATCAGAGCGGGTAAATACCTCTGCACCGCCTCCCTTGATAGACGGGCCTCTGAGAATTAATCCTCCTGAGTTATGAAATGACTGGGCTCCGGTAATATTCCTGTGTTTGAAGCTGAAGTCGCGAACTGCCTGATTCTCGGGGAACGAAAACGGATATTTACCGGCACCCTGCTGAATATATGCAGTCTCCCAGTTGAAGCCATAATCACGGTTTGGGTCATAGCCGCCGATACCGTCCTCATTTATAAGCCCATCGCCGTCATTGTCAATACCCTCCAATCCGAGCAACTCATATTCTCCCTTTTCTCCGGGTGCCACTCTTATCATTCTGCGCGGATCCTTAGGATCAGCTTTGAATGTTCCATATTGGCTTTTTCTCCGCATCATTGATATTATGCCGTCTTTGTTAAGATCATCATATTTATCCTCATCGTACAGTCCGTCACGGTCATTATCCATAGGAACAAGGCCTGATCTTGGAGAGCTTGCTGTATTTGGCTCATCCATAAAATACTGTCTTGCATCAGGATTTATAGTCGGAAGAATATAGAACACCTTATCCTTAAGGAGCTCATTTATGAATTTGTTTTCATCATACATCTCACAGAGATACCATGCCGTATAAAGAGCCATTTCGGTTCCCTGGATCTCATTGGAATGGATATTTCCGTCAATATAAATACCTGGTTTGTAATCAGGATCCTGTACTTTTCTGTCAGAGATTGTGAGTGCAATAATATCTCTTCCCTGGTAGGATTTCCCTGCTGATTCCATTTTCACAAGGTCGGGATACTCCTTTGCCAGCTTTCGGCACACTTCTGCGATTCCATCATAAGTGTAATATTTATTCCATGATGCCTGAACTTTCGGATTTGCAGGAGATCCGGCTGCCTTAAAAAACATTTCAGCACTTTGGGATAAAAGAGGAACAGATATTGCAAGGATAAGACAGAATATTAAAAGTATTGTAAAAGATCTTTTCATTATCGTATTATTTTTTATTGTTATTATTTCAGGTCAACTGTTGTATTTATATTTCCCACATTTGCTGAGCCGGCAGTAACATCAACCGGGCCCTTGCCCGAGATAAGCCAGCTGAACTCGGCACTTTCATCACCCTGGAGTCTTTGGATCCGCTGCACCTTCGAGCCACTTTGAATCGCCTGACCTTTTGAGGGATTCAACGTTATTCTCATAATTCTTGTCCAGAGAAACTGATCACCTATTTCAGCACATGTAGCAAATATCCCCTTATTGTGGACTTTAAGGGAGACTCTGAATATATTTTCACCTACATTTTCGCTTTTAATCTCGAGAAACTCAAGTTCCGGATGCATGGCAGCAACTTCTGTAATAAACCTGAAGTGTGAATTGATCAGGGATTCGATTGAGTCTGCAGGCGGATTTAGCGTAACAAATGGTTTTAATCCTCCTACTTCAGTTATTTTTCCCGGAAAATCCGGATGGGCAATTTCCGTCCATGGGATAAATACATCATTTAGTTTGTTTTTTTCAGCGTACTTCAGAAATGCTGCCTCAAAGTTTTTCCCTTTTTCAATGGGGAACCACCATCCCGGTGTTCCGAAACTATATCTTCCGTAGTGAAAATATGCCCAATCCATAAAGTTCCCGGGGGCAGGATTTGTCACCGGAGCTCCCTTAAATCCTGTGATTTCATGGTACCTGTCCGAAACGAATTTGTTTACAAGTTCGTCAGTTTTAAGAATGGAAGTGATTTTAGTTCTTTCCCTCATTGGCGGACCCTGAAAAGGACCCTGGTCCTGGGAAGGGGTTTGACTTCCTGCAGGTTGTTCTGAAGCTTTCATTGGCTGACCAAGATTATCCTGCGGGCCGAAAGTAAAAACTGCAAAGATATTAAACCTGTCAAAAAGAAAATCTGCAACCGCTTTTGTTTCCGGCTCCGAAACCGGATGGAGTCCGGCACCCGCTCCGAACTCTTCATAATTATATGAGAAGTTGCTGTTAAAGGTTACTCCCCCGGCACCGTCTTCATTAAAGCTGCCATCCTTGTCATTATCAATTCCCTCTGTGTAAACAAGAAATCCTCCTGTTTGTCCCTTTGAAATATCGGCCTGGACCATTACTCTTTTATCTTCGTCACTCTCAGAATATTTCCCGGAAGGATCCTTAATGCGAATAAGGGATATAAAACCATCATTATTGAGGTCTTCGCAGGGATCTTCATCAGTTAGGAAATCCCTGTCATCATCAGTCGATCTTGAATTCAGCTTCCTTTCATATTTTACTTTTGAAAAAAACTGTTCAGTTGCGTCCGGGCTCACATCAGGCAGAATATAGAATGTTATCTTATTCAGGAGTTCGCGTACGCCTGCTTCTGAAGCGCTGTTCAGGATCTTGTAGGCAAATCCCAGGGCAAGTTCCCTCCCCAATAGATAATTTCCTGCCACTCCTCCGACAATCGCAATTCCCGGCTTATCATCCTTCATCCCGGATCCGACTGTTATGAGCCAGATATCCCTGGCTTCGCCGGTTTTTACAAGTGATTTAACCGTGCATAAATCACGATTTTGCCTGCCAATTTGGTCGATTTTCTGAGACATTTGCTGGTAGCTCGAGTAATGGCTCTGGCTAATTACCTGTTGAGTCTGAAACATGGCAATTATTGCCGTAATCATAATCCCTGAATACATTTTAACCATAGTTCTTTTTTATTATACTTCCCCCGGGTGGGCAGGAGTCTACATTTGCATAATCAAAAATAGAACAATATAATTTATTTCCAATACCTAAACCTTTTCTTAGGTTATGTGTTAATTTTGTACCTGACCGTAGAAAACACCAGATGAAAAGATTGTTCAGCTTGCTTCTGCTTATTTCGATTGCTTCCTGTGGAAGAGAAAAGGAACCGGCAAGCAAAATAATCACTGTCAGCATAGCCCCATTTAAATATTTTGTTGAAGGAATTGCAGGGAAGAATTTTACGGTCAACGTAATGGTTCCGGCAGGGGCAAATCCTCATATTTATGAACCTTTTCCCGACCAGGTGAATAAGCTCAGAAAATCAGTCGCATATATAAGCGATGGATTTCTGGGTTTTGAAATGACATGGCTTGACCGTTTCTATGAGATGAACAGGAAAATGAAAAAGCTTTCTCTAGGAAAAGTGATTGATCTGATATTACCGGAACACAGTCATGAAGGAGACCGGACAGAGGGCGCTGATCCTCATTACTGGGTATCGCCTGTTTGCGCTTTTAAGATGGCGTCATCAGTCAGGGATTTTCTGATTGGTCTGGATCCGGGCAACATTGAGCAGTATGAACACAATTACAGTATTCTTAGCGAAAAGATAAAAGAAGTTGACAGCAAGGCAAAAGAACTCTCTTTAGCCGGAACACAAAGAGCATTCATGATATATCATCCTAACCTTGGATATCTTGCAAGAGATTACGGTTTGGAAGAAATAGCAGTTGAAATCGACGGCAAGGAACCAACACCCTCCCGATTAGTGGAACTTATTGACCGTGCCAAAAGAGACCGGTTAAATGTTATTCTGGTTCAGAAGGAATACGATACAAAAAATGCGAGATCAATAGCCGGCGAAGCAGGTGCAAAAGTAATCATCATTGATCCTCTTTCAGAAGACTGGTACACATCGACCACAAACATTATTAAAACACTTAAAAGCAGTTTTGAAAGTAATCTGAATTAACAAAAGGATGGCAGAATGTTTATTTGAAATGAGATCATTATCGGCTTCCTATGGTGCGGACATTGTGCTTCAGGATGTCGATTTCAGAGTTTATGAAAATGATTTCATTGGTGTGATCGGACCGAACGGAGGAGGAAAAACTACCTTGCTGAAAGTAATTCTTGGACTGCTAAAGCCTGTCAAGGGTATTTTAACGTTCAATCAGGAGATCCTGACCGGCAATAAGATCGGATATTTGCCGCAGATCTCCACCGGAGACATAAACTATCCGGTTACGGTAAAAGATGTTGTGCTGTCAGGATTAATGATACGTAAAGGATTGATTTCCATTATGTCACCATCTGACAGGAATAAAGCAGATCAGATTATTGAGGAATTAGGACTTCCGGAGCTTACTAACTCCCCGTTAAATCAACTCTCAGGAGGTCAGCTTCAGCGTGTTTTTCTCGGACGTGCAATAATTGGTGATCCAAAGCTATTGTTACTTGACGAGCCAGGCAACTTTGTTGATGCAAACTTTGAAATTGATTTCTATGACAAACTCAGGATACTGAACCGGCGGATGGCAATACTGATGGTTTCGCATGATGTAGGTACTATCTCGGCGCATATCAAAACATTTGCCTGTGTAAACAGGCATCTTCATTATCATCCTTCTGCAGAGATAACAAATGAACAGCTGATGGCATATAATTGTCCCATTCAACTGATAACTCACGGGGAAGTTCCTCATACTGTCCTCAAAAAACACTAGACTGTGGAAGAAAGCATCTTACAATACGAGTTTATTATCAAGGGGCTTCTTGGTTCAATCTTTGCAAGCATAACTGCCGGTCTTGCGGGGACTTATATTGTATCAAAAAGAATGGTCTTTCTGAGTGGCGGTATAACCCATGCATCATTCGGTGGTATAGGTATCGGATATTTTACCGGAATTAATCCCGTTCTCGGTGCTGCAGTATTTAGTATTCTTTCTGCACTAGGTGTAGAATACCTGTCGGTAAAACAAAAAATCAGGGAAGATTCTGCAATTGGAATATTATGGGCATTCGGCATGGCTATCGGGATCATTTTCATTTACCTGACCCCCGGCTATACCCCAAACCTGATGAGTTACCTGTTCGGAAGCATACTGACTGTTACCAGTGCAGATATAATTGCCCTCGGGGTGATGTCGGTGATCCTTATTTTATACTTCGGGATCTTTTACCGTACCATTCTTTACATTTCATTTGATGAGGTCTTTGCCAGAACATATTCCCCTTATGTAGACGTGTTCAAATACATCACAACTTCATTGATTGCATTAACGATTGTATTGAATATCAGGATGGCAGGCGTAGTGCTGGTAATTTCACTTCTCACAATTCCCCCGAATATTGCCATGATATTCACAAAATCATATTTTAATATCGTTATATGGTCAGTAGCAGCTGCTTTCATCGGGACTGCAGCAGGATATGCAATTTCTTTTTTTGCCGGTATTCCGACAGGTGCCACAATTATATTCACTCTCGTATTAATCTGGTTGATAGCGAAGATATTAAGTCAGATCACGAACAAAGTGAAACAAGAAAACAACAGGAACATTTAGTATTTATAAAATAATGAATTTTATGGATTATGACCTTATCGTAATTGGAAGCGGTCCTGGAGGATATGTGGCCGCTATCAGGGCTTCTCAGCTTAAAATGAAGGTTGCGGTTGTTGAAAAAGCCGAGGTAGGCGGAATATGCCTCAACTGGGGATGTATCCCTACAAAATCGCTCCTGAAAAGCTCACAGGTACTTGATTATTTAAATCATGCGTCAGACTATGGTATTAAAATAGAAGGTGAGATTAAACCTGATTTCAGTGCTATTATCGCGCGAAGCAGAAGCGTTGCCGATGGAATGAGTAAAGGAGTCCAGTTCCTGTTCAGGAAAAACAAAATTGAACAGATAAAAGGATACGGCCGAATTGAAAAGAACAACATAGTAGAAGTTGAAGATAGTGCAGGGCAGAAGAAGATCTACTCTGGAAAGAATATCTTGCTTGCAACAGGCGCCAGATCAAAGGAGCTGCCAAATCTTAAACAGGACGGAAAGAAAATAATAGGTTACCGCGAAGCTATGACTCTGGACAGGCAGCCTGAAACGATGGTTGTTGTTGGTTCAGGCGCCATTGGAAGTGAATTTGCCTGTTTTTACCAGTCTCTCGGCACACAGGTTACTCTTGTTGAGTTTCTTCCGAGAATCGTTCCCAATGAGGATGAGGAAGTGTCAAAACAGCTAGAAAGGTCATTTAAAAAACTTAAAATGAGGATATTGACTGATTCAACTGTTGAGTCAGCCGACACCTCGGGCGATAAGTGTGCTGTCAAAATAAAAACACCAAAAGGGGAAGAATTGACGGAGGCTGATCTTGTCCTTTCGGCTGTCGGGGTTACAGCCAATCTTGAAGATATCGGTATTGAAGCTGCCGGAGTGAAAACTGAAAAGGGAAAAGTAGTTGTAGATGATTTTTACAGGACCAATATCCCAGGTGTTTTTGCCATAGGAGATATCGTTCACGGTCCTGCGCTTGCCCATGTAGCGTCGGCAGAGGGCATCATTTGCGTCGAAAAGATAGCCGGCCTTGATGCGGAACCACTTGATTACAACAATATTCCTGCTTGCACCTATACCACACCCGAGATTGCATCCTGTGGCTTTACTGAAGCCGGAGCGAAAGAGGCAGGATATAATGTAAAAATAGGCAAGTTCCCTTTTTCCGCTTCCGGTAAGGCGAGTGCTTCAGGGGCAAAGGAAGGTTTTGTAAAGCTTATCTTTGATTCAGAATATGGAGAACTGCTTGGAGCTCACATGATAGGTGCCAACGTTACTGAAATGATTGCTGAAATCATAGTTGCAAGGAAGCTTGAAACCACTGGTTTTGAGATTATTAAAGCTGTCCATCCGCATCCCACAATGTCAGAAGCAATTATGGAAGCCGCCGCCGCCGCTTACGACGAAGTGATCAATATTTAATTCCCATTGACGCAACCTTTTGAGGAATTTTGCATCTTTCTTTAAAGAATTGCTGGTAATTCAGACAATTTTTATATATTTTTATACTTTCAAAAGGTAACCTGGCTTGCCTGAAATTAAAAATATAATCAAAGGTTGTCTAGCTGGCAGCAGAAGAGATCAGGAACTTCTGTACAGAAGGCATGCCGCTAAATTATATGCCGTTTGCCTTCAGTATTCCGGTAATGATGATGAGGCAAGGGATATCCTGCAGGATGGATTTATCAAGATATTTGAAAACCTTATCCATTACAAACACGAGGGTTCTTTTGAAGGCTGGATGCGCAGAATAGTTGTCAATACTGCACTCGAAAAGTACCGGAGCAAACATAACCTCCACAGAGTCGATGACATTGATCTGATTCCTGAACAGGATGCCGACCCGGAGACCGAGGATTATGCTGGGCTGGAAGCTGTTGACCTTTTGGATATCATCAGGGAACTACCACCGAAATACAGGATGGTTTTTAACCTTTTTGCCATTGAAGGTTATTCACATAAGGAGATCAGCCAGATGTTCAATATTTCGGAAGGTACTTCAAAGTCAAACCTGTCCCGCGCAAGGATTATCCTTCAGAAAAAAGTCAATTTGTATACCAGACTAAACAAAAATGTAGTCAGTGGATAACAGGGATGCAAATATTGATCTTCTTTTCAGGAACGGACTCAAGGATTATGAAGTTCTTCCTCCGGTAGAGGTATGGAACAATATTTATCCTGTTGTAAGGAAAAAGCAGAGGCCTGTTCTTTTATTAAGGAGTGCTGCCCTTGTTGCCGTACTTTTATCAATAAGTTTTCTGATCTACAGATGGGGGCATGAAGTATCAACTTCATCAGAAAATCCTTTTATTGCGGTCAGAGACCAATCAAATAAGTCCCGTGATAACGCTTCAACCGCCGGAATGGACAAAGCAGTCCCGGTCAGGAGTGTACAGAAAGGAAATAATCAAACCTCACTTTTGCCAGACGAGTCAGATTCTGGTGCACTGTCAGGATATTCAGATCCTGAATCAATGAATCTGAATCCTTTGGCTGAAACCGGTAATCTGCAGTCTGACTATAATTTAATAAAGCCTGAAGAATTGACAGCGATCCGGGATTTCAAACCCCTGGCTAACATCAGCATTACTCCTGATTTTAAAGGACTTGAAGGTATTTCTTATGAGGATACAAAGGCAAAAATTGACAGGTGGTCGATAATGGCTATGGCATCTCCCACATACTATCTCAGTTCCGTAACGGGAAGTGACGGCATGGCCAGGCAAATCAACTCTTCTGAACAATCACAACTTTCTTATTCCGGTGGTCTCGCTTTCGCATATAAAATAAATAAGAGGTTAAGCATTCAATCAGGTCTGTATTACTCATCGATGGGACAGGAAGTAGATGGCATCAATTCATTTGCCGGATTCCGGCCGTATGATTATACCAAGGGAGATCATAACTTTGAAGTAATAACCTCGAATGGAGTTATCTACACCAATAACACTGACGTATTCCTTCTTGACAGATCAGGAAACCGTGTCCTTACCCGTTATACTAATGATGTCTTCGACCCCGACAAAGCCCATCTTTCCTTTATCAACAGTTCGCTACATCAGAATTTCAGCTATCTCGAAATGCCAGTGATCCTGCGGTATAAGTTTATTGACAAATTGATTGACTTTAACCTGATTGGTGGTTTGTCATATAATCTTCTTGTAAATAATTCAGTCACAACTATTATGGACGGAAACCGATACAAGGTTGGGACTACAGGATTAAATCAATTTATGATCAGCAGTTCCCTTGGAATGGGACTGGAATATAGCCTGTCAAATAAATTCTCCCTGAACTTTGAACCTACCTTCAGATATTATCTCAATCCGTTCGGTGAAGCTTATGGATTGAAAGCCCACCCGTTCTCATTCGGAGTCTTCTCAGGTCTGTCATACAAGTTCTGATCCCGTATACTTTTTACTCTGGTATATTTTCCCCGTTATTCCTCTTTGTGCGTTATTGTTCATATTTTGGACTTTGTCCGGATATTTTTAAGGCATAATAATATTACCTTTGCATTTTATTTTACAAGGGCAAAACTTTATGTTTAAATCAAGCAGAAAATACGTGATAGCAGGAATTGTCCTGGTCTGTCTTTTAGCAGTTGGATTTGTTATCAATCAGGGTTTTGTGAGTACCGGTGAGGCTGTCAAATGGAATCCTGCGCAGGACACAATTCATTTTAATACTCCATTCAAACTCCCTGATAATGTAAGTTTTGCCGGAGAGAAAATGCCTTTGGATAATTTTGACACGAGGGAAAGTCTTGAACGCGAGATTCTGACCAGCGCATACCGGCATTCTTCGACAATCATGATTATTAAGAGAGCCAACAGGTACCTGCCGGTAATCGAACAGATTCTCAGGAAAAATAATGTTCCGGATGATTTCAAATACCTGGCGGCGGCGGAAAGTGAATACAGTAACATGGTTTCACCGGCAGGAGCAACAGGTTTCTGGCAGATTCTGGCTGAGACCGGCAAAGAGGAAGGCATGGAAATCAACAATGTAGTTGATGAACGGTACAATATAGAGAAATCCACACAATTTGCTTGTGAATATTTCCTTAAGTCATATGAAAAATATGGCAACTGGACTCTGGCAGCGGCTTCTTATAATGGAGGCAGATCTGCCCTGGATGACCAAATAACTATACAGAAGGAAAACAACTATTATGATCTGCTTCTCAGTGAGGAAACGGCAAGGTATATTTTCCGGGCAGTTGCCTATAAACTTGTTATTACCGATCCGGGGAAATATGGATTTGATCTAAAAAAAAGCGATTTATATCC
>Ga0153915_10003678_pt1 | contig 14065 bp, 17 predicted proteins | sample Opewatmetagenome_2_FD_107003 | JGI IMG/M metagenome (GOLD analysis project Ga0153915, IMG submission 107003) | Freshwater wetland microbial communities from Ohio, USA - Open water 3 Core 3 Depth 3 metaG | ecosystem: Environmental > Aquatic > Freshwater > Wetlands | place: USA: Ohio, Lake Erie... | reverse complement strand
GCGTGGCCAGGAGTTGGACCCACGACGTGGCATAGATGGCCCAGGTGAAAAGCGGCATGCGCTTCCAGGTCATGCCCTCGGCCCGGAGGCGGTGGATCGTCGTGAGGAAGTTCATGCCCGTGAGCGTGGACGAAAGGCCGATCAGGAACACGCCGAAGACCGCGAGCGAAACGTTCGTGCCCGTGCGGATGCTGTAAGGCACATAGAAGGTCCAGCCCGTGTCCGGCGGGCCACCGCCGGGAAAGAGGGACGTGACGGCAATAGCCCCACCCACGATGAACAGCCACCATGAGAGGATGTTGATCTTGGGGAAGGCAACGTCGCGGGCTCCGATCTGGAGCGGCATGATGAAGTTCCCGAGCGACGACGGGATGCCGGGGATGATGAAGAGGAAAATCATGATCACGCCGTGGAGCGTGAAGATTGCGTTGTAGGTCTGGGCGCTGTAGAAGTGCATGCCCGATCGGATGAGCTCGAGGCGCATGGTGAGCCCCAGCGACACGCCGACAAAGAAAAAGGCAAGCGTCGAGACGAGGTAGAGGATCCCGATCCGCTTATGGTCGGTCGTGAAGATCCATCCGAAGATGCCCGGGAACCTGCCCGGAGTATTGTAGAAGCTCGTTTCCATACAGTGCAGACCGCCTCAAAATAATTTTTTTACCGCGAAGGATGCGGAGGAAAAGGAACAACAAATTATTCTTTAGGAGAAAGGGAAACAGAGAGAAAGGGAGAAGAATGATTCTTCTTTAATCTTCCCTTCCATTTCCCCTTATGGTGCTCGGTGCTTCTTTTTTGTTGAGACCATAAGATACGCAAAGAACGATGCAACGAACAGGACCATGACAGTCGCTGTCACTTTCAGGATATTGAACACGTAGGACTTCTTGAGCGGGTCATAGCTAAAACAGTACATGAGCGCCTTGCGAGCGGGCGATCCCACTTTTCCCTCTGCGGCCTCGGTCAGAGCCATGGTCACTTCAAAGGGCAGGAAACTTATGCCCTCGAGGTAGCGCACGATCTTGCCGCCGGGCGCGACAATGACGATCGTGACGGGGTGGGAGAAATCGTGCTCTCCGTCCCGCTGGAATCTAAAGCCGATGGAATCAGTAAATTTCTTTATATTACCGGCATCGCCGGTCAGAAATTTCCAGGAGTCTCCGGGAAAGGGCTTGCCGATGGCTTTGAGATAGTTTACTTTTTTCTCAGCCGCTGTCTTCGGCGTATCTTTATCGTCGAAGCTGAGCGTTATCACTTGAAAATCTTTGCCGGGTTTAAGGAGTTCGAGTTTCCCCAGCACCTGTGCCAGACCGGTGAGGAGCATGGGGCACTCGTGCATGCAGCTTAGATAGACGGGAGCGATGATCGTGGGCTTATCAATGTGAGTTTTCAGATCTATCTTTTTGCCACGCTCATCGGTGAACATGGAGTCTGCAGGCACATACTCCCCCAGTTTTTCGTCGACCGTAATGTCTGCCTTGGTGACCGTGGTCTCGTGACCGAAGGCAACGTTTGCCAAGAGCATACTGATAAGCAAAAAAAAGCAAGGCTTCCTCACCGCCAACTCCTTAAACGAGAATTTTGTTTGGAGGGATTTTGTTGTGCCGGATTGAGACAAGCAAATATTACTCTATTAGCATAGCGTAAAAACTAAAAAAGTCAACCCGATAGGGGGTGATCTGAGGGTTCTCCGCTGCGGGACCCCTGCCAAACTATCAAAGCGCCCTTGCGATCAACACTGCATTCGTCCCCCCGAATGCAAAGGAATTGGACATGATGGTTTTGATATCCACACCGGTTCTGCCTCTATTCGGCACGTAATCAAGATCGCAGTCAGGATCAGGCACCCTGAGATGGGCTGTCGGAGGAACCGCCCCGTTCGTCATGGCAAGGACTGCAGCCACGAATTCAACGGCACCCGCTGCGCCGAGCAGGTGCCCATGCATTGATTTGGTAGAGCTGACGGGAATCGCATAGGCCCTCTTACCGAATACCTCTTTCAGGGCCTGCGTTTCTGCAAGGTCGTTTGCAGCTGTAGCTGTGCCGTGGGCGTTAATGTAATCGATTGCATCGGGTCCGATCTGTGCTTCATCGAGCGCCAGCCGGATAGCCCGCGCCTGGCCGGCCGCAGACGGTCTGACGATATGGCTGGCATCCGCAGCCGAGCCATAGCCGATAATCTCTCCAAGCATTTTGGCGCCCCTTTTTTGTGCGTGCTCCATTTCCTCCAGTACTAGGAGCGCGGCGCCTTCCCCCAGAACAAACCCGCTTCTGTCCTTCGCGAAGGGTTTGCATGAAGCGGATGGGTCCTCGGGATCTTCGGTAGCCAGTACACCGAGGGACTCCCAGGACTTAAAGGATCCGTAGGTGAGGAGACATTCCGTCCCCCCGGCAAGCATGACGTCGCAATATCCCGACTTTATCTGACGAAAGGATTCGCCGATTGCTACAGCGGACGAAGAACACGCCGTGGAAAAAGTGAGGCAGGGCCCCGAAAGCCCGTACCGTATGGAGACGTGGGAAGCCGGAGCGTTGCTCATAATTTTCGGGACAAATAAAGGATTGACCCGCGAAGCCGCCTTCTTATAGAGTTGGACAAATAACTCATCGAGCGACGGGGACCCTCCCATGCCCGTTCCGAGGTAAACGCCTGCGCGGTTCTTTTCCTCCTCAGCTAAAGTGATTCCGGAATCTTCCCACGCCTGCGAGGCCGCAGCGAGCGCCATAAGGGTCACCCGGTCGAGCGCCCCGATCTGTTTTTTTGAAAAATAATCCGCGGGATAAAAGTCCGCTTCTGCAGCGATCTTTACGGAGAGTTGAGATGAGAAATCAGACGTCATTCTTCGAACGCCCGATTTTCCAGTCATAAGATTTGAGAAGAAAACGGTTGTCCTGTTGCCGACGGGAGAAATGACTCCCATGCCTGTAATCGCCACCCGTTTCAACGATCACTCCTCACGTTCATACCTCGCCGTGCTGTTCTTCCGCCAGTTTATCGATGACGTTAACCACGTCATGGATGGTTACAATGGTAACTTCACGGTCTGGTATTTTTATCTTGAATTCTTCCTCGAGTGAGAACATCAACTCAACCCTGTCGAGGGAGTCAAGGCCGAGACCTTCCAGCGTTGCATCGGGGGTCAGCCTATCTTCCTGCACGTCGATCTTCTCAAGAACAATTTTTTTGATTCTCTGGAACGTGTCCATAGGGCTCTGCTCCCGTATTGCGTGGTCCGAACATGAAATGGAAGGCAGTGCCGGACTCTGTATGAATGTAAAACACTACACAAAAATCTTCTAAAAGTCAAACCGAAAGAGTTCAACAGGAGTTCAAAAAACTGCTCTTGACACGACGAACGTATCCTGTAATATTTAACGATAGCCTCAATCGTGTTTGCCGCCTTTCCCCGCAAACGCCAAAGCACATGAACGTCCTCATTATTGCAACAAATAGGAGTGCCTTTCCTGCGCCGGTGGTGCCCATCGGCGCATGTCTGGTTGCGGAAGCTGCGGACCGTGCAGGCCACACGGTCAGAGTCCTGGACCTCATGTTCGCATCTGATCCCCTGCGTGCCATAGAATCGGCACTCCGAAAAGCGTCCTACGATATCATCGGGCTGTCGGTGCGAAATATCGATAATAACGACATGAGGGAGCCGACATTTTATATTGCTGATTTGCTTCATCTTATCGATGCTATTCGAGGATTAACAAGGGCGCCCATAATTCTGGGCGGGGCCTCGCTCGCGGTCATGCCTGAAGAGATCCTTCGTGCTACCGGCGTTTCGTGTACGGTGCTCAGTGATGGGGAAGTCGTGTTCCCTCTGGTGCTGGAAAAATTCTCGAACGGTGAAACCCTTGAAGATCTGGCAGGCATCGCGTATGTTGAAAACGGCGTATTCAGGAAGAATCCTTCTGCGTCAACGAGATTCTCCGACGAGTTCATGGCGCCCCGGTATCATCGCTGGATCGACGTTGGCTTATACCGTTCTCGGTTGGCGACGGTACCGCTTCAGACCAAACTCGGCTGCCAGTTTCAGTGCAGTTACTGCACGTACCGCAGAATAGAGGGGAGTACGTACCGTTTGTCGGATCCTCAGCATGTAGCGAACGCTGCCGCACAGTTTGCGTCATCGGGACTACGGGACATCGAGTTTGTCGACAGCGTCTTCAACGCTCCCTACGACCATGCGATGGCCGTTTGCGAGGCCCTTGCCCGCGTTCGGCTTCCCGCCCGCTTTCAAAGCATGGACGTGAACCCGCTCTTTGTAGACGACGAACTGCTCTCTGTCATGGAGCAGGCGGGTTTCTCGGGCATCGGGATGACCGTGGAGAGCGCGTCTGATCAGGTTCTTCATGGACTCAGAAAGGGCTTTACCTCCAGTCATGTACATGCTGCGGCCGAGACCGTGCGACGACATCGGCTGCCGTGTCTCTGGATATTCATGTTCGGCGGGCCCGGAGAGACCGAGGAAACGGTCAAGGAAACACTGCGCTTTGCTGAAACCCAAATCCGTCAGCAGGATGCGGCGTTCTTTACCATAGGCATTCGGATCTATCCTGGTACGGAGCTCGAAACAATTGCGCGGAAGCAGGGAGTGTTGTCAGCATCAACGGCGGAGATGCTGTCGCCCGTGTTCTATGTATCGCCCGACGTGGACGGGGCATGGATTGAACAGGAGGTAAAGGTCTCTCTCAAGCGAAATATGAATTTCATGAGTTCCGTTTCTCTCAACGTTCCTTATTTTTCGCTGATTCATCGGCTTGGATATCGGCTTGGGTTCAGAACGCCGCTTTGGCGGTACACGCGCTCCATTAGGAGGGGACTTCAATTTATAGGGATTAATGAGTAATCAATAAATTTCAAAACCTAAATATCAGAAAATAAAATAAATGCTATACTACAAGCACAAATAATCAACCTTCAGAATCGAAATTTGCTTTTTCAAATTTGGGATTTGCAATTTGGAATTTTTTCAGTATAAATGGTTCCAGCATCTCGAACTAGAATTCTGATTTTTATTTCAGAAAGCAGGCCTTTATTTTATGAACTCGCAAAATGCCCATATTGCTTCGGTGGCCGTCGCAACGCCACCTCTTTCCATGGATCAACGTGATCTCGAGCCGCTCGCCCAAAAGCATTATAAAGGAAGGTTGAGCTCTCGGAGCTTATCGCTCATCCGCACGCTCTTCCTGCATCCGAGTATCAAACGGCGAAACTTCGCGGTTGACAATGTCGAGAGCCTCGTGGATGAAGACCTAGACGCGCGCGTTACCCGCTTCACGTCCTGGTCTCTGGAACTTTCAGCGCAGGCGGTCAAACAGGCGCTTGCACAGGCCGGTCTACATACCGGTAATGTTGACGGTTTGGTCGTGAACACCTGCACTGGGTACATCTGCCCAGGCATCTCAACCTACCTGATCGAAAAGCTTGGTCTTTCACGCAGAGTGCGCGTATATGACCTCGTTGGGAGCGGCTGCGGTGGCGCGATCCCCAACCTAGAGATTGCCCAGTCCCTTCTAGCGCGCAATGGAGATGGCGTGGTCGTGAGCGTGTCCGTCGAGATCTGCACTGCGACGTTTCAGATGGAGAACGACCTCAGCCTGCTACTGTCGAACACGCTGTTCGGCGACGGGGCAGCTGCTGCCGTGCTTTGGACGAGGCCTGTGGGATATGAGCTCGTGGCCTCGGCGAGCCGTTATGTGCCAGAGCAGCGCGATACCATACGCTATGTTCACAAACATGGCCAGCTCTACAATCAGCTTTCGCTTAAATTGCCGGACCTTGTACGAAAAGCGGCGGCGCAAGTCGTGGCCGATGTGCTGGAGCCGCAGTCGCTCAAGCCCCCGGACATCAGGCACTGGGCGCTCCACAGCGGCGGAGAGAAGATCATCAACGCGGTTCGGGACGAGGTCGGGTTGTCGGAAGAGCAGGTGCGTGCTACGCGCACAGTATTGGCCGAGCACGGCAACATGTCATCGCCCACTGTCTGGTTCGTGTTGCGTGAGATCGAAAAGCAGGGAATCGCACCTGGCGAATGGTGCATCATGGTAGCCTTCGGCGCTGGTCTTTCGGCCCATGCGTTTCTCCTGCGAAGACGATAGCGCAAGCGTGAGGGTACTTAAGGGTTGGGATACAGAGAAACAATGTCCACATTCACCTCTCGACATGCTCACGACGGTCTTGTAACGGAAGCGCGGGAGGGGTATAATTAAATCACAATGAACCCGAAAAAAACCGAACACTGCCTGGTCTGCGGTTCCCCCCTTGAGTATTTGCAACAATCTGAGCGGTTGACCTGCACCTCCTGCGGGAACCATGAAGGAGCTTCTATAAAATGCCCTCAAGGACATTTTGTCTGTGATGCGTGCCATACCCGGGACTCTCGGAAGATGATTGAGGATATCACGTTCACGACGCAACTGAAGGATCCTGTCGCAATAGCCGAACTCATGATGAGCCACCCAGCGCTCCCCATGCTTGGCTGCGAACATGCCTTTATCACCGCCGGTGCGCTGCTCGCGGCACTCAGAAACTCACCGTACGCAAAGGTCACCAAACAGGACATTCGTGAGGTTTTCGACCGGACCGCAAAGCAGGCCGTAGGCGGATACTGCGGCCTCACCGGGGTGTGCGGCATTGCACCAGCCGTCGGCGCGTGTTTCTCGGTGTTCCTCGGTTCACGATGCGGCTCGGACACGGAACAGAAGATCACCATGGACGCCGTGATCAAGGTTTCGCAGGGCATCGCCGATCTAACGGGGCCGAGCTGCTGCAAGGCCTACGTGCGATCGGCGCTCGCCGCTGCCGTGACAATCTTTGCAGAGCGGTTCGGGATCATGCTCCCGGTCTCAAAGGTTTCAATAGTCTGCGAGGACAGCAGAAGGCATCCGCACGGGTGCCGCGAAGAGAAGTGTCCCTATTACCATAAGCCGAGCAGAGATATTTTTACCGACGCCATCAATATGTCGGCTACTGTCTGTCATTCCTGAAAGCCTGTCTGATCCGTCCGGTCCGGATGGATAAGGCGAGGTGGTTGCCCCTTCTTGGATGCTCTTTTCATAACAATAAATTGCAGGAAAAATACTTGACAAAAACAGTCCTATATTATATTTTAAGGAATATTGGAATTGTTCTAAATTGTAAAGCTTCAGAAAAGGGAGGGTAGCCATGTGTATGGATTATGCAAAAAAATGCAAGTGCGGAGCCCGCACCGCGAGTTTTAATTTCAAGGATTCACTCCTACCCGGCGAGGTCATTGCTGAATTATATTGCCCCGAATGCTCGTCCGGCGTGCAACACGATTCACAGACCATGATGCGGGACAACGGTTGGGTCTTGCACTTTGAGATGGATATGGCGAGGTTCATGCTCAATAAGCTCCCGCTCCCGGCCTCCGGGATCACCCCCGAGTACCTCTTTGATGAAGGGTACTGTTCCTGGCGAGGGGTCACGCCGACCGACCATATTGACTCGCTCCGAGAGCGAGAGGAGATTCTGAAGTATGCGAAAACCGATCCGAAGCGGTACTTCGAAGAACTGAAGAACTGGGGCAACAAGCGGATGGAGCGCTTGGCACGGGAAGGCTGGAGAAAGGCGCGCGATGGTCAACCCGTTCATTCATAGAGGATAACCAACACGGAAAGGAGCGGAGGAGCCATGGAGGTCAATGTCGAGAAAGTCCCTGGAGGCTTCAGCGTCGACGGACTTGAATTGAAGAACGGGAAGTGCGGGTGTACAGCGGTATTGCCGTGCTGCTACAGCTGGTCGAAGATCAAGCGGTCTGGAAATGCATTCGCCTATACGGGGAAGGCCACCAGCCCTGACAGCAAGGAGAACTTCAACTGGAGCTATACCATAAAAAAAGGAGATTATACTGTTGAGGTCAGGATGGAAGATGCACGGGATAAAAAAATATTTTCAGGGTATTATCCTCCACGCATCGAGGAATGGACGGAAAAGGGCTGGGAGGTCGTGAAGAAGGAGGGCGTGCGTGAAGATTTTAACGTGTGGCGGTGCTCGGCCTGTAGATGGCTTTACAAGGAACAGGCGCAGAAGGTCTTGTTTGAAAGCCTGCCCGCTGACTGGAAATGTCCCGTATGCAAGGTTGGCAAAGAGTCCTTCGAAAGGATCGCATAGACAACAGGGAGAGGAAGGATGACAAAAACAGGCTAAAAGTACCGGTGCTCTATCTGGGGGAATGAAGTTGTCATCGTCAGAAATACCGGCGGCAATCTCGTGTACTGCGGCTAGGCCACGGTGGAAATCGGTCATGGTTTGACGTATTCACTGTAATTCTCGAGAATAGCAGGTTCTCTCAGCATCTCTATCGCATTCTATTACCAAATCTATCGATCAGGAGGATGTTTATGTCAAAGACAGAACAAAATTTGAAGGATGCATTTGCCGGTGAGTCTCAGGCGAACAGGAAATATCTCGCGTTCGCGCAGAAGGCAGAGGCCGAGGGTCATACGCAGGTCGCGAAGCTTTTCAGGGCCGCCGCAGATGCCGAGACGGTCCATGCTATCAATCACTTCCGGGAGCTTGGTGGTATCCAGTCCACGGACAAAAACCTGAACATGGCACTGAGCGGCGAGTCCTACGAATTCCAGAAGATGTATCCCCAGATGATTGCAGACGCAAAGGCGGAAGGAATTCAGGGCGCTCTGCGGTCATTCACCCTCGCGAATGAAGTGGAAAAGGTTCACGCCGCGCTCTATGAAAAGGCCATCAAGAACCTCGGTAGGAGCGTGGACGCGGATTACTGGGTTTGCCAGGTCTGCGGGTACACGGTCGAGGGCGAGGCGCCCGACGATTGTCCCGTTTGCAAGGCGAAAAAACAGGCATTCAAAAGGGTAAACTGAACATGAAGAAAAACAGAAAGATAGGCGCGGTTCTCATTTGCCCTGATGCCCTGGTTCGGAAGCAGCTCCACGAGTGGGCTCTGGATCAGCAGGACGGGAACGGGGAGCATGGTGGACAATTATGTCTCCGTGCCCTACAGGTCTCCAGTCTCCTTAAGCAGACCCCGGGGACAAAAAAAGAGACGTAGCCGTGAAGGTACTTGCGTTCAACGGCAGCTCGCGCAGAGACGGGAATTCGCAGGCCCTCCTCGCCGAGGCGATCCGGGGTGTGAAGGAGCAGGGTGCAGAAGTCACGGTCTAGAATCTGAACGATGCGAATATCTGCCTTGCCAGAACTCCGGCTCCTGTGACCGCGAATCACGTAATGTAAGATGAGATTCAGGCGGTCTAACGGGACATCCGTCCCGTGGACCGGATCATCCTGGCATCGCCCATATTATTCTTCATTCTTTGCGAGGCTGGCAGTGATGTACAGCAATAAAACAAGGAAAATAATGATACGAGGAAGAGTCCAGGGCCGTGATGATGTCTCGGCGATCCTTACTCTTTCTTTTTTTGTACATAAAACCATGCCAGTGTCTTCTCATTATAATATATCTGATGAGTATTTCCGTCTTTTCCTTTAACCTTGAAAAATCTTTTTCGTACTTTGTTAGCAAAGTCTTCTTCAATCCACGTATCCAGAATTTCCACAACCTCAACCCTCTTCTCGTGGAGGGAGAATCCCCGCGGGACTTCCTCTCCCCGATACCCAGAATACGTGATTACTTCAATTATTTCATCTATCATACGAACTCCTTAGAGGCAAGTCCTCTCTTTATTATACAGTTACGCCGTCTAGCCTGGTGAGTCCTGCCTTCAGCGCGAGCTTGACGGCCTCGGTAAATTCCTTGCTTGTTATCCTCCTGTCCAGGGGAGGGTGCTCATTCGCCTTATAGCACGGACGATACTGGTCCATGATATTGACGTAGGTATTCTTTGAAATCTCGTCGACGATAAAGCGCACGACCTCTGCGGTTCCGGCAACGTTCTCCGGGAGAACGAGGTGCCGCACTAGGAGGCCCCTCGTCGCGATCCCTCTCGTGTCTATAACGAGGTCGCCGACCTGCCGGTGCATCTCTTTGATCACGGCCTTCGCGATAGTGGGGTAATCTTTTGCCTTCGAATATCTGAAGGCCATCTCAGGGTCCGCGTACTTGAAGTCCGGCATGTAGATATCGACCACGCTGTCGAGGATCTGTATTACCTCGAGCGATTCATATCCTCCGCAGTTGTAGACGATCGGGATCCTGAGCCCGTTCACAGCAGCTATGGCGAGCGAACGGAGTATCATCGGCGTCTGATGCGTGGGTGTGACGAGGTTGATATTGTGGCAACCCATTCCCTGGAGATCGAGCATCGCGTCCGCAAGCGCCTCGAATGACATCTCGGCGCCTTCGCCAAAGTGGCTGATGGTCCAGTTTTGGCAGAAGATGCAGCCAAGGTTGCAGTATCCGAAGAAGATCGTGCCGGAACCGTACATGCCTACAAGCGGTCGTTCCTCTCCAAAATGGGGGTTCCAGCTCGATATGAATGGGCTGTTGCCCGTTCTGCAGAAGCCCCTCTTGCCTGCCGTCCTGTCGACTCGGCAGTTCCTCGGACAGAGGGTGCAGTTCTTGAGAATCGCTTCCGCTTTGTGTGCCTTCTCGGACAGTACAACGGGAGGCAATCGGAGATAGGCGGGGAGGAAATCATCCTTTGATCTTTTGTTTTCTGTCGTATGCATATCCCCTCGTTACGGTGCACTATGCTTTCACGTTGTATAATTGTATATATTAATGATGACATGCTGTCCCGGAAATTGCAAGGGGCGAGGGCAAGCTTTGTGCTCCGTGAGGTTGCGTGCAGGTAGTTCGGACAGAGGCTGATATACATGGTCTAATAATGACAGGAGCCGAGCAATGATCGAGGTCGGATGTTGCGGGTTTCACGTGTCACGAAAGCGGTATTTCGAGCTTCTCCCGGTGGTCGAGCAATTTGCCCCTTCCGGCACCAGTTCAGTGCTTCCTATTTATTGTATACTAATGAAAACGATGCGCGAATCAACATCATGGAGGTGACTCGTGATCATAGCAAATGAAGAGGTGAATGAGCTGATTACCGAGATTCCCGAAGGACACAAGCATCTGCGGACCACGATCGTGCTCCAGGACGGGAGAGAGTTCACGTTTCAGGAAGCTACGATAGCGAAGTTCGTTCGACGTACATCATGGTCAAGACCCATCCCGAACTGACAAGGGTGCGCCTGTCAGGTAGGAAGCTTGTCATGTAACCGTGCGAGGCATATTTCCCCGAGATATTTCAAACTCATCCGCTGCCGCCTCCGCTCGTTATCTCCAATTTCATGACTAAAAGATAAAAGTAGGATGTTTCTTTCTAGGCAATTTTGATACCCCTTGCTATTGGCATCAGACATCTGATATCATGCATTTTGTATCACTAATTGTACATCTTATCAAAAGGAGCTAAATGATGGAGTCCATCGAGAGACTGCTCGAAAAGGTAATAATGCACTACGAAAAAAAGGAATATGATGGCGCTGAGAAAGCGGTCGAAGAACTACTCGCTTCTCATCCGGATTTTCACCGTGCACAATTCCTAAAGGCCGTGATCCTTGAAGAGACCGGGAGAGCTGACGAGGCGGAAAAGCATTATGCCAAGGCAGGGAACAAGTTCACCCTCTGGCTCCGTCTTGCCCTGCAGCTTCACGATGTCGATCCGGAGAGGGCGATAACGTATTACGAGCGGGTAAGCAAGATGGACCCACAGAACAATCTGGTCTGGTTCAACCTGGGGAACCTTTATGAAAAAATGCACAGGTTCGATGAGGCGCGGCTGTGTTTCAGAAATCTCTCGCCTGTGAAAGAAATCGCCTCGAGGATATTCATCCCCCTGGGTTTCATGATATTCCTTGTCGGTGGAGCAATCTTGATGATCCAGCGCGGCGAAAAGGCCCTTGCATCTCTCGTCATCGCGTCTGCGGTCTTCTGCCTTGTCTGGCTGAAGCGGGACGGCGGAAAGGCCGTGCAGATGCTAGGAAAGAAGAACAAGTATAAATAGCATCAGCCAAAGAGATGGTATGATGAGAAATCGGGAACGTTTCTTTATTATCCTGATCAGCGTATGCGTTCTGCAGCTCGTCTACTACTGGCCGCTCATGCCGGAACGTATGGCCTCGCATTTCGATGGTTCAGGAAACCCCAACGGATGGTCGTCCCGGAGGGCTTTCTTCTGCCTGTATGCCGGGTTGACCGTCATGGTCATTTTCATGTTCCGCATTCTGCCATCACTGCTTCGCTTGTTCCCTGATTCCCTCATCAGTATTTCGAATCGAGAGTACTGGCTGGCATCCGAAAGGCGCCAGGTGACATTCTCGCTGATCACCGATCTTTTGCTCCTCTTTGGGAATGGGACGCTCATTTTTTTTGTTGCGATAGTCCAACTTGTCTTCCTAGCTAACCTCAAAAACATAATTCGCATATCTGCAGATGCGATGTGGTGTCTGGTAATCATCTACGTCATCTTTACCCTGGCCTGGACGATCAACATCATTCATCGATTCAAGAAAATTCCCGAGAGAAAAGAATGATGGGACTTAGGAGAGCCGAGCTCTTGCGAATTTGTAACTGCTGATGTTTCATGTTATGAGCAAGGAAAAGGCATTAAAGCGGATCGCCAACGAAATCGCACGCTGTACTCTCTGCAAAAAGGGGGGTACTGGGAAAGCGGTGCCGGGCGAGGGGAATCCCGATGCGCGGATCGTGTTTATCGGGGAGGCGCCGGGGAAAGAAGAGGCGAGGTCCGGGCGGCCCTTTATCGGGAGGTCGGGAAAGTTTTTACGGCAGATGATAAAAGAAGCAGGTCTGAATGAGAATAAGGTTTTTATAACCAGTCCGGTCCACTACCTTCCGCTGCGCGGCACCCCTGCAAAGGAAATGATCATCCATGGCAGGAAACACTTATTTAAGCAACTTTCCGTTATCGATCCGAAGATCGTTGTCCTTCTCGGCAACACGGCATGTTTAGCCATGCTCGACACGAAGGTGGAGATAACCCGGGCGCACGGCAGTACCATACAGAAAGAAGGGAGAACGTATTACGTTACCTTTCATCCCGCCTATGCCATGCGCTTTCCAGTAGGGAAAAGGCAATTCGTTCGCGACTTCAAGAAGTTAAAAAGAATGATCAATCCCTCTCGTCCTTGACCTTTTAAGCCGATACGGTGCATGGCTTATTATCGTTCAAATTGTCCTGATTCACTACCACCTTTGCGCTTCGAAGGGTTACCAAATCGAGGGGCATTTCTCTTAACGAGCTTCACTTTTTCGGCACGGAGAGATGGAAAAAATGGGCTATGCGGTATCGCCGATCGGCGAACCATCGATAGAAGATGCGGCTCAGCACCTTAGCTCCGGGCAGCTTAAAGAGAACCGCCACGGGCCGGTACCGCCTGAGCCTTTTGAATATTTCTGGCAGGGCCTGCTCACCACTAAGGATTTTGCCATCGGGAAGGACGAGGTGCATTGCTTTCATGCAATTATCCCGTTTCACATCAGGAAACCGCCTGTCCAATGCTTCAGACTGGCACGGCAACATCTCGAAGGAACCTTCCTTCTCGTTTTCAGCGATCCACTCCACGGTTGACGAGCATATTGGGCAGGTACCGTCATAGATCAGTGTTGCTCTCGTCCTCTCTTTGATTGCCTTGTGTTCCATGCTGTCTCCTGATGCGTTGGCCATCATACTGCTCCGGCTTCAGCACGTCCCGCACAAGCCGCACAGTGCCGCATATGCCACGGCTCTGCACGATAGTCCTAAATTTAGATAGCCAGGAATACGTGAAGGTGAGAGGAGATCGGAGATTTTTACGCCACGCGTAATCATATTCCCAGACCATAGCCTGCAACCCGCCCAGACCCTTTAGTATCTTCCGTGTCTTTTCCCGGTCCCGGTCAAGGGAGTATACGTTGATGGCGCTGGGGTCGCCGTTCCAGTACTTTCCGCTCTCGATCTCTCCGGAGTCGATGTACGGTGCTAGTTTTCCGGCAATTTCCTTAATGCGTTCTTCCCGGTCGAACACGATCCACTTGCCGCCGCTGCGAGTCCATGTTCTTCCGTCGATCTCGCGCGGGATATCGGGCATGAGCCACGTCCAGATGCTGCT
>Ga0153915_10003677_pt1 | contig 14068 bp, 8 predicted proteins | sample Opewatmetagenome_2_FD_107003 | JGI IMG/M metagenome (GOLD analysis project Ga0153915, IMG submission 107003) | Freshwater wetland microbial communities from Ohio, USA - Open water 3 Core 3 Depth 3 metaG | ecosystem: Environmental > Aquatic > Freshwater > Wetlands | place: USA: Ohio, Lake Erie... | reverse complement strand
GCCCGGCTGCAGGTGCATCCGGTCGACCATCCAGCGCGGCACCTCCACGTCGAAGGGCTGCGGGAGGTAGCTGCGCCTCGCGTCGCGCAGGTAGCCCTGGCCCTTGCCCTCGAACTGCAGGACGCCCTCCACCTCCTCGGTGGTCTCGGGCTGGGCCTGCGGCGCCGGCGGACCCGCGCTGCCTGGCACGACCAGGGCCGCGGCGGCGCCGTTGGCGCCCGGCTGCGGGGCCGAGCCCTGACCGTTGGCGCTGACGAGCTGGGGACCGCCCGCCTGCTGGGGGGCGCCCCGACCGCGACGGCCGCGCCGGCGGCGCCGGCGCCGGCCGCCCTGTCCCGGCGCCATTCCGGGTTGCCCTGGCTGCGCTCCGGCCTCGGCGGGCGGTGTCTGGCCGGGCGAGGGCTGAACGGTCTGGCCGCTCTCGCCACCCGGGGTGGGCGTCTGCTCGTTGTCTGCCATTCTTGCCTGCTCCGGCCGCGGGATGAGCCCCATGGCCCCTCTGCACCTTGAACTGGGTACAGGCCCGCGCGGGTGGGTTTTCTCGCCGATCCGCGTGCGGCCCGCCCCCCGGTCCGTTCACTTGCGCGCCGCCCCGAGGACGGCGTCTTCAGTCCCAGCAAGGAAACGTGCGGCCGGGGTCACGCCGGCCCGTGGCGTCATGCCCGCGAGCCGACCCGACATTCATAGCAGAGTCCCGCCTCGAGCGAAAGGGAATGTCGCGCCCCGGGGGGTCAGGGCTGTCCGCCCATCACCCACGTTGTGGGCAGCGCCACGACCGTCCCCATCTCGGAGAGGAGGAAGGCCGTGCCGATCTCCGGCACCTTGGCGGCGAGGGCCGGCAGCGCGCCCCCCGCCGCGGCCTGGTCCTCGAGGCCCGCGCCGAGCCCCTCGAGGAAGCCCGTGGCGGGCTCGACGCGCCGCGTCTCCAGATCCTCGAGGCCGGCCCGCTCGCGGGCGAGCGCCACCGCGTCGTCGAGGGTGCCGAGCCGGTCCACGAGCCGGCGCGCGAGCGCCTGCTCACCGGTCCAGACGCGGCCCGACGCCACCTGCTCCACCTCCTCGAGGGACATTCGCCGGGCCGCGGCCACCTTGGAGAGGAAGCCGCGGTAGAAGGCCTGGACCTCCCGCTCCACGAGCTTGCGCTCGTCGGGCGTCCAGGGCTTGAGCGGCGACTCGATGCGCGCCTTCACGCCGCGCTGCACCGAGCCCACGTTCACGGCGAGCTTGTCGAGGAGGCCGGAGAGGTCCGGCTTGAGCGCGAAGACCCCGATGGAGCCGGTGAGCGTGGACGGCTGGGCGACCACGGCGTCCGCGCCCATGGCGGCGAGGTAGCCGCCGCTCGCCGCGACGTCGCCCATCGAGGCGATGACGGGCTTCTTGCGGCGCGCCTCGACGAGCGCCCGCCAGATGAGGTCGGAGGCGAAACCGTCGCCGCCGGGGGAGTCGATCCGCACCACGATGGCCCGGGCGGCTCCGTCGGACGCGACGCGGCGCACGAGTCGGGTGATGGTGTCCGAGCCGGCGATGGGCGACCGGCCGAACGGGTCGGCCCGGCTCTTCCCGCTCGCGATGGCGCCCTGGATGCGGATCACGGCCACGTAGGGGCGAGGGCCCCAGCGCTGCGCTGCGCGCGGCGGGCTCTCGTCGAGGCCGCGTGCGAGGATCGCCCCGAAGCGCTCCTTGGCCCGCTCCTCCAGTTCGTCGGGCCACAGCGCCTCGTCGACGAGGCCCGCCTGCTTGGCCTCCTCGGTGGTGAAGACTGCCTGGTCCACGAGCTCTCGCACCTTCGCCTCGGGAAGGCGCCGCGCGGCGGCGATGGCCTTCACCAGACGGTCGAAGAGGTCGCCGACGATGGATTCGCGCTGCTCGCGGTCGGCCGCGCTCATGTCGGCGCGGGTGAGGGCCTCGGGCGCGCTCTTGTAGCGCCCGGCCACGACCGCCTCGAAGGCGATGCCGAGCTTCCCGAGCCCCCTCTCGAGGTACAGCGAGGCGGAGGCGATGCCCTTCACCGCCACGATCGACCCCGGCGGCGCGGCGATCTCGCTCGCGGCGGTGGCGAGGAGGTAGTCGCTCGTCCCGGCGAAGCCCAGCCAGGCGATGACCGGCTTGCGCTCCCGGACGGCGGCGAGCGCGGCGCGGATCTCCTCGTTCCGGCCGGCGCCGCCCGGAACGCCCGAGATCCTCACGACGAGGGCGGCGACGGAACGGTCGTCGCGGATCTCCCGCAGCCGCCGCAGGAGGGCCCCGTACCGATCGCGCTCCGCGCCGAGCAGGGCCACGGCCAGCGGCGAGGAGGGCTCGAGGGCGGACGCGAGGTCGATCACCTGCACCGTGCGCAGGAGCGTGGGGCCCCGGTAGCGCTGCGCGGAGAGGCGCACCCCGCCGGTCCAGGAGGAGCGGTCCTGCCCCGAGGCGTGCAGTGCGCCGGAGGCGAAGGCGACGCCGGCGTGGGGCTGGTCGAATCCGATGGAGATCTGGAACCCGGTCGCCCCGTCGGCTCCGGCCTGCCCGGAGCGCAGCGGGACGAGCGCCTGCCCCTGGAGGGTGAGGCCGAAGCGGAAGGCGACCCCGGCGCCGAGGGCGGCGTGGGTGGCGCGGAACGCGTCCTTCGCCTCGTCGTTCACGAGGAGGTCTCCGGTGACGGTGAGGGTGTCGTCGAGCAGCCGCAGGCCGAGGCCGAAGTCGTAACGCACCGGGAGCGGCTGGCCGGCGAGCCGCCCCTCGAGCCCCAGGACCGACGCGCCGACGGAAAGCTGCCGGATCGGCCGGAGGGTGAGGCCCCCGTCCATGGAGAACAGCCTGTCCAGCGCGGCGTCCGGTGAGGACCACCAGTTCCAGGCCCATCCCACCGAGAACACCTGCCCGGCGGCGATCGCGAGGCCGAAGCCGGTCTTGAGGTAGCGCGGGCCGTCCTTCGGCGTGACCCACTCGAGCGCCAGCGTGGGGACGAGCGCGCCGATCGGGAGCGCGAGCCAGGCGCCGTTGGCGGCGAGGCTCCGCTCGCTTCCTTCCTCGAAGACGTACTGGAAGGTGGTCCCCTCGACGAAGCCGGCGCCGGCGGGGTTCACGGACAGGGCGGTGGGCTCCTCGGCGCCCGCGGCGGTCCCGGGGACGGCGAGCCCCACCGGCAGGCCGCGCGCCCGGTCGAGCCGGACCGAGATCTGGGCATGGGCGGGGAGGGCGGCGAGAAGGAGCACGGTGGCGCAGGAAAGCTTCGCGGTGCGGAGCATGGCGGGTCCCCTTTCGAGCGCGGCGATCCTAGGCCGCCCGGCGCGCCGGCGCACCCGCTTCCCTCGGGTCAGCTCTCCCGGATCTCGAAGGCGTGGTGGCCCCACGCCGGGAGGTCGAGGTAGAGGCCGCGCCGGCAGAGATCGTCGCCGTCCCGCTCGTATCGGGCGTCGCCGAGGAGGTCGGCGAGCACCACCCGTCGCCCCTCCAGTCCCGGGAAGGCGGCATCGGCGAAGGCTTGCCCCCGGGTCGGGCCGTAGTTCACGCAGGCGAGGAGGCGAGCGCGCCGCTCCCCCTCCCAGCTCATGGCGACGAACCGGTCGCAGGTCGCGTTGCCCTCCCAGGCGGGCCGGCAGGCGCGGAGCGTGAAGCGGCCGTCGTGGGTCTCGCGCCGGGCCAGCACCCCCAGGAGCCGCTCGTAGAATGCCCGCAGCGCCGGGTCCGGCTCCTCGGGCGGGCGCCGGCCGAGGTGCACGGAGATCTGGACGCGGCGCCCCTCGAGCTGGCCCTCGTGGAAGAAGCGGAGCCCCGGGACGAGGAAGGCGATGGTGGCCGCGGCCCGGTGCTGCGCGGGTGGGAAGGCCGCCGCCGCCCGCGCCTCGTCGTGGTTCTCGAGGAAGCGCGCCGAGCGGTCCTGGAACGCCGGGGGTTCCGCCAGGCGCTCCAGGACCGCGGGCCCGTCGCCGGCGACCAGCCGATCGTAGAGGGGCTTGTCGTAGGTGAAGTCGAAGCCCTGGCGCTGCAGGTCCTCCTCCAGGCCCCAGTACGCCTCCGCCAGGAAGACGAAGCGCGGCCGCTCGCGTCGCACCCGCTCGATGGCGCCCGGCCAGAAGGGCGCGTCGGCGGGCGCCGAACCGTCGCGGGGCAGCGAGCGGTCGCCCCAGGTGCGCCGGAACACGTCGGGGAGGAGGAGCATGGCCATGTCGCAGCGCACCCCGTCGCAGCGCGCGGCGACGCGCCGCAGCTCCTCGACCATCGCGGCGCGCAGCCCCGGATGGCGCCAGCCGAGCTGCACGGTGTCGGGCCAGCCGGGGAAGTATGGATCGCGCCCGTGGGCGAAGACCCGGCCGCCGAGGCGCACGAAGTTCCCGGGCTCCCGGGCGAGGTCCTCCGCCGACCCCTCGACGAGCCATTCGGGGTGGCTGGTCACCCAGGGGTGGTCGAGCCCGGCGTGGTTCGGGACGAAGTCGAGCATGAGCTTCACGCCGCGTCTGGCCAGCCGCTCCCGGAGCCGCGAGAGCGCCGCGTCGCCGCCGAAGTCGGGGCTCACCTCGTAGGACTGGACGGCGAACGGGGAGCCGGTGATGTCGTCTTCCGCCAGGTCGGGCAGGGCGCGAAGGAAGCCCTCGCGCCAGTCGGGGCGGGAACGCGAGACCGCGCGGGCCACCGGGCCGGTGGTCCAGACGCCGAGGAGCCAGGCCCAGTCGAAGCCGCGCGCCGCGATCCCGTCCACGAGCGCGTCCGGCACGTCGTCGAGGTCCGCGCGCCGGCCCAGGGGGCCGCCGAGCTCGCGGAGGAGGAGGCGGGTGTCGAGCTGGTAGAGGAGCGCGTGGCGACGCATCTAGTCCATGTGGACGCGAAGGCCGCCGTGGATGAAGCGGGGCTGGCCCACCGTGTCCACCCCGGCGCGCCCGACCAGGTACTTCTTGTCGAGGAGGTTCTCGACGGCGAGGACGGCGTCGACGTTCGCCCCGAGCGCGCGGCTAGCGGAGAGATCCACGACGGCGGCGCCCGTCATCCACAGCGTGTTGCGGTCGTCCTCGTACTGCGGCCCGACGTAGCGGACCTGGGCCACGGCGGTCACGAGACGCGGGTCGTCGAAGGCGAGCGAGACGCTCGCCCGGTGGCGGGGGTCCTGCAGGAGGTCGTTGCCGAGGAGCTGCGGCTGGCCGGGCGCGTCGGTGACCCGGTTGTCCACGAAGGTGTAGGCCGCCGTGGCGAGCCAGGCCCGGGCGGGCCGCCAGCCGACCTCGGCCTCGATCCCCCGGATGCGCGCGCGGCCGAGGTTCTGCCTCTGCCGGAGGTTCGGGTTCGCGGGGTCGAGGGTGACGTTGGTGACGGGATCCTCCAGCTCGTTCCAGAAGCCCGTGACCCGCGCCGTGAATCCCGAGCGCGTCGCGACCTCGAGACCCGCCTCCGCCCCCGCGAGCCTTTCGGCGGCGAGGTCGGGGTTCGCCAGGGTCACCACTTGCCCGACCTGAAAGGTCCGATAGAGCTCGTTCAGGGTGGGGGCGCGGAAGGCCCGGTAGGCGGCGGCGCGGACGGTGAGCCAGTCGAGGGCGCGCAGGCGCAGCCCGAGCTTGGGGCTCCACATGGAGTCGCTGCGAGCGGGGAAGGGCGTGAACACGGTGGAGCCGTCGAAGTGGCGCTCGAACACGCTGGCGTCGGCGTTGTCCCAGCGGTCGTAACGGACCGCGAAGCTCAGGGCGAGCGCCTCCGAGACGTCGTAGACGTCCTGCGCGAAGACGCCCTGGAGCCGCTGCTTACCCCCGGCATCGCGCCTCACGACGGTGTTCGGCGCCGGAGCGGCCGCGAAGAGATCCTCGAACGTGTCGCCCAGGATCCACCGCAGGTCGCTACCGACCGTGAGGGTGTGCTTCCCGCCGAGCAGCAGCGCGCGGCTCGTCCACAGGAGCCCCAGCCCGACGTCGTGCCCGGGAACCACCTGCGAGGCGGAGAGATCCTCCGTGGTCCGGGCGGCGTTGATCCGCGCCCGCTGCTGGACGAAATCGCCGGCGTGGCCGAAGACCGACACGTCGAAGACGCCGGCCTCGCCCGGCGTGTACCGCGCGCTCCCGGAGTACCCGAGCTGCCTCACCGCGGACGTCGTGTGGCGGGTCCCGCCGTTCTGCCCTTCGTAGAAGTAGCCGGCTCGCGCCGCCAAGGCGAGGTCGGAGGCCGCCGCGGCCTCGACCCGGCCGCTCACCGTGGCGTGCTCGCCCGGCGCGGCGGTGTCGATCGGTCCCCGCTGGTAGCTCGCGACGACGGGGTACCCCCCCGACTTGAACAGCTCCGTCTCGACCGCGGCGCCGACGGGGCCCCATAGGTTCGCTGCCCTGGCGTCGAGGAGGGAGGTGTCGAACGAGCCGACCTCCACGCCGGCGTCGGCGGTCGCCGCCGTGATGGGGCGCGAGAAGACCTGGGTGACGCCGCCGAGGGCGTAGTTCCCGTAGAGGGCCGAGCCGCCGCCCGGGACCACCTCGATCCGCTGGATGCCGATGCGCGGGATCGAGCGCCAGTAGACCCAGCCACCGAACGCATCGTTCGCCGGGACCCCATCCAGGAGCACGAGGCTGCGAGAGACGCCCGATGGGCCGATGCCCCGCAGGTTCACTCCCTGCGAGCTCGGGTCCGCGACGACGCTGCTCGAGCGCCGGAAGAGGCCGAACGACGGCACGATCCGGAGGAGCTCGTCCGCGGTCTTGGTCGGGCTCCGCTCGATCTCGGCGCGGGGCAGGACCGTCACGGCCGCCGGCACGTCGCGGAGCGGCCGCGGGCTGCGGGTGGCCGTGATGACCACCTCGTCGAGGTGGACGACGGCGCCGGGCGCGGGCAGGTCCTCTGCGGCTGGCGGGGCGGGGGTGGGCGCAGCCACGGGCAGCGCGGCGGCGGGCGGCGCTTCGGGCTGGGGCGGCGGCGCCTCGGGCTGGGGCGCCGCCTCGGCCTGGGGTGGCGGCGGCACCTGGACCTGGGAGACCGGCGAGCTCTCGCCCTCGCCGGCGCCGGCCACGCCATGCACGACGGCGGCGGCCACCAGGAGTGTTCCACCGAGAGTCGCTGCGAGCACTTGCGCCGTCGCGTTCATGCGCCCTCCCGTGTCACTAGCCGTCGATTGCGCAAACGCTACCAGAAGCGCACCGCCGCGGAGGCGACCCTTTCGAGTACGCCGGCGTGGAGCGGCGCCCCCGCGGTCTCGGCCATAATGATGCGCGGGTCGGGCCGTCGCCCGGCCGATCGAGGACGCTATGCACCGAAGGAGGCAACTGTTGCATCCGCTCGCCGGGGCGGCGACGCTGCTCGCCGCGGCGGCGGCCAGCGCCCAGCCCATCGCCTACGTTCCCAACGAGAAATCGGGGACGATCTCCGTCATCGACACGGCTTCCGACACGGTGGTGGGCGAGATCCCGGCCGGCGACCGCCCGCGCGGCCTCGCCGTGAGCCCCGACGGGAAGCGACTCTACGTCACGGACGAGCGGCAAGGGGCCCTGCACGTCGTGGACGTCGCCACCCGTCGCATCGTCGGCGAGGTCGAGGTGGGCGAATCGCCGGAGGGCGTCGGCATCTCGCCGGACGGGAAGTGGGTGGCCGTCGCCATCGAGGCGGCGAACGCCGTCGCCCTCGTCGACGCCGCGGCGGGCCGGCTCGCCGCCCGCGTCCCCGTCCAGGGCAAGAACCCCGAGCACGCGGTGTTCAGTCCGGACGGAAGGTGGCTCTACGTGAGCGCGGAGGAGGGGAGCACGGTCGACGTCGTCGACGTGGCGGCCCGAAAGGCCGTCGCGTCGATCGAGCTGGCGTCGCGCCCCCGCGGCATCGCCTTCACTCCCGACGGCAAGGTCGCGTACGTCGCCTGCGAGAACGCCAGCGTCGTGTTCGCGATCGACGTTGGCCGGCGCCGGCCGATCGCCTCCATCCGCGCCGGCGAGGCGACGAACGGCCTCGCGATGAGCCCGGACGGCAAGCGCGTGTTCGTGTCGAACGGCAAGTCCGCTTCCGTGTCGGCCATCGACACCGCCACGAACGAGGTGGTCGCGACCGTCCCGGTGGGGAAGCGCCCCTGGAACATGGCGATCACGCCCGACGGCCGCAAGCTCTACGTCGCCAACGGGCGCTCCAACTCCGTCTCCGTGATCGACACCGCCACCTCCCGGAAGCTGACCGACATCCCGGTGGGCGAGCTGCCCTGGGGCGTCGCCATCCGCTGATCTCGTGCGCCGCGGGATCCCCCGGCCTCACCGGACCTCCCAGCGCAGCCCCGCGATGACGAGCAGCGGCGCGCCGGGGGTCAGGAATGGCACGCCGGGCTGCCCCTGGCCCCCTGTGGCGGCCGCGAACGTGGCGAACGTCTCGTAGCGGGCGTCGAGGAGGTTGGTCGCCCGCAGGAACGCCGTCCACGCCCGCCAGCGGGCCTCGGCGCCCGCGCGCAAGACGAAGTAGGGCGGGAGCTTCGGCCCGACGTTGGCCTCGTCGCCACGAAAGTACTGCGAGCCGACGACGAGGAGCCCCGCGGACACCCCGAGCCATGGCAGGGCCTGGACGCGCACGTCGAGGTCCAGGTGGTGGCTGGGGACGAGTGGGAGCTGCGCGCCGCGGCTCACCGTCTCTACGCCGTTCGCCGTCCGGAGCGTGAAGAGCGTGAGATCGCCCTCGAACGTGGCGCGCGTGTACGCATAGCTCGCCTCGACCTGGACGGTGCCGCGTTCGCCCCGGAGCGCGAGCTCGACCCCCTGCCTGCGGGTGTCTCCCACGTTCCGGAACACGACGCGGTTCGTTCCCGGCGCGGCCACGGCGAAGATGTCGTCCTGGAGATCGATGCGGAACGCCTCGAGCGTGGCCGTGACTCCGCCGAGGGGCGATCCGCTCACGCCCACCTCGAAGGTTCGCGAGCGGACGGGACGCAGCGGCGTCAGGCTCGCGTCGGGGGCCACGCCCGCCTGGAGGCCGATGCACGGTGCCGCGGGGTCGGCGCAGGTCAGCTCCAGGAAGGCGGGCGCGCGGTAGCCCAGGGCGAGGGACGCGGAGGCGAGCCAGTCCGGGCCGAAGGCCCAGGTGACGCCGGCGGCCGGGACCAGGGCCGAGTAGGCCAGGTTTCCCGTCGCCCTCCCCGGAGCATCGGGGGAGGCGTCCACGATCGCGTGGGCGATCCGGTCGAATCGCAGTGCTGCCGTCGCTCCGAGCCCCGAGAGCGGCCCGCCCGCGACTCGGAGCTGGTCCTGGAGGAACGCCGCGATCCCGATCTGCTCGTCCGACAGGTCGAAGGCGAGGCGCGGAAGCACCGGCGGGAGGACGCTCGGGGGAAATCCGGCGTTCGGCTCCTCGTGGACGGCGATGCGCACGGAGCTTCGCGTCGCCTCGGCTCCCGCCGTGAGCCGGTTGCGCAGCGCGCCGAGGCGGATTCCGTGGTCGAGATGGATCGTGCCCCCATAGCTTCGCGTGCGGTCGAACAGCCGCGTATCCGGGCTCGTCCGGCTCGAGTTGAACTGCTCGCCGTCGAGCGCGCGGAAGAACGCGTTCACGGCGAGCGAGAGGCCCGGCGCGAGCCGCTGGCGTGCGTTGAGCGTGAGCAGGTGAAGCGCGGGCCGGAAGAAGTCCCCCGGCGTGTAGTTCTGGCTGCGATCCTGGGACAGCATTGGCTGGGGGAGCGCCCCCGGCTGGCCGATGCGGTCGAGCTGGAACTGGTACGACAGCGCCGCGTCCGCATCCTCGCGGCGCACTCCGAGCTTCGCGAACGCCTGGAGGCTCCTCTCCGCTCCGGCGACGCGCCACCCGCGATCGTACGACTGCGTGAAGGACAGGTAGCCGTCGAGCGGCCCGATCGGGCCTGCGAGCCGCCCTCTCATTCGCTCGTAACCCGCGCCGCCGCCCTCGATCACGGCCTCGGCCTCGGGCTGCGCGCCCCCGCGGCGGGTGACGATGTGGATGGCTCCGCCGATGGTGTTGCGTCCAAAGACCGCGTGCGGGCCCCGGACGATCTCCACGCGCTCGACGTCGGCGAGCGGGATGAGGTCGAAGTTGACCTCCTCGACCGCGGGCTCGTTCACGCGCACGCCGTCGAGGAAGACGCTGAGGCCTTGCGGCAGGCCCGTCACCGGGCTCGCGGTGAGCCCGCGCACCGACAGGTCCTGCTGGGAGGCGTTGCCCTGCTCGTCCGCGAGGTGAATCCCAGGCAGGCGCTGCAGGGCTTCCTGCAGCGTGCGTGCGCCCGACGCCGCGAGCTCCTCGGAGTCGACGACCTGAACCGTCAGCCCGCCGCCGGCCGACCAGTCGTCGAGGAGGCGCGGGGGCGCGCGAACGGTCGTCTCGAACGGCGGGCCGCCGCCCTCGGGCTCGGCCATCGGCGCATCCGATGGCGGCTGCGTCGGAGCGGGGGCGACCAAGGGGAGGTCGGGCGCGACGCCCTCCGGGGCCTCGGCCCGGGCATGACCGCCGGGGAGGACGCAGAGGACGGCGACCATCAGGGCGGCCGCCGCGAGCGGGCCTTCCGCTCGCCGTCGTGCGCCGAGCGTCTCCAGGGGGTCGCCGCTCACGGTCGGTACACCATGAGACTCCCAACGGAGGGACGCGTCGAGCCCCGCCTGCAGCGTCGGGTGCGAGCGGCGCTCCGCGCCGACCCCTCGACGGCCCGGAAGGGGCTGGGTGGGGGAGAGAGCACGGCGGCGCGCGCGAACCGGGCGGCTACGAAGCGATCACCGCCGTCAGGTCAACACGGTCGTGAAGCGGGTGGGCTCCGCCGCACGCCCGGTCATTCGGTCGCCCCGGCGGCCCGGAGGGCGGCGACTTCGGGGGCCTGGCCCGCCTCGGCCGCGATCGCGAGCGCGGTCTTGCCGCGGTTGTCCCTCGCCTTCACGTCGGCGCCGCGCGAGAGGAGCATCCGGACCGTGTCCAGGCGCCCCTGACCGGCCGCCCACATGAGGAGCGTGAGATCGTTGTCGAACCGCTCGTTCACGTCGACCCCGGCCTCGAGGATGGCGACCAGCGCCTCGGTCCGCCCCTCGCCCGCGGCGTACACGGCTGCCGTCTTGTGGGTACGGTCGATCGGGTTCGCGTCGGCCTTCGCCGCGAGCAGCATCCGCACGATCTGGACGTGGCCGCCGTACGCGGCGCTCATGAGCGGCGTCACCCCCGAAAGGTTGGGGCGGTCCACGTCCGCACCCCTTTCGAGCAGCGCCCTCGCCACCGGGAGGTTGCCGGCTCGAGCGGCCGTGTTGAGGGGTGTGTCGCCGAGGCGGTTGCGCGCGTTCGGGTCGGCGCCGCGGTCGAGGAACCCCCGTACGGCGGGCTCGTCGCCGCCCCGCGCCGCGGCGAGCAACTGGGCGTTGACGTTCAGCAACTCGGGATGGCTCTGGGCGCGCGCATGATGCGCTGCGGCAAGGAAGGCGAGGGCGGCGAGGAGATTCCTGGGAGTCACCATGGGCGCACCTTAGGGGATGCCCCCGCAATGCGAATTGCGGGCTCGGGATCCAGTTCCTATACACGCGCCGGCCCCCCTGGGAACATCCCAACCGTGCTTCGTGCTGCTTCTGTCGATTCCGGGGACCGCGACGCTCCACTTTCCGATGCGCGAATTCCAATCGTCAGGGAGGTTCGAATGAGCAGGTCTCCATTCGTCGTCCGCAGTGCCATCCTCGGCGCCTTCATGCTCGGCGCGGCCGTCACCGGCGCGCAGGAGACGCCGGGCGGGGCATCCACCACCGGCCCCGGGGTGCCGAAGGGCATCTCCGTCAGCCAGGGGCAGCTGAACGGCGCCGACAGCCAGGCCTCGAACTGGCTGCACACCAACTGCGGCTACGCGCAGACGCGCTACTACCCCGGCAAGCAGATCAACACCGGCAACGTGAAGAAGCTGCGCCCGGCGTTCGCCATCCAGACCGAGGTGCTGGAGTCGATGGAGACGGCGCCCATCGTGGTGGACGGGGTCATGTACCTGACCACGTCCTTCGACCACGTGTACGCCGTCGACGCGAAGACCGGGAAGGAGTTCTGGCACTACAAGCACAAGATGGGCCCGGTGACCACGTTCTGTTGCGGCCCGAACAACCGGGGCGTGGCGATCTCCGGTGGGAAGCTCTTCCTGGGGACGCTCGACGCGAAGCTCGTGGCCCTCGACGCGCAGACGGGCGCGGTGCTCTGGGCGAAGGAGATCGCCGATCCGGAGAAGGGCTACAGCGAGACGATGGCGCCGACGGTCGTGGACGGCAAGGTCCTCATCGGCACGAACGGCGGCGAGTACGGCATCCGGGGCTTCGTGAAGGCGTTCGACGCCGACTCCGGCGACCTCCTCTGGACCTTCCACACCATCCCCGACAAGGGCCACGAGGGAGTCTGGGCCGAGAACGACGCCACGGGCCGGAACATGAAGCGCGACATCGCGGCCGAGAAGGCGCAGCTCGAGAAGCAGGGCGGCGACTTCTACCAGACGCTGGGCGGCGGCGTGTGGATGAACCCGGCGGTGGATCTCGAGAACCGGACGGTCTGGTTCGTGGCCGGGAACCCCTCGCCCGACCTGTACGGCGAGGAGCGGCCCGGCGACAACCTGTACACCGACTCGCTCGTCGCGGTCGACCTCGACAAGGGCACCTACAAGTGCCACTTCCAGTACGTCTCGCACGACGTGTGGGACCTCGATGCCGTCAGCCCGCCCATCCTCGTCAGCGTGAAGGACCGGTCCGGCAAGATGATCCCCGGCGTGATCCACGGCGGCAAGACCGGGCACGTCTACGTGCACGACCGGAGGGACTGCTCGCTCATCCGATTCTCCGAGGCGATGATCCCGCAGGAGAACATGTGGGTGCTGCCGACCCCGCAGGGCGCGCGCATGCTGCCGGGCGCGAACGGCGGCGTCGAGTGGTCGCCGATGTCCTTCGACGCGAAGACGCGCCTCGCCATCGCGCTCAACCTGCACCAGCCGATGACCTACCACGTCGAGACGGCGAAGTACCCCGGCGGCTCGAAGCTGTGGCTGGGCGGCGCCTTCAAGACCATCCCGACCGAGAAGCAGTGGGGGCGGGTCGCCGCCGTCAACGTGGACACGGGAAAGGTCGTCTGGAAGCACGACACCGAGCAGCCGCTCATCGGCGGCGGGCTCGCGACGGCGGGCGGTCTCTACTTCTTCGGCGAGGGCAACGGCGACTTCAACGCGCTCGACTCCCGGACCGGCAAGAAGCTGTGGAGCTTCAACTGCGGCGCCGGAGCGAACGCGATGCCCGTGGCCTACACGGTGGGCGGCAAGCCGTACGTCGCGATGGGCTGCGGCGGCAACACCCAGCTCGACTTCAAGCGCGGCAACAGCGTGTTCGTCTTCTCGCTCGGTGACTGAGTCCGACATCCTGCTCGCGACGCGGGGCCGCTCTCGGGCGGCCCCGCGTCTGGACGGGGGAGCCGTGCTTCCAGGCAAGCTCGCGCAGATCGCCGCGGTGCTGGCGGTGTGCCTCGCCGGAACGGCGCCGGCGCAGGACGTCGAGGCCGGCGCCAGGAAGGCCGCGGCGTGCGTCGCGTGCCACGGCCCGGGCGGGAACTCCGCGAACCCGGCGATCCCGATCCTCGCGGGCCAGACGTGGCGTTACCTCTACCTCGAGCTCAAGGACTACAAGGAGGGGCGCCGCGCCGACCCGCAGATGACGCCCTTCGTCGTCGCCCTCTCGCGCGAGGACATGCTCGACCTCGCGGCGTTCTTCGCCGCCCAGAAGCCGCTGCCGGTCGAGTTCAAGGTCGACCCGGGCAAGGTCGCCGCCGGCAGGGAGAAGGCCCGCGAGGTGCTGTGCACCATGTGCCACCTCGGGGGCTTCAAGGGCCAGAACGAGATCCCACGGGTGGCGGGCCAGCACTACGCCTACGTGGTCAAGCAGATGCGGGACTTCAAGACCGGCCGGCGGACGAACGACGCCGGCAACATGGCGAGCGTGTCGAAGACGCTCTCCGACCAGGACATCGAGGACCTCGCCCAGTTCCTGGCGAGCCTGGACTGAGGTCCGCGCGCGCCACTCACTTCTTCTTCACGTCCGCCTTCACCTCGATCGACGCGTACCACGCCGCCAGGTCGGCGATGTCCGCGTCGCCGAGCCCCTTTGCCGTGATGCTCATCACCTCGTGGACGCGCTCGCCGCTCCGGTAGGCCTTGAGCTGC
>Ga0153915_10003676_pt1 | contig 14071 bp, 17 predicted proteins | sample Opewatmetagenome_2_FD_107003 | JGI IMG/M metagenome (GOLD analysis project Ga0153915, IMG submission 107003) | Freshwater wetland microbial communities from Ohio, USA - Open water 3 Core 3 Depth 3 metaG | ecosystem: Environmental > Aquatic > Freshwater > Wetlands | place: USA: Ohio, Lake Erie... | reverse complement strand
TGTTCCGCGATGGCCTCGCCGTCCAGGCCCACCCGGGGCCGACCGCTGGTGCTGAGCCGTACCGGATCGGTCTCCAGGTGTCCCCCCAGTTCCTCGAAGTCTGCCCATGACTCCATCAGGATCAGGTGATGGACCCGGTCCCGGTCCTCCACCTCGCCGGTGGGGACCACCAGGATCCCGGATCCTGCGTCCGGTGACTCCTGCCACATCCGCCTCCAGCCGGGATGGAGCCCGTCGCCGCTCCCCAGCACCTGGAGACCCTTGATCCGAGAGGCCTCCCGGAGCCGTGCGGGAACCATGTCGCGGGAAGAGGCGATGGAGAAGGGAGAGTGGATATGGAGGTCAGCGTTGACCTGCATGCTACCCGATGTAGGAGAGCTCATCATCCTGGCGTGCCTGGTGGATCTCGGCCAGGCGCTCGATGACCTGCTCCATCTCCGCCGCCCGGTCCTGGAGCTGGGTGCTATCTACCTCTATCCCCAGGAGGGCCGAGAGCACCCGGAGGAGGCTTGTCGCCGATTTGGGGTCCACCAGGTACCCGGAGGTCTCCCCCATCAGGCAGACCGCGTCCATGGACCTGCGGTGGGCAAGCCCCAGGAGGAGCCCGGAGGCCCCGATGATCCCTCCCGCCGGTTCATCCGCATTGAATTCTCCCCCGGCCGCCTCCACGTCACCGCGGAGCTCCGGCCGGTTCACCGCGCAGAGCACCCGGGGGACCTCCACCAGGTGGCCGACCCCGTATCCTCCCAGCGCGTAGATCCGGCGGACCTCCATCTGCTGGGCCACGTCCAGGTATGCCTCGGCCAGCACGTAGTGACCCTCTCCGGAGGTGCTCTGGTAGTCCCCCACCAGGAACGCGGTGGGGTGGTCTCCTCCGGCCAGGTACACCTCGTTACGCGCGAGGTGTGCCACCCCGTTTCCTTCAATGATCACCTGCGGGGGGAAGTAGCAGGAGGTGATCTCCGCCACCTTCCGGGCACCCAGCTCGTGGATCAGGTGCTCGGCCACCAGTTTTCCGACATGGCCGATCCCCGGGAGGCCCTCGATAAGGATCTCGGCCCGGGAGGTCCTGTCGTCGAAAAAATCAATAGTTACCGCGTCCATCTCCTCATCACCCTGCGGAACGGTGCATGGCGGTCATGGGGGGAGAAACGGGCCGGGTGCGGCGATACGGTGGCCCCCCCGCAGGCAGGGCAGGTGGGGGCAAGGGTGTAGGTCAGGTCGCGGGGGCACCGCCGGATGCGGCCGGCCATGCTCTCAACCGGCCTTCTGCTTCCGGACGAACTTGCCGAGATCGCCGGTCTTCTCCATGGTCTTGATGGCAGAGTCGGCAGCCTTCTCGATGGCCTTCTCCGCGGTCTTGTAATCCGGTGCCGTGACCTTGATCCGGTACACCGGTGCACCCACGTAGAGGAGCTCGATATCCACGTCAGGGATCTTGGGCTGGGCACTCTTCAGTGCCCCTTTTATGATGTTCACGCCGTCCGGCTTCTGGGAGGTGAGGTGGAGGAGGCCGGTGATGGTGACCCGCGGCTTCCTGATGTTCTCCTGTGCCACCTTCAGGAAGGCGTCCTTCACTGCCCCGTCCAGGTTCACCTTCTGGATTCCCGCGATCCCCTCGATGGCCACGTCTTCGAAGGCCCGGTACAGGAGGCCGTATTCCCGGTGGAGCGACTCCTCGATCTGCTTCCGGTCCGTTCCCGTGGCCTCGGCGACAAAACCGATCCACTTGTAAGCCTTCTGCTCGTTCTTCCACTCCTGGATCTTCTCACGGCGCTGGTGTTCGTTCACGTCCCGGAGGGAGAGGTCGATGTGGCCCCGCTCCCGGTCCACGTGCAGGACCTTGCAGACCACCTTCTGCCCTTCCCGGACAAAATCGCGGATATACTTGACCCAGCCCTTCGCCACCTCGGAGATGGGGATCAGGCCCTGGCGGCCGCCGTACTCGTCCAGGCGCACGAATGCCACGAAGTCCTTGACCGTCTCGACACTGCAGATGACCAGTTCGCCTTCCTCGGGCCAGGAACTTTCGGGCATCAGTCCCTCACTCGACCTCAGAGAGGACCTCGGCCTTTACCTGGACCCTGCCACCGGAGGGCTCGGCCAGGACATGGCCGCAGACGATGCAATCCACGACGGTGGACGCCTTGGAGAAGATCAGCTGCTCGTTCTCACAGTCAGGACACTTCACCCGGAGGAACTTGCTCCGGTTCTCGCGGTTCAGCCGTACCATTCCTCTCACTCCGTCAGTTCGAACTTCCCGGCCCGGAACCCGGCCCTGAGGTGGGCTTTTTTGCATGTCTTGCACCGGTACCGGAGGTTCACCTTCTTCGTGGGCTTGTCCCCGCCGGGCACCTTGGAGAACTTGCCCCGGTTGCCCACCCAGCCGCGCCGCGCCTTCTGGCGGTCGATCCAGTGCAGGCCGTATTCCTTCCCCTTCTTTACCTTCTCCACCTCGTGCTCCGTGTGCTTCCTGCAGAACGGGCAATAGGTCCTGAATTTCGTTGGCATCTTCATGGAATGCTCCCTCCGAGGGTACGGTCGAGTATCACTATAATGTACCGGGGGTGATATTTAAGGCTATGTTGCGTTCCACCAGGACGTCGGCATTTCGGGCAGGGAGGGTGACCACGTCCTCCTTATGGAGAGCATAGACCCTGCCGTCCATGCCGACGAACGGATCAATCTCCTGGAGGATCCGCACCAGGCTGACCGGGGCCGCTTCCACCGGCCCGCAGCCGGCATCGGCCACGGCCGGGACCTCCGCACCCGCGTCTGCAGGGGATTCGCTCTCCGCACGGGGAGGCATCCCGGACACCATGCCGTGCCGGGCCGTTTCGATCACCCGGGCAATCTCGTCGTACATCTCGCGTTCGGCGGGGAGCATCTTCCGGAGCTCGTCCCGGTCGGCGATGTGGCTCTCGGTCTGGAGGGCTGCGAGGGAGAGGACCTTCCGGGACCGGATCCGGAAGATGTCCCGGATCGTCTCCCGCATCGCCGCCACCTCCTCCATCAGGGTCTGGGCCTGGTCCGACAGGGGATCCCTGCAGGCATAGACCTGCTCCTGGAGCCCCTTCAGGTGCTCATACACCTTCCCGTACAGGTCCAGGGGCATCTCCGAGAGCCTGCCGGTCTCCCGCTCGTTCAGGACGATGAGGCGGAGTTCGTCCAGCTTCATCCCCGGCCCCCCCCCGCGATCTCGGCGATACCGCGGCAGCAGAGGAAGACGGCGAGGGCTTCCGGCACGGTGGCAGGCCCCTTCTCCAGCGCATGGGTGGATCCCAGGAGGGGCATCGTCACCTTCAAGGACAGGTCCACCCTGACCTTCCGGTCCCCGAAGACCACCGCGTCCACCAGGGGGTCAAAGCCGCCGAGATCGGAAAGGTCCAGCGGGGTAACCCGGAAACCGCTCCCGCCATGGAGCGACGTGGGGAGCCGGATCAGCCGCTTCGTATCGGTGGTGACCGGCTCGTCGGCCAGGGCGGCCCCGGCCCGCACCAGCTCGGAGAGCTTCCCGGTGCCCGCGGCGGCAATGGTCCGGAACGCCCGGTACTGCAGGAGCGGGCCGGGATCACCGGCTTCCAGCGATGACGTCACCCGGTCCAGGTCCTCCATGAGGCGGGCAGCCCCCTCCTTCCCGACCCCTTCGTACGCTGTCAGGTGTGCCATCGCCTCCTCCCTGCCTGGGCCCCCCAGCCACATCAGGTACTCGCGGACCGCTCTCATATACCTGCCCTTCCAGCCCGGAGCCCTGGTGGGAGCATGTCCCAAGACCGCCCGGGGATCCAGGCCGGTGCCGCAGACGTAGTCCACGAGTTCCCTCCTCTCCTGGCTCCCCCACCCGCGGACCGCCAGGTCCCGGACATGGATGTGGTACCCCCGTCCCCCGGAGAAGACCAGGTGCAGGTCTCTCCGGTGGAAGCCCAGCTCGTCCGTGAGCATGGCCAGGAGCTTCTCCGTCTCCTCCTTCACCCGTGCGAGCATCCGGTCGTAGGGGCCCCGCATCAGGTGGTCGGCATCCAGGTCAAAGATCAGATCTGCACCCGTCCAGCCCTTCTCGCCCATCGTGGACGCCGCCGGGGCCGCGTAGTACGCGGCGGAATAGAAGGCATGGGCAGGGACGAGCGTGCGGAGATACTCCGTCACCTCTCCCCGGGTCCCGAAGGCCAGGTGGCGGCGCATCGCGGTCTTCTGGGGATCCGGATCCAGGAAGATGAACCCCCACTCCCGCTGCTCGAGCCCGGGCGGGACGGAGATGCGGCTGCGACGGTAGTACTCGGAGAACTGCTGCTTCACGAACTCCAGGGTTGCAGGCTTCATGCCAGGTGCTTCTCCAGGTAGGGTGGCCGGAGGGAATATCCGAGCCGGCGGTAGTAGGGGCGGACCCCTATCCCGGAGAGGACGGCCAGACGGTGGTACCCCGCATCCCGTGCGATGCGCTCGGCTTCGGAGAGGAGTCTCCGGCCGTACTCGCGGTGCTGCCACTCCCCGCCAGCGGGGGCTGCACCCAGGGGTACCAGGTTCCCGTACACGTGCAGCTCCCGGATCAGCGCCGTCTCCTCATCAACCCTGCCCATGCACCGTGAAGGAAACCGCAGCCGTGTAAAACCGATCAGTGCATCGCCCGAGACCATGGAAATGAAGTGCTCCTCTCCCCCGCAGCACCGGTACCGGTCAATGGACAGGACCGGCTCGCCCGAGGTTGCCATCCGGCCCGCCTCCCGGCAGCGGATGCACCGGCAGGAGAGGCCCTGTGCTTCCAGCCGCTCCCGTGCCAGCTGCCGGAAGTTACTGTGCCGGGACCCTGCCGTGATGAGCCAGGCAGGGATGTCCCGCTGCACCCGCTGCAGCCTCACCCAGGGCGGCAGCAGCGACTTGGCACAGGCCACCAGATCCACGAGGTCCTCTTCCGCGTAAGGCCGGTATTCCCCCCGCTGCCAGAGGGTCTCGATCTCGGATCCCGGCGTGACCAGCGTGGGATAGATCTTGAGGAAGTCCGGCCGGAAACGTTCGTCGGAAAAGAGGTCATGGAACATGGCCCGGTCATCCTCCAGGGAGGCGCCCGGGAGGTTGGGCATCACGTGGAATCCCACCTTCATCCCCCGGTCCCGCAGCAGCCGGTTCGCTTCCACGGTGTCCTCCACCGTGCATCCCCTGCGGTTCAGGGCCAGGATCCGGTCATCCAGCTGCTGCACGCCCAGCTCCACTTTGGTGACCCCCAGGTCCAGCATGAGGTCCACGTGCTCCGTCAGGCACCAGTCGGGACGGGTTTCGAACGTGAGGGCCACGCACCGGACCATGGCCCGCTCCTGTGCCTCCGCAATCTCGGGGAAGGGACGGTCCGGGTATGGTACGTATCCGTCGTTCCGGTAGGCGTTCATGGCTTCAAGGCAGGAAGCCACGCACCACCGCTGGTACTCCGGCGGCCGGGCGGTGAGGGTGCCGCCCATGAGGATCAGCTCCGCCTTGTCCACCGGGTGCCCCAGGGCTTCGAACTGTTCCAGGCGTGCCGTCACCTGCCGGAACGGGTCGTAGCCGTGGTCCCGGGCGCGGAGGGCTGCCGGCTCCTCCCCGGTGTAGCTCTGGGGGGTGCCGAAGGGGTGATCGGGCCCGCCCGGGCAGGGCAGGCATTTCCCGTGGGGGCAGGGTGCCGGCGAGGTCATCACGGCCACGGGGGCCACGCCGGACCGGGTGCGGGTCGGCTTCAGCTGCAGGAGCGGCCGGAGCCAGGCCCGCTCCGCCGGCGTTGCAGCGGCAAGGATGTCAGAATTGCGCGGGATCGGCGAAGTCCCATACAGGCGGCAGACCTCGCGCTTGATCCTCTGGATCGCAGGTGCAGGAAACGGGGTAGAAGAGATACGGGATATGATCTCCCGCAGGACCCGGTCACTGTCCATGGATCAGTGCTGGACAGCAACCGATTCCGGGGTGGTGTCGGCACGGTACTCCACCACCGGCCCGTGCCCAAGCCGGAGGTGGTGGACGATCTCCTCTCCCAGGGTCAGGATCGCCCGCTTGTGAAGGATCTTGTTTTTATGGATGTGTACCGGAGAAATGGAAAGGGAATTGTATCGGTCGGTGAAGATCGTTTCGGAGGTGACGTTTTCATAATATTTCTTAACATGGATAAGAAGCATATGGAGATGGAGCAACTCTTCCTTCTGCACACTATCACCTTCAGTGAGTTTAAATTTCATTCCTAGATATATTTTACCGGTGATCTTTATATTGGAAGAAGCGCGCGCAGCCGGTCTGCTGCTGGGGCTCGCGGTGGGGGACGCGATGGGTGCGCCCCTGGAGGGTCTTCCCCCCCCGCCGCTGCCTGTCGTGGAGATGCGGGGAGGTGGCATCCACGGGCTCCCCGCGGGCTCGGTCACCGATGATACCCTGCAGGCCGCCGCGGTCGCGCGGTCCCTCAAAGCCTGCCGCGGCTATGCGCCCGGCGACCTGACCGCCCGTCTTCTTGAGGAGTACCTGCGCCATCCCGCCCTCTTCGGCCCCACCTCCTCAGGGGTCTTCACCCTCCTCCTGCAGGGAGTCCCGGCCGGCTGGGCACCGGCCGTCGTGCACCGGCTGCGGGGAGGGTCCCGGTCCAACGGCGCGGTGATGCGCGGCCTGCCGCTCGCCATCATGTTCACCCCGCCGGCCCTGGACGTGGTCTCGCGGGCGTGCTCCTGCATCACCCACCATGACCCGGTGGCAGGGATCGCTTCCCTGGCCGTGAACCGGATGGCTGCCGATCTCTCCCGCGGGGTGGACCGCGAACGGGCACTGGAACGGGCCACGGCTGCCTGCCCGCCGGGGGAGGTCCGGGAGGTGCTCTCCCGCTCCGCTGCCATCGAGCCGGTGGCATCCCTGGACGCGGTCGCCATGACTCACTGCGCGGTCCGGGTCTTCATGGAGGCGGAGACCTTTGAAGAGACGGTGATCCGGGCAGTGAACATGGGGGGCGACACCGACACGGCCGGGGCCATCAGCGGCGCGCTGGCCGGTGCCTTCTGGGGGATTGATGCCATCCCGCTGCGCTGGCTGGCCGCACTCCGGGAGGGTCCGTCCCTGCTCTCGCTGGCCCGGGCCCTCTGGTCCGCCTCCCGCCCCGGATGATGCAGAAAACGTGGTTTCTGGAGACCATCAGTCCACGGTTTTCCCGATAACATGCGTACTGGTGAGACGCTCCAGGGGGGGACCTGGCGGTCCCCCCCCCGCCGCGTGGGTGCCCCCCCCGCTATCGGAGGCTGGGGTGAGCAACGGTTTTCGGGATCTTCCTTTCCAGGGAGGTTTCAGGGCATGGTGCGGGAGGGGGCAGAGACCCCTCCCGGCCCCTCCCCCAATGAGGATAGTCGGTTCGTCGGTTTTTTCCGGAAGGAACTGGAATTCCGGATAACCGGCGGGGGGTGCCCACGCTCTCGGGAGCGGTAAGCCCCCGAGAGCGTCTCACCAGTACCTGTCGGAAAGCCGACGACTGTAGGGAACACTCACCCGAACCAGCCCCTGGGGACACCGCATCAAACGGGGCGGAGTTCCACGAGTTTCAGGGACCTGCCCTTCTCGCAGATGTCGGGGGCGTTCCCCAGGATCTCCCCCACCATGTAGCGTTCCCCGTCAATGACCCCCTCGGGCCGGCAGAGTTCATAGCTCTTGCACTCCACCTGCCGGCAGGAGCACTCGTACGGGATGCGGGAGTTCATAATGGCCATATCGGCGGGGATCAGGGCCACCACCGGCGACTCCACCACCTCCACCGCGCAGGACCCGGAAGCATGGACCTGGCAGTCGTGGGGGGCCGTCGTGCGGACCGTGACGATCCGGTACTTCCGCCCGGACTGGAGGTTGTTGCAGGCCTTCCTCACCTTGCAGGACTCGCACTCCGGAAGTTCGCCCTCGTAGATGAACTCAAGCCCGGGTTTTGCCAGCAGCTTCCCGATGAGGGTGACCTTGGGTTTGGCTTCCGCCATAGGCGATCACTCTTTGTACAGCATCGTAATTAAGGACTCCGCGGATTCACGTGTCAGGCCCATGTCGAGAATCGTGAACCGCTCGGGCCGGATTTCACGGGCGAGGAGAAGCGCCTCCACCGCCGTTTTGTCGTCGATCCCGATCTCGGACGGCGTGGTGGGGGCACCGATCCGGCGCAGGGAGTCCCGGATCCCCTTCCAGTCCCCGCCATGCAGGTACATGGTGATGATGGTACCGATCCCGCACTTCTCGCCATGGAGCCCCTTCCCCGGCGCCAGCCGGTCCAGGGCATGGGAGAACTTGTGCTCCCCCCCGCTGGCAGGCCGGGAGGACCCGGCGATGGACATGGCCACGCCGGAAGAGACCAGGGCTTTCGTCACGATCCAGGCCGACTCCTCCTGGTGCGGCCGGATCATGTCCGCGTTGCTGACAAGGATCTCGGCGGTCATCCGGGAGAGGGTGAAGGCATACTCCGAGACCGGTTCCCCCCGCAGGCGGTGGGAGAGCTCCCAGTCCAGCACCGCGGTGTAGTTGGAGATGATGTCGGCACAACCGGAGGCCAGCAGCCGGTGGGGTGCCGAGGCGATGATCCCCGTGTCGGCCACGATGGCTGCCGGGGGATGGGCCTTCAGGGACTGGGACCCGTTCCGGGAGGGCACCGTCGCTGAAGCAGAGGCGATGCCGTCGTGGGATGCCGCGGTGGGGATGGAGACAAACTGCCGCTCGAGATTGAAGGAGGCGATCTTTGCCGTGTCGATGACCCTGCCCCCACCCACGCCGATCAGGAAGTCGCAGCCGGCCGCCGCCTTCTCCGCCTTCCGGATGATCGACGGGTTGATCTCGTCGGCGATGAAGGTCTGTGCCGTATACCGGTCCGAGAGCAGCCTGAGCACGGTCTCACCCGCGATCTTCATGGTATGGGACCCGGCCACCACGAGCACCTTCTCCCCCAGCGACAGGTCATCGCAGACCGCGGGGAGCTGGGTGAGCACATCGTGTCCGATCACGACGTCCCGGGGGAGCTGCATCCATTTGGACTTGTCAAAACCTTTATTTCTGAGCAGGTCCATACCATTTCCGCTCATTTCGGATCATTCATGATTAGAGAGTTCCTCTACAAATACTACATTGATCCCATCATCCTTGGACAACCCTATAATCCCGTCGATACCCTCACCTACGCCCTCATCCTCCTCCTGGCTGTCTACCTGATCTACCGGTGGCTGGCCCGGAGCGGTATCCCGGTGGACCGGGACCTGGTGCTCTCCACCCTCCCGTACGTGGTGCTGGGAGGCCTGCTCCGGGTGGTGGAGGATACCGGTCTCGTCCCTGCCCCCTACCGGTACCTGCTGGTAACCCCCCTGATCTTCTTCGTGGTCTTCGGGTTCACCGCGGTGGCTCTCGTCCTTGCCCGCTCCCTGGAGATGAAAGGGCTGGTGCCCCGGTTCCAGCCCCTCTATGCCGGCGTGGGAGCCGGTGCCGCTGTTGGGGCAGGGCTCCTCCTCCTCTGGTTCGGCCTCACCCAGGCACGGGTGGATCTTGTCATCCTGATCTCGATCCTGGGCCTGGCCCTTGCCACCTCCGTGGCGCTAATGGTCCTCCTGGAGCGGGGCTTCGGCTGGAAGGATGCAGCTGACCCACTCTACCGGGTCCTCATCTTCGCCCAGATGCTGGATGCCTCGGCAACCAGCATCGGCATCGACCTGCACCCCCTCCGCTACGTCGAGGTGCACGTCGTGGGGTCGACGCTCATCGCCCTCACCGGCACCGCCTTCTCCATGTTTCTCCTGAAGATCGCGGTGGTGATCCCGGCCATCTACGTCCTCTCGGCCTACCGGAAGGAGGGGAACCCGGCGCTGTGGCACCTGATCCTCCTCGCCATGATCGTCGTGGGCCTTGCACCGGGTGTCCGGGACACGGCCCGGATGGTGCTCTATGTCTAGGGAAACCCTGGTCCGGCCTGCCCTCATCATGACCGGCGTGTTCATTGCCACTCTCGTCCTTGGGGTCCTTGTCGTCTCGCAGGATCCCGTGGTGGGGAAGACCCTGGTCCAGTTACTCCGGGACCAGATCCTGGGCAGCATCCCGTCAGGAAATCCCCTGCTCCTCTTCCTGGCCATCTTCCTGAACAACCTGCAGGCCTGCGTGCTCCTCTTCCTGGGCGGGGCGTCCCTCGGGGCCGTCACCCTCTTTATCGCCGGGACAAACGGCCTTGTCATCGGCGGGGTGATGGAGGTGGTCCGGCAGGAACAGGGGATCCTGTACGTGATGGCCGCCATCCTCCCCCATGGTATCGTCGAAATCCCGTCCTTCATCCTCGCCGGGGCGCTGGGACTCGCTCTCGCGGAAGCCCTCTGGCAGGAAGGGACTGGGGTCGGGGATGCTGCAGCCGTTGCCCGGGAACTGGGATCCGTGTTCCTTCGGGCAGTTCTGCCCCTTGTAGCCCTGGCAGCGGGAATCGAGGCTTTTATCACACCTCAAATCATATCTCTGGTCGCGCAGGTGTGACGGTGCCGACCGAAGAGGAACAGAGGACCCTTCCCCCGAAGCAGGACTTCTCCGGGTGGTACCACGAGATCCTCTGGCGGGCCGAGATCATGGACGTCCGGTACCCGGTGAAGGGGCTCTACGTCTGGTACCCCTTCGGGTTTGCCCTCCGGAAGCAGGTGTACGGGCTCCTCCGGAGCCTGATGGACCGGGACCACGAGGAGGCCCTCTTCCCCCTGCTGATCCCCGAACAGGAATTCATGAAGGAGGCCGAGCACATCAAGGGCTTCGAGAACGAGGTGTACTGGGTCACCCACGGGGGGACGACCCCGCTCGACGTGAAGCTGGCGCTGCGCCCCACCAGTGAGACGGCCATCTACCCGATGTACGCCCTCTGGGTCCGGTCCCACGCTGACCTGCCCCTGAAGATCTACCAGATCGTCTCCACTTTCCGGTACGAGACCAAGCACACGAGACCCCTGATCCGGCTCCGGGAGATCACCTCCTTCAAGGAAGCCCACACAGTCCATGCCACCTGGGAGGAAGCAGAAGCCCAGGTCGAGGTAGCGATAGGGCTCTACCGGGAATTCTACCGGACGATGTGCATCCCGGTTCTCGTCTCCCGGCGGCCCGAGTGGGACAAGTTCCCGGGCGCCGACTATACGATCGCCGTCGATACGATCATGCCGGACGGGCGGACCCTCCAGATCGGCACCGTCCATCACCTGGGCGATCACTTCTCCCGGACCTTCGGCATCCAGTACGAGGATACCAGAGGGGAGCAGCAGTACGCGCACCAGACCTGCTACGGGATCTCGGAACGCTCCATCGCGGCAGTCATCAGTGTCCATGGCGATGACCGTGGCCTGGTCTTCCCGCCAGCGGTGGCTCCCGTGCAGGTCGTCGTGGTCCCCATCATCGTGGGGAGCCGGAAGGAGGAGGTGCTGGCATCTGCCGATGGCGTGGCCGAAACCCTCCGGAACGACGGGCTCCGGGTGAAAGTGGACCGTCGGGAGATCCGGCCCGGTGCCAAGTACTACCACTGGGAGCTGCGGGGGGTTCCCCTGCGGGTGGAGATCGGCCCGAAGGACCTGGATGCCGGCGTGGTGACGGCGGTGACCCGGCTGGGTGCAAAGAGCCGGATCCCCCGGGCAGACCTGGCGGAGGGTGTTGCGGAGATCCTCAGGCAGCTGCAGGACCAGCTCCTGGCCCGGGCAGAAACGGATCTGAGGGGCCGGGTCACCTGCGCTGCCACCCTCGCGGAGACCGCAGCTGCCGTGAAGACGGGAGTGGCCCTCGCTCCCTGGTGCGGGAGCCGGGAGTGCGCTGAGGCTCTGGAGCAGCAGGTGGATGCCAGCATGCTGGGGACCGAAGTACGGGGATACGGGACCGAGGGGACCCACGGCCCCTGCATCATGTGCGGAAAACCCGGATCCCCTGCCCTCGTGGGCCGCTCATTCTGAACGACAGGCCCGGCAGGTGTACCGGACCAGGTCACCTGCGCGTGCGAGGTCCCCGGAGATGTGTTTTTCCCCTCCGATAACAAAGAGCCGCCCGCACGCGGCGCACCTCTTCACGCGGATGCGGTCCCTGAAGGTCATCGGCACCTCCAGGTCATAGGCGGTCTCCCGCGGGGTCGCTTCGCCGCTGAAGGACCCTTCGCACCGGGTGATCAGGTGGAGGATCTGGACCGGGCTGGCCCCCAGTGCCTCGAACTTCCGGTACAGGAAGTAGTGGAAGAGGAGCCAGGCCAGGTCCGAACGGTCGATCACGTCGTCAAAGCCGTCGCAGACCTCTTCCGGGTCCTCCAGCTCGCAGCCGCAGAGCGGGCAGCGGCCCGAGACCAGCTCCTCGAGAAAGACCTCCTGCTGGCAGCCGGGGCACGTGGTATGGCGGGCGTTGACACGGGGAGCCACTGGGGAACCCTCCTTGAAGAATACCGGCATACCGTTTCACGGCGTGCCGTGTGCTCTTTACTTCTTCGCGCTCCGGACTCTTAAACGTATGTTGGAATGCTCCCAACCACGACGGAGAACCGGAGGTGGAGAACCCTCCGGTCCCGGATCAGGGTCTCCGAATGAACCCCCCACCCTTTCCGGCGATACCGACAGGAGGGGGCTCGGCCCCCTCCCGGTCCCACCCCCCCGAGAGGATAACCACTTCATCGGTATTATTTTCGCCCTAGGTCATCCGCTCCCTTTGGCCATAGATCCATAATGAGGAGATCCGGCGTGGATCGGCTATCCTCACCGGGTGAGGGAGGCGGGTGGGGGCGTTCCCCTCCTGCTCATCCTATTCCCTGCTACGAGTCCCCCACCGGGTAGATCACCTGCAGTACCCTGTCGATTCTGCGGAGGATCCTGGTCGCTTCCCCGGCCGCTTTCTTCCCCATCCTGCCCTCCACTGCCCTCTCGTGAAGGATCGCGAGTATCTCTTCCAGGTGCCCCCAGGCTCCTTCCACGTCCAGGTCATCATCCATCCTCTCTGTGAATCCCCCTTCCAGGGAATGGATGAGCGCGGCCGCGCCGGAATCATCCCCCTCCCCAGGGAAATCCCCCTCCAGGGATGCTGCCATCTGCTGGACACGGGAGAGCCGGTCCGCCGCCTCCTTCAGGGATTCCCTGTACAGGTCCATCCGGTCCCGGTAGTGCCCCAGGATCAGGAAGAACCGGACCTGCTCCGGCGTGAACCCTTCGTTGAGGAGGGTGGCCGGGCAGACGATGTTCCCCCGGCTCTTGGACATCTTCTTCCCGCCGATGAGCAGGTGCCCGCCGTGGAGCCAGAAGCGGGCGTAGGGCTGATCCGTCAGCACCTCCATGATGGCCAGCACGTAGTCATGGTGCCGGGCCAGGTTGTCGATGCCCCCGGCATGGATATCAACAGCGGGACCCAGGAACGGGAGGATCATGGCCGGGTCCTGCACGTTCCAGGACGGCCTCCCCCTGCCGATGGCGGTCTCCCACACCACGGTGTCCCCCTCCTGCTCCCCGTGCCAGAGGATGAAGTCACCGAAGTTCCACCGGATGCCCGGATAGGTATCCTTCCGGAACCGCCTCCGCGTGGCCGGCCAGCGGGAGAGGTCAATCCGGGCCAGCCTCCCGAACCCCCGGTATTTCATCGGCTCAAAGAAGATGTCCCTGCCATCACGGTACGCGTAACCCTTCGCGAGCAGCGTCTGGATGACCCCGACCGCCTCATCCACCGTCGTGGAAGAGCGGGGATTGTGGGTGGGCGGGTGGATCCGCAGCATCCGGGCCTCGTCGTGGAACCGGGCAGCGACCCGGTCGGTGAGATCCTGCAGGGAGATGCCCAGCCGCCGCGCCTCGCTGATGGCCTTGTCTTCCACGTCGGTGAAGGGGAGAACCCGGTCCACACGGTACCCCTGGTACTGGAGGTACCGGTGCAGGATATCCTCGTACAGGAACGTCCGGTAATTGCCCAGGTGGGGAGGCTGGTAGATGGACGGTCCGCAGGTGAAAAACCGGACCACTCCCGGTTCCCGCGGGGTAAAGGGCTCCTTCTTCCGGGCCAGGGTGTTGTAGAGCCGCAGCATGGGTCCTCCCGTCACCCTCTCGGGAGGGAATGGCAGTCCCGTGCAGAGCCGCACGAGACGGCTGCCGCGCTGACA
>Ga0153915_10003675_pt1 | contig 14076 bp, 11 predicted proteins | sample Opewatmetagenome_2_FD_107003 | JGI IMG/M metagenome (GOLD analysis project Ga0153915, IMG submission 107003) | Freshwater wetland microbial communities from Ohio, USA - Open water 3 Core 3 Depth 3 metaG | ecosystem: Environmental > Aquatic > Freshwater > Wetlands | place: USA: Ohio, Lake Erie... | reverse complement strand
ATAGATTATACTGAATCTATGGGAAAGAAAAGAAAGAAAAAAGAAAGAAGGAAACGTTTTGAGCTGCCAGGAGGAGTGAAACAAATTATCTGGGGCATTACTATGATTGTTTTCGCTTTACTGGTGGTTTTGAGCTTTTTTGGGAAAGCAGGTACTGGCGGAGATTATTTTATGAAAGGAGGCAATTTTTTGATTGGCAGCACGGTATTTTTACTTCCCGTAATTTTGATAATAGCCGGTGCTACTCTCTTAATTTCCAGAGGTGAGGAAGAAAACTTTTTTCATAGAGCAGCTAAATCATTTTGGCCCGTGATTATAGCTGTTTTTTTATTGCTTTTCGGAATAGGGGGCATTTTAGCCTCTTATAATACAGAAGTCAGAAACGGAGGAATGGTTGGATTTCTGTTAAGTTGGCCCCTTTTAAGGTTTTTAGGATTTTGGGCAACTCTTATAATATTCTCCGCGGCCATTATTGTAGGGACAGTGATATTTTATAAGTTTTTAGGGGTTTGGAGCAAAAAGAAAACTAAAGAAGAAAAAAGCGACGAAAAAGAAAAGTCCGCCTCGATGGACATCGGAGCTCCGGCGGATAAACCATCCATTATTAGAAAGATATTTGCTCCCAAATTTAAAGTAAAAGAGATTCCTCCTTTCGCAAAAAAAGAAAACAAAACAGAAGAATCCCAAGAACCGGTAAAAGTAGAAATAAAAAAGACGGGCAAGGTTTTTTCTTATGTGCCTCCTCCCTTAGATCTTCTTTACTCTGATAAAGGAATGCCTAATTCCGGAGACACTAATGTAAATTCAGCTATTATTAAAAAGACTTTTCAGAACTTTGGCATTGAAGTTACTATGTCTGAGATTAATATAGGGCCTACGGTTACTCAGTATACTTTAAAGCCGGCCGAGGGTATCAAGCTTTCTAAAATAACCGGCCTTTCAAATGACTTGGCTTTGGCTTTGGCTGCTCATCCTATCAGGATAGAAGCTCCTATTCCGGGCAGATCTTTGGTAGGCATAGAAGTTCCAAACAAAGGAAGGGCAGAAGTAAGACTGAGAAATTTGATTGAGGTGGAAAATTTCCAAAAATCTCCAATGAATTTAGTGTTGGCCTTGGGCAGGGACGTGGCCGGCTTTCCTATTTACGCCGATTTAACCAAAATGCCCCATTTGCTTGTTGCTGGAGCTACGGGTACCGGAAAGACTATTTTTTTAAATTCTCTGATAGGAAGCTTATTGTATCAACCAAGCACTTCTACCAAATCTGCAGGGCCTGAAACTTTAAGATTGGTATTGGTTGACCCGAAAAGAGTTGAATTCCCAGTTTACGAAAAACTTCCCCATCTTTTATGCCCAGTAATATATTCCGCCCAGCAGACAATCAACGCTTTAAGGTGGCTAACTAGAGAGATGGAAAGAAGGTTTGAGGTTTTGGCTGCGGCCCATGCCAGAAACATCGCTTCTTTTAACGAGAAAGCTTTGAACAAAAAAGAAGATCCTCTGCCTTTTATTGTTGTTGTAATAGATGAACTGGCAGATTTGATGGCTGCTAAAGGTAGAGAAGTTGAAGCTGGAATCGTAAGACTGGCTCAAATGGCCAGGGCAGTGGGGATTCATCTGGTAGTGGCCACCCAAAGGCCTTCCGTTGAAGTCATTACCGGTTTGATTAAAGCCAATATTACTTCCAGAATTACTTTTCAAGTGGCTTCTCAGGTTGATTCTCGAACCATTATAGACACTTCCGGCGCTGAAAAACTTTTAGGGTCTGGGGATATGCTTTATATTTCGGCCACAACGCCCAAACCGAAAAGGATTCAGGGAGCTTACGTTTCAGATAAAGAAATCAAAAAAGTGGTAAGTCATATAGAAGAGAATTCTGACAATCTGTCCGTTTCCATGGATGACGGATTGCTTAACGAATTAAACAGAGGACTGGAAGACGGGCCTATAAGTTTTCACGGCTATAATAATAACGAAAACGGGGCAGAAGAACCAATGTATGAAGAAGCTAAAAGAGTGGTTCTAGAGTCAAAGAGGGCTTCAGCTTCTTTATTACAAAGGAGGTTAAGAGTGGGTTATGCCAGAGCCGCTCGCTTGATTGATATTTTGGAAGAAAAAGGAGTGGTGGGACCCCCAGAAGGAGCTAAGCCGAGAGAGGTTTACGGAGATGCGCAAACTTTGCAGCAATCAGAAAATTTAGAAAAAGAAGACGGCTGGGAAAAAGTTTGATTCATTTTAACATATTAACATATTAACATTTTAACAAATATTATAATGAAGAAAAAAGAAGAAAATATAAAGAGAAATTTGGAGGAAGCAGTGGCGGAAATAAAACAGCGTTTCGGCGAAGGCGCTATAATGAAGCTTAAAGAAGTTTCCATGGTTGATGTTGACGTAATATCAACCACTTCCGTATCTATAGACTCCGCTTTAGGAGTGGGAGGAATCCCAAGGGGCAGGGTAGTAGAAATTTACGGGCCGGAAAGTTCTGGAAAAACAACTTTAGCTTTGCATATTGCGGCTCAAGCCCAAAAAAAAGGAGTGGCAGCTTTTATAGACGCAGAGCATGCTTTAGATCCCGATTACGCCAAAAGAATCGGGGTGAATGTTTCAGAGCTTTTAATTTCCCAGCCGGATTCCGCGGAACAAGCCTTGCAAATTGTGGAGACATTGGCTTCCTCTGGTGAAGTAGACGTTATTATTATTGATTCTGTGGCAGCTTTAGCTCCCAAAGCAGAAATAGCCGGAGAGATGGGCGAGCTGCAGATAGGGCTTCAGGCAAGAATAATGTCAGCTGCCCTAAGAAAGCTTTCCGCTCTTTTGGCTAGAACAAAAACATCTGTAATATTTTTGAACCAAACCAGAATGAAAATAGGGGTTATGTTCGGCAATCCTGAAACCACTCCCGGGGGAATGGCTTTGAAGTTTTATTCTTCTGTTAGGATTGAATTAAGAAGAGCGGCTAAAATAAAACAAGGAGACGAGATAATCGGCAACAGGGTAAAAGTGAAGATTGTAAAGAATAAAGTAGCTCCTCCATTCAGAACGGCAGAAGTTGATATTTATTATAATGAGGGCATTTCCTGGCTGGCTGACCTTTTGAATACCGGGGTTAAAAAAGGAGTAATTTTGAAATCAGGAAGCTGGTTTTGCTATAAAGACAAAAAATTAGGCCAGGGCATAGAGGGCTCAAAGGTATTTTTAAAAGAAAACCCCAGCTTGGTTAAAGAGATAAAAAAAGCTATTATAGAAACAGCTTAATTTATTATTTTTCTTGAGTGGACAATAAGCCCAAATGGCGGGCTCTTTTTACTGCTGTTGAAAATTGGCGCTGATGCTTGGCGCAAAAATTAGTTTTTTTTCTTGGTCTTATTTTTCCCAGGCCGGAAATGAAGTTCTTAAGAACTCCTGTATTTTTAAAATCTATTTCTTTTATATTTCTTTGACAAAAATAACAATCCATAACAATTAAAACGGTATATCTTTTACGTTTATTTCTCCGTCGTCTTTATTTTCTTCAATTACCGGTATATCCTCTTCTTCGGCCAGTTGGCCGGTTTCCTGGGGATTTTTTTTCTGCGAGGCAGCATAATTAGCCGAACCGACACCGGGGTTTGAAACCCTTGGTCCTAATTGCAGGCTTTCCGCTATTATTTCCGTTCGGTATTTCTTGTTCCCAGAAGGGTCTTGCCAAGATCTTGTCTGCAATCTTCCTTCCACTAAAACTATGCTTCCTTTTTTCAGATATTGAGAGGCGATTTCCGCCAATCTTTGCCAGAGTACGATATTATGAAATTCTGTTTTTTCCTGTTTTTGGTTATTTTGATTCCAAATTCTGTTGGTGGCTATGGAAAAATTGCATACCGTTTGCCCCGAAGGCGTGGTTCTTGATTCCGGATCTCTGGTCAATCGGCCTATTAAAATTACTTTATTAAGATTCATTTTAAGATTTCGTCTATTTTTTCGTTTATTTTTTCTATCTCGACCTTTTTCTCCTTTTCATCAGTCAAGATTTTTTGCCTTTCTGCTGACCGGCGAATCTTTTCCGGCATTTTCCTTTCTTTTGCCTTCACAATAATTATATGCCTTAAAATTTGTTTTTCAGAAAATATCTTTTTTTTGAAATCATTTATTTTTTCTGGCAGAATAGAAAATTCCAAAGAACCCAAAAATGCCTCCTGTTTTCTTTTAATAGAATAACCCAATTTTCTTTTTTCCGGGTTAGTGTTATTTAATACTGTCCCTCCTAATTCTAAAACAAAACTGGCTATTTTTTCCGACAGGTCTCCTGCCTCTTTAGCTGACAAATCCGGACTTATCAAATAGGCTAATTCGTAGTTTTTCATATATAGTTATGTTATAATAAACCAATATGAAAGTCAATAATTCCATCTTTAAATCCAGAGACATTAGGGGGATTTATCCTGATGAGTTGAATGAAGAAACGGCCTTTAAAATAGGCCAAGCTTTTGTTGTCAAAACAGGAGCTTCGAAAGTAGTTGTTGGTCGAGACATGAGGCTTTCTTCTCACGTTCTTTTTGGAAGCTTAACCAAAGGAATAGCTTCCCAGGGAGCAGATGTTTTTGATATCGGTCAGGTTCCAACAGAGTGTCTGTATTTTACTACTGTGAATTACGGTTATGACGCAGGAATTATGATAACAGCTTCACATAATCCTAAAGAATACAACGGATTTAAAATGTTTAAAAGGAAAAATAATGGTCTTGATTTTATAAGAGGTGGTGATTTGGCTGATTTTATTAAAGATTATATTTCTCAAGAAGCGGGGGAGATAAAAGAAATAGATATTTGGCAAGAGTACATTAATCACATTTTTTCATTTATTGAGATAGAAAAAATAAGCCCATTTAAAGTTGTTATAGACGCAGGAAACGGTATGGCAGGCAAGGTTATACCCAAAATATCTTCAAAACTGCCGATAGAAATAATTAATTTAAATTTTAATTTAGATGGAAATTTTCCAGCCCACCCATCAAACCCTTTAGAGCGGGGCGCGACGGACCAGATCAGTAAAGAGGTTGTTAATAAGGGCGCGGACTTCGGCTTTATTTTTGACGGAGACGCAGACAGGATATATTTGATAGACGAGCAGGGCAAATTTATTCAAGGAGATATTACTCTTTTGCTTTTAGCTAAATATCTTTTAAAAAAGAACCCCCAAAAAGGGATAATATACAATGCAATCTGCTCCAAAGCAGTGCCAGAATTTATCAAAAAGTGGGGGGGAGTCCCCGTAAGAACTGCGGTTGGGGTGGTTGAATTAAAAAAAGCCATGGAAGAGCAAAATGGGATAATGGGAGGAGAGCTTTCCGGACACTATCTTTTTGGAGATAATTATTATGTGGATTCTGGCTTCATCTCTTTTTTAATTCTTCTTCAAATAATTTCAGAGTCAAACAAAAAAATTTCAGAGCTGACAAAAGAACTTTCTCCTTATTTTAAATCAGCTGAGATTAATTTTGAAGTTGAAGACAAGCAAAGAATAATAAAAAAACTGAAAGAGAAATATAAAGATGCAAAGCTGGATTTTTTAGATGGAATTACCGCAGAATACAAAGATTGGTGGTTTAACGTCAGACCATCTCAAACAGAACCATTACTTAGATTGACAATAGAGACAGATAGTAATGAGTTATTAGAGGAAAAGAAAAAAGAACTTACTTTATTTATTGAGAAATTAGCTTAGGCCGATCTTTTTGTTTACTTCTGTCATTGTGGTTGAGGCGATACTTTTGGCTCTTTTTGCTCCCAATTTTAAAACTTCTTCAATGTAAACTTTTCTTGCCAGAAATTCTTCTCTTTTTTTTCTAAAAGGTTCCAGCTTTTCTATTAGAAGATTAGCCAGGGATTTTTTGAAAATAGAATAACCTTCTCCTCTAAAGGTTTTTTCTAATTCTTTTATTGATTTTCCCGAGAACAAGCTGTAAATAGTCAAAAGGTTTGATATCCCTGGCTTATTTTTTAAGCTGTATTTTATTTGTTTTCCTGAGTCGGTTTGAGCTGACATTATTTTCTTTTGGATTTCTGCGGGCGTTTCAAAAACAGATATATAAGAAGCAGGTCCTAATGATTTTGACATTTTTTTCTTGGGATTATCTAGGGCCGTTATTTTAGCTCCCACTTTAGGAAGAAAGGTTTTGGGTTCTTTGAACGTTTTGCCGAATCTTTGGTTAAATTTTCTGGCAATAGTCCTAGTAAGCTCAATATGCTGGACCTGGTCTTTGCCGATAGGCACAGCATCTGCTTTATATAAAAGAATATCAGCTGCCTGAAGAACCGGATAAGTTAAAAGCCCGGCATTTATATTATCTTTGAATTGTTTTGATTTTTCTTTAAACTGGGTCATTCTTTCCAAGTCTCCTATTGGAGTGACAGTATTCAAAATCCAGCACAATTCAGTGTGTTCTTTGACATCTGACTGGGCAAAAAATATGCTTTTTTGAGGATCAACCCCTAAAGCTAAGTAAGCTACAGCTGTTTGAAAAATGTTTTCTTTGAGATTTTCCGACCTTTCTAAGGCAGTTAAAGAGTGCAGATCAGCGATAAAAAAAATAGTGTCTCCTTTTTCTTGAAGCTCTATCCACTGCTTAACAGCTCCTAAATAATTACCTATATGAATTTGTCCGGTCGGTTGTATGCCACTTATAATGCGCATAACTTTATTGTTTGTGGTTTGTGGTAGACCGGGACTACCACAGTAGTCCCGGTCTACCACAAATTATACTTCTATTAATACTGGTAATATAATTGGCCTTCTTTGGGTTTTAGAAAAAAGAAAGTCACCCAGTTTGTTTTTTATCTCTTCTTTCAAATTAGTCCAATTAACAGCCCCATTGCTGGCAGTGGCGTTATTTATTATTCCGATTACTTTTTTTCTGGTTTCATAGAGAAGTTCTTTTGATTCTCTTAAATAAATGAATCCTCTAGATATTATATCAGGAGAACCCCTTACCCGGCCAGTTGTTTTATCAACAACAGCCACAACTACAAACATGCCGTCTTCAGCAAGCTTTCTTCTGTCATTCAAAACAACCTCTCCTACATCTCCTACACCAGAGCCGTCTACAAAAACATATTCTATGGGCACTTTCTTCTCTTGGGTCTTTATCTGCCTTTTATCAACCTCTATCACGGATCCGTTGTCTGGAACAATGATGTTGTCTTTTTTTATACCAGAAGCCAAAGCTATTTTAGCCGCCTCTTTTAACATATAGTGATTGGCGTAAACAGGCATAAAATAGTCGGGTCTTATCTGTCTTATAATATCCTTTATATCTTGAATATTGCTGTGTCCGGAAGCATGGACATCCATTACATCTGAATGGATTACGTTGTCTGAAAGGCGGTAGATTTTATCTTTTAACCTTTGGATTGTTCTTTCATTTCCCGGGATAACAGAAGAAGAAAAGACAACCGTGTCTGTTTTTTTAATTTTGATGTGTTTGTGGTTTCCGTCAACTATTCTCGGCAAGACCGCATTTTCTTCTCCTTGCGCCCCAGTGCAGATAACAATCACTCTATTTTCAGGATAATGGGATATTCTGTCTATAGGAATAATAGTTTCTTTTCTCGCTTTTATATACCCTAAGTTTTTAGCTATTTCTACCGCTATTTTCATTGAAAAGCCGTCTAGGACAACTTTTTTATTTATTAAAGAAGCATATTCTATTATTTGTTTTATTCTTTGCACTTGGGAAGAAAAAGTGGCAATGATTATGCGACCTTTTTCCTGGTCAATAATCTTTTTCAAATTATCCAGCATTTCTCTTTCAGTAACGGGTTTTTTAGTGTTTACAGCTCCAATGCTTTCAAGCATTAAGACGGTTGGTTTTTCAAGCCTTGCCAAATGATTGTATTTTATTTTTTTTCTTCCAATCGGGTCGTGCTCTATCATCCAGTCTCCTGGATGAACGACAGTAGCTGCAGGGGTTTTTATTATAATTCCAACAGCGTCAATTATTGCGTGGTCTACAGCAAAAAAACCAATTGTAAAAAGCCCCAGCTTTATTTCTTCGTTAATGTCTTTAACGTATATTGCTTTTAGGTTTTTTGAGCTTTTGGGAGAGTATTCTTCCTGGCGGTATTTAATCATTTCTATTGTAAAGGGTCTAGCAATAATAGGAGGATTTCCAAGCCTTGGCAGCAATATGGAAGCTGCTCCGATATGGTCCATATGCCCGTGGGAAAAAATAACTCCTTTAATATTTTTTTCTTTGCCCCTTAAATAAGAAATGTCAGGAATAACATAATTAATTCCCGGCATGTCTTCTTCTGGGAACTGAATACCAATATCAAGAATAACGATATCTTTCTCATACTCAAAAACAGTCATGTTTCTGCCGACTTCTTCGCACCCTCCAAGGGGGATGATTTTTAGTTTTTCTTGTTTTTTCATATGTGCGGGTAGGAGGATTTGCACCTCCACAGGATTTCTCCCACTAGCTCCTGAAGCTAGCGCGTCTGCTGTTCCGCCATACCCGCTTATTTCAAAACTCTCTTAGTTTTGATATACCATTCTTCTATATCAGAGAATCTTTTTGAAGGATCAACAAGCTTTTTAGGGGTTACTCCTTTTATATCAAGAGAAGTAAAATAATAATAGTCCGGGCTGTAAAGAAATATCGCTGGAATGTCTTTTATTATCATTTCTTGGAACTCCTCAAGCTTTTCTTTTCTTTGCTTTGGGTCAGAAAGTTTGCGGTTTTCTTCCAGTAATTCGTCTGCCAGTTTATTTTCATAAAGAGCCAGATTGAGTCCCGGATCTTTTGCTTGAGAAGAATACCAGAAAGGAAAGGGATCTGGCACTGCCTTTAAAACTTCTCCGAAAAGCAGCATGTCGTAATTTCTCGGTTTTATATAATCTTGTTCTAAATCAGAAGGGGAATAAGTTTGGATTTGAAGGTCTACTCCTATTTGGGACCATTGTTTTTTTAATATGTCAGCCGTTTTTTTCATTTGGTCTTGGTCAACTGTAGTCAATGTCATTCTTAATTCCAAAAGTTCATTAGGGTTTCCGAAACATACTTCATTAAGTTTGGCCCTGGTGCTAGGGCCTAAGGTTCCCGTTCCCTTTGTCAGGCCGGCGGGCCCTAGTATTTCTTGAGCATATTTTTCTTGGAATTCAATTACCAGTTGTTTGGTTTCAGGGCCGAAATAACCAGTAACTTTTCCTTGAAGGCATTTTTGAAGCTCTGTTACTTCTTTTCCCTGAGAACCTGTTGCGAGCTGACTTTTGAAACTGAAAGCTAATTCTCTTTTGACCATTTTTTCCAATACACCATCTCCATTTTCATCTTTAAACCCAGCATTTTCTAAAATTTCTTTTGCTTTTTGCAAGTTAAATTCGTAAACTTCCGAAGGCTGCTTAAATCCATAAAAATCCGGAAGAATGGGGGAATTGACAATTTTTTCTGAAATTTCTGTTTTGTTTGTGGCATAACTTAAAGCCATTCTTACTTCGCTTTGAGCTAAAACTTTTGATTTTTCCTGATTAAAGAATACTGCAAAATATCTCGGTATGGAAAGCTTATTCTCCTGCCAATTGTCTATTTTTTCATTATAGCTCAAATTCAAACTGGTAATAGAGCCTTTTTTAGCTGCTCTGACGAGATCTTGCAGGTTTTCAAAGAAAAGAAACTTAATTTCTTCAATATACGGTTTTTTTCCGTAATAAAGATTGTTTTTTTCTAAGATTAAGTACTGCATTTGTCCCGCGCTGTTTATTTTTACCTCTTTTATTTTATATTTTCCAGAACCAATACTTTGTTCTAAGGGTAAATTTGTTGTTTGCTCCCAAATGTGTTTTGGAATTATTTTTAGCGTGCAGTTTTCCAAAAAAGCAGCATAAGGTTTCTGAAGAGTAAACCTTACTGTTAAATCATTTATTTTTTCAACTTTGATTCCTACCCAGTTCGCCAGATACGGCCCACTTAATTGGTTTTGGATTGTTTTAATTGTAAAGACCACGTCATCTGCTGTCAAAGGAGTTCCGTCCTGCCAAAAAAGATTTTCTCTTAAATAGAATTTATATATTCTTCCTTCATCCTCTATTTCAGGATAATCCCTGGCTAGGTCTGGAACTATTTCCATATCTTTGGAATAGGTCATTAAACCGGAAAACATCAGCTCAAGAAGATCATTTTCTGCATCAGAATTGGCGTAAACCGGATTAATGGATATTGATTGATTTTTACCCAATAAGATTCCTTCTATTAAAACTCCTCCCTCTGTTGCAGTAATCCGGGTGTTTTTAGAATAAAAAGAAGAAAACAAGAAAACAACTGAAGCGACAGCTAGTACGAAAAATAATAAAAAACCGATTCTTTCTTTATTAGATAAGACCTTAAAGAACTTTTTCCATTGCCAAAAAGCAGGCCATTTTTTTCTTTTTAAATCCATTATATTACAAGATTTACAACAGCTAAAATCATAAAGGCAGCTGCCATAATTATTGTTGCCCAATAAATCTTTTTTTGGATTCCTCTGCGGGTTGAATAAAAACCTCCTCCCTCTCCTCCAAAAGAAGATCCCAAAGCAGTACCTCTCTGTTGAAAGAGTATCAAGACCACCAGGGCCGCAGCTACTGCTATTTGGATTATTTGTAAACTTAATTGCATTAAGTTTTTGTTGTTATTTTTTATTGTGTAGTCCTAATCCTAATCCTAATAAAAAATTTAGAAACCAGACGATGATTGTTGTCCAAAACAATGGTATTATTCCTGATATTTCTAAGACGTCTGAAAAGATTACATCTGCTATAAGCCAGACCATCCCCATATTTATAACCAGTCCGAATAATCCCAAAGTTATAATTCTTATAGGCAGAGATATCGCCTTTAGTATTGGCTTAATAAAAAAATTGGCCAGTCCCATTATTATGCCAACTACTCCAAGCATAAAATAATTGCCGAAAAAGTCAACCCCGCTCACCAGTTTTGCCGCGATAAACAAACCTAATCCTGCAGAAACAATATGCAAGAATAATTTAAGTATAGCCATATTTTATTTAATTTTATCAAGATTTCAAACCAAGGTCAATCTCTCTCAGCTTTTTATGGTAGGTTATGGCGAATCTATGAGCTTCATCCCTCAGCCGCAGAATTAAATTGGAAAACTCTTTTGGCAGATTTTTCAATAGCACAGGTTTTTTATTAAAAAATAGTTCGTTATTTTTTTTTGCCAGAGCTGCAACAGATATATTTTTTATTATTTCTTTAGCAGCTGATAATTGAGGTTTGCCTCCGTCTATCAAAAAGAGGTCGGGCAGAGGCCATTCTTTGTGTTTTAATCTTCTTTTCAAGACTTCTTTTATCATTGCTGTGTCGTTGGGCTTGCCTGTTATTTTTATTTTGAACTTCCTGTAAAGATTTTTTGCCGGAAGCCCGTTTATAAAGACAACCATTGAGCCTACGGCTAGCTGCCCCTGGATATTGGAAATATCGTAAGCTTCAATTCTTTTGGGGATATTTTTGGAGCTAGGATGGTTTAAATCTTCAAATATTCTGGCATTTTCCAATACTTTTTCCAAGAAAAATATTTTGTCTCTCAACTCTGCTGCTTTTTCAAATTCTTTTTCTTTCGAGCTTTTTTTCATTTCTCTTTTTAGGTCTTTCAGTACTTTTCGGCTTTTCCCCTTCAAAACAGCTTTTAAATTATTAATATTTTTTCTATGTTTTTTTAAGTCGGGTTCTGACCCAGGGCACAAACCAAGGTGGCACCAAGAGCAAAGGCCCTTTGGATGTTTTTTCTGGGCGTAGTAAGGGAATACTTTTCTTAATATTTTTAGAACTTTTTTTATAGCGTTGCCGTCTACAAAGGGGCCGAGTGCGCTGGGCCGGTGGGTCAAAAATACCTGGCCTCTATCAGTTATTGTCACATAAAAGTAGTTTTTGTCGTCTTTCCACAAAGTATTATATTTTGGCTTGTATTTTTTTATTAATTCTGATTCTAATATTAAAGCTTCTATTTCAGAATCTGTTTTTATATATCCTGTTTTCTGGGTTTTGTCTAAAAACATCTTGTCTTTATAAGTAGGCTGAGAAAAATGATTTTTTACCCTGTTTTTGATATTTACTGCTTTGCCAATATACAAAAAATCTCGCTTGTCTTTAAAAGCATAAACTCCAGCCGTTCTGGGCAAATTATATATTTTCGCAAATTTAAACTTTTTCATATCTATTTTATTCTAGAACAAAAATACAATTTGGGGTAGACCGGGACTACCACAAATGTTGATTTGTTTTGGGAATAGGTGTATAATTGGTGTACCTATATACTTATGATTAACAGAGATGTCATAAAAATCAGGGGAGCTAGGGTTCATAATTTAAAAAATATCAGCTTGGATATTCCCCGAAACAAACTCATTGTCATAACCGGGCTTTCGGGGTCCGGGAAGTCTTCTTTGGCGTTTGATACTCTATATGCAGAAGGCCAAAGAAGATATGTAGAAAGCTTGTCAGCTTACGCCAGGCAGTTTTTGGGCGTAATGCAAAAACCTAACGTTGAAAAAATAGAAGGAATCAGTCCCGCTATTTCCATAGACCAAAGAAAAGCAGCCCATAATCCTCGCTCAACAGTGGGAACTATTACGGAAATATATGATTATCTCCGTCTTTTGTTCGCCAGAATAGGCAAGCCCCACTGCCCGAACTGCGGAAAACCTATAAAGAGGCAGACAATAGAACAGATTAGCCAGCAAGTTATGAAGCTTGGTAAAAATTCTGAAATAAATATTTTAGGTCCGGTAGTACGTTCTAAAAAAGGAGAACATAGGGGAGTTTTAGAGGAAATTCAGAGATCTGGTTTTGTCAGGGTAAGAATTGACAATCTAGTTTTTAGGATAGAAGAAGCTTTGGCCAGGGATTTAGACAAGAATAAAAAACACAATATTGAAGTTGTTGTTGACCGGCTTTTGATAAACGAAGATTTAGACAAATCAAGATTAATTGATTCTTTAGAGATTGCCGCGAGAATGGGCAAGGGTCTCGTGATAATAAATTCCAAAGACAATGACTTGATTTTTTCTGAGCACTTTGCCTGCGAAGAATGCGAAATATCTTTGCCAGAGCTTGAGCCCAGATTGTTTTCTTTTAACAGCCCCCACGGCGCTTGCTTAGAGTGTACTGGCTTGGGAGAAAAACTTGAAGTTGACCCAGAATTGGTTATGCCGAACAAAAATCTTACTTTAGCTGAAGGAGCAATTATTCCTTGGATGAGAGCTTCTCATAAAGTCGGCAGGCAGGGATATTATTGGTATAAGCTGGCAGATTTAGCTGGGCAGTACGGTTTTTCTATGCACGAGCCGATAAAAGATATTCCTAAAAAATATATTGATATGATTCTTTACGGAGACGCTAGGAGTTTTGAAGGAGTTATTCCCAACCTTGAGAGAAGGTATCATGAAACAGACTCGGACTGGACTAGGCAGGAAATAGAGCAGTATATGGTAGTAAAATTATGCCCTAAATGTCTGGGCAAAAGATTAAAGCCCGAAATCCTGGCAGTGACAATAGAAGGCAAATCAATTCATGATGTTGTTTCAATGTCCATTGATAAAACAAAAGAATTCTTTGAAAAAAATTTCCCCAAAAACCAGACAGGAAAGATTGCTCAGCCCATTCTAAAGGAAATAATCAATAGATTAAACTTTTTGATGGATGTGGGCCTGGATTATTTAACTTTAGACAGAAAGGCCTCAACGCTCTCGGGAGGAGAAGGCCAGAGAATAAGGCTGGCTACCCAGATAGGGTCTAAGCTTACGGGGGTGCTTTATATTTTAGATGAGCCATCAATAGGTCTTCATCCCAGAGACCAAAAAAGGCTGATAGATACTTTAAAAAAATTGAGAGATTTGGGAAACACGGTCATTGTGGTTGAGCACGACGAACAGACAATTAGGGCTGCCGACTGGGTAATAGATGTTGGTCCCGGAGCTGGTAAGCACGGAGGCAAGATAATATTTGAAGGCAATCCGAAGCAACTTTTGAAATCTAATACTCTTACCGGCAAATATTTATCAAGAAAGCTCAATATTTTTTGTGGTAGACCGGGACT
>Ga0153915_10003674_pt1 | contig 14076 bp, 12 predicted proteins | sample Opewatmetagenome_2_FD_107003 | JGI IMG/M metagenome (GOLD analysis project Ga0153915, IMG submission 107003) | Freshwater wetland microbial communities from Ohio, USA - Open water 3 Core 3 Depth 3 metaG | ecosystem: Environmental > Aquatic > Freshwater > Wetlands | place: USA: Ohio, Lake Erie... | reverse complement strand
CCTTCCCGCCTTATGCAACGGGAGGATACCAAGAGCCGACGTCGAGGAAGCAAGCCGCGCGGTCGATATGAACTCTTGCGCGCGACGACTCTGTTACCCCTGGGGTAAGTTTTCTGTCATGTCCACCGCTCACAATTGGCCGATGAACGTTCGCTAGGCCAGCGTTTCCGCCTAGGATCCGTCGTGTTGCGGGATCCTATCAGCCGAGCTTATGCCCTTAATCTCAACGAGACGTTTCCGTCGCCTCTGAGCTCAGCATTGGTCACGGCTGATCTCTTGTCAGCCGTGTGCCGCCCCAGCCTAACTGCCTATCTGCCAGTGTCCCCAGAGACTCTTGCTCTGGGTTAGCCGCCTCCAGCCAGACGGTCAGTATTACAGCTTCGCATTCCCAGGCCCCGAAGAGCCCGGTTCAACGCTCCTGACTATTCTCTGCGCCAAACCAGAAACGGCAATGACAGACTGCGTAGTAAACCTCCGCAGGGACTTCTTATCCCCACAGTGCCACGTATTCTATTCGATACGCTGTGACTTCACCGGATCCCTCCTTGGGACAGCGGGGAGCTCGTTGATCCCTTCATGCACGTCGGCATTTAACCGACAAGGCATTTGGCTACCTTAAGAGACTCATAGTTAGTCCCGGCGTTAACCTGTGCTTCGACCCATTTCTGAGCTTTAACAGACAGGCACAGACCAGGATTGACCCACTGTACTAACGCTTACGCGCTCGCAGTGAGCTATGTTTTTATTATACAGTTGGCACCCCCTAGTTACTAAGGCCTAGGAGAGCTATTCACTGACCCAGGCACGGCACATCCCGAAGTTATGCCGCTAATTGGCCGATTTCCCTAAGGAGAGTTAACTCCGATACACCTTGGCTTTCTCTGCCAGGGAACCTGTGTCGGTTCTGGGTACGGACTCGGAGAATCCTTCCGGACTCGTTTTTCAGGGCCACCAGAAACGGGCCAAACGGATGTCCGACCACCCGCCATTGCACCTTTCACCTGCCTCTCACCATTACGGTACTTGGCACGCTTATAGTGTTAGACACAGCGAGTGCCGTGCTTGGCCTGTCCAGATAGGTCACAAGTCCGGCTTTGCGTTGCCGCGTATTGTATCTCCGAGGTTCAGGACTATTAACCTGATTCCCTTTCATGACGTTCGTGTTACGGCGTCACTTAGGACCGACTAAACTTCAGCTGACGACGCATCGCTGAAGAGCCCTTTCCCTTCCGGTGGCATGGATTCTCACCATGCTTCGCTGTTACTATCGTCAGGATCCTCGAACCCGATCGGTCCACAGGAGTTCACACCCCCGCTTCTTCCCAACCGGGTCGCTCCGCTACCAGATCACGCGGTTCTACCCGCGTGCTGCTCGGTCTCGGTGACCAGATTTAGCCCCGTCCATTTTCAAGGCCGAGAGCCTCGGTCTGTGAGCTGTTACGCTTTCGTTCGGGGGTAGCTGCTTCTGAGCTCACCCTCAGACTGTCTGAGGCTCTCGACTCCCTTCTTCACCGCACTTATCTGGTACTTAGGGACCTTAACCGCGCTCTCGGTTCTCCCCGTCTCGGCCTGCCAAGCTTACCCTGGGCACCCGTCTCCTGCCTTCTACGATTCATGCAGCTTCGGAGTTTCCAGGATGGTGAGGGACTTGACGCCCCCCGAGCCAATCCGAGAGTGCTCTACACCACATGATATCTCCGGCAGGGCTAGCCTGCGAGCTAATTTGCAGAGAACGAGCGATCTCCAGTCTAGATAGGCCTTTTACTCCTACGCTCAGCTCAACGGAACGAGTTGCACGTCAGAACCCTTTCGGGCCTCCACCAGGCTTTCGCCTGGCTTCACCCTGGCCGAGCCTAGATCGACTGGCTTCTCGTATCATGAGAGTGACTTCGCGCGCTTTCACACGCCGCCCCTTACCGGCAAGCCGGCTGCGGGCCTGTTGGCTTCCCTTCGTTTACGGCTTGACGCCTTATCCTCGCCACGCCCATGAACTCCCTGACCCGTGATTCTAGACGGATGAGGCCGGATCGATCTGCTCAGGTCCTACTGCGAGATTGCTCTCGTTTCGTTCCCCGAGCTTCTACTCTTACATCCGGCATCCTTTTTGTAGATTACTGGTTTCAGGTGCTTTTCACCCCGCTCCCGCGGCGCTTTTCGACTTTCGCTCGCGCTACGTAGTTAGCTATCGGTTTGGCTTAGTGTTTAGGCTTCGCAGATTGCGTCTGCGGCCTTCGCGCGAGAAGTCCAACCCGCGCTAATCTGGATCCAAAGACATGCCTGCGCTTTACACCTACGGGGGTGTCACCCTCTACGCCACGTCGTCCCAGACGACTTCGGCTTAGGCGTGTCGACAATTGTCCTTGGCCCACACACCACATCTCCCTGCATTCGTCACGCAGAGATTCGGTTTGGCCTGTTCCCCGTTCGCTCGCTGTTAATAGGGGAATCACTGTTGTTTTCTTTTCCTGCCCGTACTAAGATGCTTCAATTCCGAGCGTTACCAATCCGGATTTGGCCCCGGATCCACGTGGGGTATTAACCCACGTGAGGAAGTCCCATTCGGAGACCCGCGGATCAAAGGGTTCATGCCCCTACCCACGGAATATCGCTGCTTGCCACGTCCTTCATCGGCTAGCCAACCAAGTCATCCACCAGTAACCGTACAGCGAATTGCGGACCTACTTATATCACCGGCACAGTATAACCTGTTGTGTAGCAAACTGCTACATCACATGAAGTCATTCATGCGATCAAAGGAGAATACTCTTCCACCCTCTGCAGTCTCCACACCACATCCTCTTCCACTAATGTGGTTGGGGTACGACCCCGAGGCGTGTGTGTGTGACGGTCCCCCATCGAGAATGACTCCCATGTGTACAGACCGCTCCACCTGTCTTCCGGGTAGCCGCCCCGGAGGGTGGACCAGTCGTCTGGTCTCGATGAGCCCCTGAGTGGCAAACACAGGTGGCCTCAGTTGAGGTCTTGTGGACCTGCGCGCACCGCATCTGGGGTGCGTGCCTCCGCAGCCTCTGTGGCTTTGGATTTAAAGCTTCCTTAGTGTCGAGGTTCACCAGAATGGTTCGAACGACCTTCCATAGCCGTCCAACAACACCTTCTCTACTCAACTCTTGAGAAGCAGAGTAACGGTATGCAGTTTCCAGATAAAGCTTGTGACACGGCGAGATTCTTTCAGGTCTGAAACAGGTTCAGAAGATGGTCACGACATCGAAATGAGTGCCCCATCAGCTGCTGCTGTGAGATGCAGCATCGATGGGACAGTCATGTATGAATCAGGGAGAGAGGGACTCTCTCTGCTTTGCTATCAGATCTTTGATTCCCTTCTCAGCAAGGCTAAGCATGAGGTCAAGGGTCTTCCGATCAAAGACCGCATTCTCACCAGTGCCCTGTACCTCGACATAGCTGTCATCACGCATGACCACGTTCATGTCGACAGCAGCTCGTGAGTCCTCTGGATAGGACAGATCGAGAAGGACCTCATCATTCAATACACCCACGCTCACTGCAGCCACGGAACCAAGTAGCGGCAATTCATGAATCATGCCCATGTCAACCATAAAGCTGAGCGCATCGCAGAGAGCCACAAAGCCTCCTGTGATTGATGCAGTCCTCGTGCCGCCATCTGCTTGAATCACGTCACAGTCAATCTTGACAGATCGTTCGCCTAGGCGGTTCAGGTTCACAGCCGCTCGCAGTGACCTCCCGATTAACCGTTGAATCTCCTGTTCGCGCCCGGTGACCTTATACCGGTCTGTTCTCTCAGCAGTCGCCCTTGGCAACATGCCATATTCGGCCGTCACCCAGCCGCGCCCGGTCCCGTTCAGCCATGGTGGGACATCCTCCTCGACTGTGGCCGAACATATGACCTGAGTGTCGCCAGTTTTTATGAGAACGGAGCCCTCGGGGTTCTTCAGAAATCCACGCACAATCTCAACAGGTCTGAGTTCATCGTTTGATCTGCCGTCAACGCGGGTCATTCTGCGGGCCTCCGCCATTAGATAGGAATTGACTGCAATTGCTCTGTTTCGTACGCCAAGCCACACAGATAGTTTTATTGTTAGTCGCATCATATCTCATAGACCGGTCGTCAGACAGTGTTCCGCCTAGGAGCGGTTCAGTATGTTGGACATCCAGAAGCGATTCGATGCGGTTCTTCTTGAAACCGTCGAGGAGTGGAAGAAGAAGGGCCATGTAAAGGGGATTTATGTTTACGGCTCCTACACAAGAGGTAGTGTGACTGCCAACTCGGACCTCGATGTATGCGTGATTTGGGACGAGGACAGAGCTCCGATGGAAGCGCTAGCAGAACGCAAGGCGGTCCGGATCGACATGACGTTTCTTACGCCAAAGGATGTTGAAGATGTCCTTGAGAAGAGAACCAAGGAGCCGCTTAGAGTTGCAGAGGTGGTATGCAGACTCAGGAGCGCAAAGACCGTCCATGACCCGCAAGGCACTCTGAAGAAGTGGCAAGACAGGGCCATGAAATACACATGCCCTGATGATGTAGTCACAGGTCTAAAGACTCGGGCCATAGAATCAATTGAGAGCGCGGCTCGTCTCTCAGAACGGGAGGATGAAACTATCAGTACTGTCTACGAACTCCGCGATGCTCTGTTTGATCTTGGTGGCGTCATCCTGTTGAAGAACAACTTCTTCTGCATCATCAGGCCGTCTGAGATACTCAGGGAGGTCAGAATGCTCGACCCTCTCGCATACGGGCTGTTTCTACGGGCATTCAAGCTGAAGGGTCTAGAAGAAGAGGAACTACGCGATACTCTTAGTGGCGTGAACCACTGGCTAGAAACAGCTGAACAGCGTCGCACGAAGGCAGGAGCTAGCGGTATCGCGACCAAGCTTCTCCTGCAAGCACAAAGAGAGTACTACGGTGCCACAGGCCTCACGTTCTCCGCAGACTATGAACTGGCTGTACTTGAAACGCGGCGGTCAATGGCCACCCTCGGACTAGCCCTTCTCGCAATAGACGGCATGGCAGAAACGAAGCGGAGTGATGTCGTGAAGGAACTGAGAGAACGTGAAAAGGAGTACTATGAGCAGGTATTCCTGAAGTATGGGGCGTTCGACTTTCAGTCAAAGGGAGTCAAGCGCAGCATAGGAGAAGCGCAGTTCATCGCACACAGACTGTGAATCCGGCAACGAGTCACATTGATTAGTTCGAGCTGCGAGTGAAAGGCCATGCCCGAGCAGCTGGCAAGTGTTATTCGTCTTCTGAGTGTACCTCTGACCAGGGAGAAGCAGTCCAGACTGCTTTCGGAGCTACAGACATACGCATCTGCCGCTAATTACATCATCAAGACGATAGGCGAAAGGCAGATTGCCCCCAATATGAGGGCATTGGAGGCTCTGAGGGAGGACTTCGAAATGAGGCTGTTTCGTCTTACGACCTCCGAACCCGACGCCACAGCGGAAGTGGTGCCAGAAGATGCACGCAGGAAATTCGCATCGAGGTTCAGGCAAGATCTCGCCGGGAAGTACATTGGCCAGGGCATCGGTACACAAGGACAGACCAACAGCGCCTTCGCTGAGTGGTATGTTCGAAGGTATTTCGATGACGTAGTTCGTGGAGCCCTCGGAGAGATCACTCGACATCGGAAGCTCGCTAGGACTGTTCGGAGCCTCAGGAACAAGACGCCCCATTTCAAGTCTGTCAGGATGATTCTGTCACCCCCCATAGCAGTGATTGGAGACAGCGGTTGTACAATCCTAGGGACAATGGGTGAGGAGATTCCCATTCCCTTTGATAAGAGGAGCAGGAGCCAAGAGAGCACACTCCTACATTCAATCGCTGGAGGCGTACAACAATACAAGCGGGTTCGACTGACATGGCGAAAAGAGGGGTATGTCGAAGTGGACGTACGACTTGTCTAAAGAGACAATGAACAGTGGTCTACTCCTGTGGATTCCAACCAATGAGTGCACCGGAGAAGTCAGCAGAGTAGAAGACGCCGCCACTAGCAGCCCATGCCACAGAAGTGACACTGCTGTCCACTCTCAGGTTGGCATTCTCCGTACCGTCTGCAATCGACCAGAGCCGCAGAGTACGATCTGAGCTCCCAGACAGAAGGAGATCCCCTGTTGGTCCAACCGAGAGAGAGGTCACGGCGTCAGAGTGACCAATCATCCTGCTCTTCTCACGCGGGTGCTCGAGGCTGAGTGACAAGATGTTGCCCCCATGCATGCCTAGGAAGACACGCGACCCGTCTGGCATCGCCGCGATTGATCTGAACCGTTCGGTGGACTTAGCAAGCCTTCTCAGCATCGCGCCGCTGGCAAGGTCCCATAGCTTGCATTCGCCGTCCCATGAGATGCTCACAAGCTGCGAGCCATCCCCAACAAAAACAAGGCCGGACAAGTCCGCTCCATGTGCATGGATGTTCCTCAGAGTCTTGAGTGCCTTGGTGGAGAAGATTTTCACTTCTCCGTCCCGAGATCCTGCGGACCCCTTCTGAGACTTCTCCCAAGTTGCCAGAGCCTTCACTTGGTCACTATGTCTGAGTGAGTATCTGCACTTTCCTTCTATGCAGTCCCATATCCTAGTGGTCTTGTCCCAGCCGGCTGATAACAGCAGCCTTCCACTTCCAAGAAATGTGACTGCCGAAACCATGCCTTCATGACCCTTCAGGGTCCGCTTCAGTCTGCCAGACTTGCTGTCAATAAGAAAGATACTTCCATCCGTTGTACCGCATGCAAGTCTGCGACCATCAGGATTGACCGATATGGTAGTCAGGGGAGAGAACTGAGCACCAGAAGATCTAAAGAGGATGCACTTCTCCAAAGACGATCACCGGGACACAACGCACAGGTGCTCGTAGGAGCATGAGGATAAAAACTCTAACGTGACAGTCTACGCCTTGCCAAAAGGAGTGTGATAGCGGCCAGTACAGACAGGCCTAGTACTACTGCGACATACATGCCTATCGGGTTGTCAAGGGGGAAACGAGCGTTGTCACCACCATGATACACGACAAATGATTCCACTACGCGGCCGACTATTTCCAGGCTCGTAGCATTGCACTCCTCAGGTGTGTCCTGTAGCGTGTGCCAAGTGGAAGGAAACGGATCGTGTTCAATTATGTCCAGAGAGGGTATTCTCAAGTTGAGGAACGGTGCGTGATCATCGATTATTCCTCTTCCGGCCACGTTCAAGAACGTGCTTCCATATCCCATCTGTCCTGCCATTGACCAGACAGTGTCCTGAAGAGACAACGTGGAGCTGGTTTCGCGAGCAAGCCGTAGTCCGGCGCCGCCCACCATGTCCAGAAGAACCATCGCCCTGATCGCCTGCCTCCTCTCCGCGCTTAGCTGCTCAGCATAGTGACTAGATCCCACTATCCACTCCCAGCCGTTGATGTTTCCCGAGTCTTCTGCGTCGAAGAACACCATCTCAACATTACCCCTATCGGCTTCTGGGATTGAGTGCGAGAGTTCAGTGAGCACAGCTGTGCCACTGGCGCCATCATTGGCGCCGAGTACTGGACGTGATCTATTGGCAGGGTCCGGGTCTTGATCTGCTCTAGGACGTGTGTCATAGTGCGCGCCGAGCAGTATCGACGCGTTGTCGGCCGACCCCCACCGTACGACTATGTTCGCACATTCAACGCCAAGATATGTGAAGTTCTGTAGAGTCACATTCCACCCATAGGACGCCACATTCTGGACTATGTACTCTCTGCAGAGACTTAGGTTTGCGGATCCTGGAGGACGAGGACCGAAGTCGCATTGCGCAGTCAGATATGCCATGGCTTGGTCCCCATCAAAGACAGGTGTGTAGTCACTGAGGGTGGTAGGCACTGAAACAGTGAATATCAAGAACAGAAGCACGATCCAAGATGTGGCATGTGACATCATCAGGCCAATCAGTCCTCTCAGACACCTACTTGGACGATGACAGCCGCGTTTGAACATACCGACGAATGAACGCAGGGAGTCTTCTTGGCATCTTTCTCAAGACGGTAACAGGAATGCCAGAATAGTCTATCTCTCCTCTTGCAAGCATCGCCATGACATCTGAGGACAGCTTGAAGCCACTGGCTCGGGGCAAGAGAGACTCGGCGAGCGAGGCGCCTCTCATGCCAGCCCATTCAGCCACTCCGAAACTCGCTTTGAACTCCTTGATGCAAAGGCGGTCGTACTTCGACAAGAATGACATGTCGTATCGGTCTTGCTCAGCTGCCTGTATTATGACCTGCGCCGCAAGGACCCCCGATTTCATGGCATACGCTATTCCTTCGCCCATCGCCGGATCTACAAAACCTGCGGCGTCGCCAATCAGAATGGCACGACCTGTTACATTCCTGTTTGTAATGCCGTCGGCTCCTAGGAAGCAGGTCCGCCTCTCGGTAATTGGCAACGGCACCTTGAGCCGCTGCTCAGTGGCCCTAACGAAGCGGTCGAATTCGGGTCGTAGATGAGTCATATGTACTGCCGCACCAGCTATGCCTATCCCCAGATGTGCCCTTTTTGGAAAGACCCATCCATAGCTAGTCCGCCCCTGAACTGGGACTATCTCAAGTATCGAGGGATTGCCTTGGGTCGCCTTCAACACCCCCTCTTCACCCAAGTGAAAGTCGGCCTCCATACCAAGGCCCACCCTTGTCAGGTCTTTGTGTTCAGGCCTGAGACCCAGCATCTTGGCGACAATCGAACTCGCACCGTCAGCACCGACGATGATTCGAGAACTGAACTCACGGCCATCGCTCAGCATTACTTGAGCAGAACCCTCGTTGACTTGTGCTCGCGCGACTCTTGACTCTTCCAAGAGTTCTGCTCCTGCATCCGCAGCCCTATGAGCGAGATACTCGTCAAATGTGGATCGCCTTGTAGTTATCCCAATCAGCTTGTCTGATAGGAACTCGGCTCTCCTACCGCTCGGGAGAACAAACCTCAGGCCGTGGATCTTCTGCTCTACAAGTCGCCGAGGCAGTCTGTTTCCAAGAATGCGAAGCCCTCTATACATCACTGCTCCGCCACAGGGCTTCTCTCGTGGGAGGGTGGCCTTCTCTAGCAGGAGCGTCCGGAGTCCCGCTCTTGCACAGTCATATGCGACAATCGATCCAGCGGGTCCTGCACCTACGACTATGACATCACAAGACCCCATCAGTCAGCACGCCCATTCCAGTATCTTGTCTGACCGAATTGACTGGTCAGCGACTCCTCTGGTAGCTTTGCCCCACGAGCTTCTATTTAGACCTAGCGACCTGAGTGGTGAACTCGAAAGTCGCCTGGTCGTCCCAGTCCTCGCCTACTCCTAGCTTCGCTCGGATCAACTTCTCGTAGTCGGGGTTCACTTCGTATCCAATTGAACTGCGGCCGAGTCTTCGCGCCACGCCGAGCGTTGTTCCAGTGCCAGCGAACGGGTCGAGCACGATATCACTTACAAAGGAGTAGAGCTTGATGCACCTCTTTGGCAGTTCTTCAGGAAAGGGAGCCGGATGACCTTCTCTTGAAGCAGAAGCCGGCTGAAAGTCCCAGATTGAGTTCTGAACCCAGTCGGTGAACTCTCTGTGTGTTATCCTAGAGGCCTCCTTCAATGATGGGTCCACAGAGTCTCTTCGTCCAGACTTCGAGAAGACGATTATCCACTCGTACGGATAGCTGGAGAGCATGTTTGTCGGATAGGGGTACGAGCCCCATGAACTGAATCGCACCGCTTTTCGTTTGTCCCATATGTGAAGCGACATCAGATACATGTTGCCAAGTGAGTCCATATGGTCCTCAAGCTCGGTCAGCACGGTCTTGGTGACCCGACGGCTGAACGTGGAAGAGCCTCCAGGCAAGAGTGTTGGCATGACGTTGATGACCAACTTCCCATCTGGTACCAGCTTTCGTACACACTCGTCAAGCACAACACAGAGCGAGCCCATGTAATCCTCGAAGGTGGTCGACTCTTGGCCGATTTCGACGCCTTCGCCGTAGTCCTTCAAATGCCAGTAAGGGGGTGAAGTCACAACGAGATGGACAGAGCTGTCGCCGACCGTGTCCATATGCCGGCTGTCACCGAAAATCACTCGATGGTGCGTCTTCATGTACTGTGCCCACCCTCATGCAGGTCCCAGACGAGCACCTCTTCCTTCCTATCTGTCACGTTGATTCTATCCCATAGGCCACTCGGTGTTTCCGTGTACGACCTCTCAATGACGTATGGCTTGCCCCAGGGGGCAATCTCTGCAAAGAACTCAGAGCCCCTTATCAGTTTCCGGTGGACCATGCGATCTCCAACGACAAGTATCACAAGGCCGTTTTCCCGCACGACTCTCTGAATAGACAGAAGCGCTTGTGTCATGTCCGACTTATATGTTGAGAAGCTTTGGATGAGACCCTTCCGTAGCTCGGCGCGGTCCACCTTGAGGATGTCGAGCACCAAGCGACTGTAGTAGCCAGTGTAGTCGAGTGCGTCGAAGTAAGGCGGACTCGTGTACACAACATTGACAGACTGCTCCGGGAGCACTTCATGAACGCGTCGTGCGTCATGGCAGAGGATCCTGACAGAAGGAGCACCTTTCACAAAGAGCACATGCTTCCGGGCCTTTCGCATCACTACGTCGTAGAAGTCTATTGGACGAAGTCGGGGACTGACTCTGCCTATCGACGTCGAGGTCCATGTCCAACCATTGCATGCCCGTGCCGTTACACAGATTGACCCATAGAGTATTGAGCGCTCGAAGGATGAGAAGTCTTCCGAAACTGCAACCATCCTCATGATTTGATGTCTGGTCATAGGATGAAAGTACTCTGCGACAGAAGATGACATTCTTGGGGATTTCTCAAGAGACCGAGCAGTACTCATTGCTGAACCTAGATGGTCGAGCGTCTTCTTCACGTCGAGGGGCTCAGTCTTGCCTTGGGCGATGGTGCATGCCAGCGGGTTGTTGTCTACACCGATAGCCGACATCCCATGGATCTGTGCCTCATAGAGTATGGTCCCAGTTCCACAGAAGGGGTCTAGGAGTGTCCAGTTACGTGGCAGCTGCGATATCACCTGAGCCGCGTCGATGCCCGACATCTTTCCTCGATAAGGGTAGATTCCGTGGATTGAACAAGGGTTGTTCACCTTCGAGAGATCCTGTAGTGATATGCGCCGCCGAAATCTGGAATTCAATCGCTCGGTCAACAGACTCTCCGACGCCGACTCACACCCCACAACCGTTCATATGTCCCTGCAATCCTCACACCCCGGCCTCGGTCTGAGACCCAGCCGCCTCATGATCTTTCCACCTGGCAACTGCGCTTCAGGAGTTGTACCCTCAGGCGTTGTAACAGGGAAGGATCTGCGGCCCACCTCTCTGAACCCGTAGCTACTAATCAGCATCTTGGAGGGAACGTTGTCCTCGTATACCTCGCAGTAGACCTCGTCGACTCCTGCACTAATGAAGTAGTCAGCGGCTGCGCGAATCAGCGATGTGGCAACCCCCTTCCTGCGACGATGCGGGAGCACACCAATGCCTGTTATTTCGCCATACGGGCGGTCGCCCTTGTTCTCCACAAAACATGCAATGAACCCTGATGGCGTGCCCCAGACATCAGCGACAAAGACGCCCTCTGTGTCGAGCTTCTTGGCCTCTTCAATGGTCAGAGGGCAAAAGGGGTCGGGCGACGCTATAAAGCACCTGTTGTAGAGACCGACGAAGGCTTGGATTTGATCTCTCTCCAGACGATGGACATTGATGTGCTCGGGGGCCTGTTTCTTCACTGATCGTTCTGTCACCAGCTCCAAGGCTTCCTTGGCGTCAGCCTTCATGATGACATAGGACTTTTCTCTCACGATTGACTTTGAGGCCATGCCACTTACACCCTCGTACCTCACTTTCCTGACTGTGGGACAACCGTCAAGCCGTCAGCTACCATCATGAACCGGGACCGCCAATCAGACGAACAGACGATCGATGGCCGAGACCGTCGCTTCGGCTTCCTTCTCAATAGCTTCCACCAAGAGCGGGTTTTGTTCACCTGTCTTCTCTCGTTCATCCTTCTGCTCCTCTTTGGGGTCCCTGTGCAGATTGCCGTCCACAGCAAGGATTGATGCAGCATGGAAACCACGCGTCTGGGCGAACACAAACAGCAATGAACTCTCCATCTCAATACACTTCACCCGACAGCGGGTCCACAGAGCGAGCTGATTGCTCTCAGGAGCGGAGTAGTAGACATCACTTGTCCAGCACAGTCCTGCGTGAACCCGGTCGGGCGGCAGAAGTCCAGAGATGCTGTCAAGTAGCGCTCTTTGCAACGTGGGGGATGCCACAGCCGGGTATTCGATTGGCGCATAATTCAGACTTGTGCGTTCGTCTCTGATACAGCCTGTGGGAACTACCACATCGCCTGTCTTTACAGAGAGTTCAATTCCCCCGCAGGTGCCGACCCTTATGAAGTGCTCTGCACCCACCTTTGCCAACTCCTCTATGCATATGTGAGTGGACGGCGTTCCCATTCCAGTTCCAGATATCGTGACAGGAACACCACCCGGCGTGTACCCTCGGTAGGTCAACAGACCCCGATACCGTGAAACTTCCTGCGGATCCCTCATCGCATTGGCGATCAAAGGTACTCGATCGGGGTTTCCCGTGATGATTACGACTTTCTCGACGTCGCCCTCACCGACCCGCAAATGGGGTTGTACTCTTCGCTTCATGCGGACCTCACACTCGTGGAGCATCTAGACTGCTGAATGTTGTTGCACTTCCTAGGACAGGAGGCGATCAAGATGAAACCAACAGTAGCATATCAATCACACGGCCCCGTGATAGAGCAATCGAGCGAAAGGCCCTCATATTAATCACAGTCGCGGCCAATCACGATTTCTGCAGAGCATGATTCTTCGCGTAATCGCAGAGCTTGTTAAGGGGGCATCGATTGCACCTCGGCGCTTTTCTCAAACAGATGGTTGACACCAGATCAATAATACCCCAGTAGAGGTGTTTCGGCTGGCGCCTTCCCCCTAGCACGCGCATCAAGTCCAATGCACGGGGGTTCGTAGGCCCCTCAAGGTCGCTTGAGAAAACTCTGTTGAGAAGATGAATGACATTGCCATCTACCATCGGAACTGAATGGCCAAACGCGAAGTTGAGGACGGCTGAAGCTGCGTACTCGCCGACGCCAGGAAAACGCTTGAGATGCTCACTGCCATCGGGCACTCGTCCATCATGCTCTCTCACGATCAAGATTGCAGTTTCATGCATCTGGCGGGCTCTTGTCGACTGAAGGCCCAACGAAACGAGTCGGCCAGCAAGGGACCTCTCGGAAGCAGTCGCCAGCTTCTGCGGCGTGCCAAAACGATTCACAAAGGGACTGTAGACTCTGAGGACTGCAGATGCAGTGGTTCGCCTCAGGAGCATCTCAGCGATTAAGATGTGGAATGGATCTGACGTTTCTCGCCAAGGGAAGTCTCGACCAGCATTCTCGTACCAGCGGACAACAGCGTTCCGTGTCTTCATCATCCGACTGGAATCCAGTCGTTTGGCATAGTCCATCGTTCCTATCACGCAACCCTAAACATCCCGTTTATCCAATCTTCCATCTCTGATACCGACCCTAGGACTGTTACACCCTCCATGTGGCGAAGTCGCTCCACATTCTCAATGTCGATGGCTCGTGTCTTGATTCTGATACGCACGCCCTCTGGTGTCACTGTTTCGAACTCACCCGGTTCTTGGTCGACTGGATATAGCAATACGGGAGTGGTTCCTTTTAGGGCTTGAGCAACAGCGTTCGTGATCAGTGTGTCCTCAATTCCGTATGCAATTTTGGCAGCTGAGTTGGCAGTGAGAGGAGCGACAACGAAGACATCATATTTGCCCACTTGAAGAGGACCGGCAATGAATGGTACGTTGGCATCCACTTCGGGCTTTACCTTGTCAAATGCCGCGTTCAGTCGGTCCCATAGGCGATACCAGTGGAGGACTTGTCTACCAGCCTTTGAAACAAAGACATCAATCCTGACTCCGAGAACAGTCTTGAGTCGGACCATCGCATCCAAGACCTCCTCAATCTTGTCGCCTGACCCCGTGATTCCCCATGCGATACGCGCCAATTCAATCGGCAAAGCAT
>Ga0153915_10003673_pt1 | contig 14078 bp, 11 predicted proteins | sample Opewatmetagenome_2_FD_107003 | JGI IMG/M metagenome (GOLD analysis project Ga0153915, IMG submission 107003) | Freshwater wetland microbial communities from Ohio, USA - Open water 3 Core 3 Depth 3 metaG | ecosystem: Environmental > Aquatic > Freshwater > Wetlands | place: USA: Ohio, Lake Erie... | reverse complement strand
CGTGGTGATGCCGTTGAAGAGCTCCACATCCGCACCGAACGCGCGTGCGAGCTGCACGGCCTTGTCGACGGCGGGCATAGATCGGGCATCGGGATCCTTGACCGCGACGAGAATGCGGCGAACGGTGCGCATAATCGAATCTCCTGCAGAGGGTGCTTGCGTCCTGTGGGAATAATTTATGCTGCCGCAAAGCCGCAGGGCCGTGCGATTCGTAGCGTTGCCTAAGCGTTGCGGGAGACTACGTAGCCGTGGGCGCGGCGCCTTGTCGCAGATCCGCGTGCGCATCACTGGCGATAAGCTCTCGCATGAGCGCGAGCAACTCATCCGCGTTGATGGGTTTGCTCGTCATGCGCAAGCCCGCGTCACGATTCAGCTCGCGCACGGCGGTGGAGGTGTCGCCCGTCACCAGCACGGCCTTGACGGCGCGGCCAAGGATTTCGCGAACGGTCGCGATGACGTCGATTCCCGTCGCCCCATTCCCGAGGTGATAGTCGGAAACGATCACGTCGATGTCGCGGGCTTCGGTTGCGAGCGTCACGGCTTCGGCGAGCGATGCGGCGGCCGTCACGCGGTAGCCTTCCACCTTGAGGAACACGCGCGTGGCATTGCGCACGCCCGGGTCGTCTTCCACCAGAAGCACATGGTGTTGAACGCGTGGGCGAACGGCTCTGCTTACGGGTTGCACCGTGCGCCGCGAGCTCGGCATAGGCATCGCCAGCGCACCGCCCGCCGGCAACGCGAGCGAGAATGTCGAGCCGGCTCCAACCTGGGACTGCACGTCGATGTGCAGCTCCAGCAACCGCACCAGCCGCTGCACGATGCTGAGTCCCAGCCCATAGCCGTCGCGCGAGCTGTTGGCCGCGACGCCGACCTGATAGAACTCGTCATAGATGTGGGCGAGCTGATCCTGCGAGATGCCGATGCCGGTGTCGCGCACATCGATGCGAACCGCTTCCGCCTCGCGGCGGCAGCGCAGCGAGATTGAGCCCTTCGGGGTGTACTTGATGGCGTTGGTGATCAGGTTGCGCAGGATCTGACCGACGAGCGACGGGTCGGAACGGACCGTGTCCGCGGACGGCTCGACGGCGAGCCGCAACCCTTTGCTCCCGGCGAGACCCGCGAACTCGGCGCGCAGTTCCTCGAACAGCGTCGCGACCTGAAAGTCCGTGATGTCCGGCTTGATGGCACCCGACTCGAGCTTGCTGATGTCGAGCAGCGCGTTCAACAGCCGCGACATCGCGCCGATGGCCTGGTCCTGCTGGGCGAGCGCATCGAGGGCATCGGGATCGGAAATGAGCCGGCGCAGCGTGCCATTCAACAACGCGAGCGACTGCAGAGGCTGACGCAGATCGTGGCTCGCGGTGGCAAGAAAGCGGCTCTTGGCGAGGTTGGCGCGATCAGCTTGCGCGCGTGCTTCCCGCGCTTCCCGCTCCACACGCATGTGATCCGACACGTCCCGGATGGCGGCGGCAATCAGCACGGTTTCGCCATCCTGAATGGGGCTCAGGCTGATCTCGACCGGAAACTCCGTGCCGTCGCTGCGCAAGGCAAAGAGGTCCAGACCCATTCCCATCGGCCGCAGGCGCAAGCTTTCTGCGTAGTTGTGCCGGTGCGCGACGTGGCGATGGCGAAAGCGTTCCGGGAGCAGCGACTCGACGGTGAGGCCGACGACCTGTTCGTGCGGATAACCAAAGAGCACGCCGACCTGATCGTTTGCAAACACGATAGCGCCCGACGCATCGATGATGATCATCGCGTCGGGCGCAGATTCCATCGCGCTGCGCAGCAGCTCGGCCGAAAGCATCGGGAACACTCATGATGAAGCGCGGGGTAGCGTCGCACTGCATCGCCATTATTGCAACCTGAGGCAAGCGTGGCAGGCGGGGATTGACAGCCGGTCGATTGGCGTCTAACCGCTTTGACGCAAGGGTGCCGCGGACTGCGAGTGCGAGTCCGGCTCGATCAGTCCCGACGGCGAATGCAACAGGGCTTCAACCGCGGCGGCGGTCATGTCACACCATTCAAGGCCGACGCCGCCGCGGCCGTGGCGCACGACGCAGGCTGAAATGCGTCGCGTGGAACCGCCTGGGGTTCCTTGTGGCAGTACGGGCTCGATCTGCACGAGCGAGAGCAACGGCAGGCAAAGTCTCGATTCGATGTACGCGCCCGTTACGCTTACGTTACGGACGCGGCCGGCGCCGATCGCACCGAGCGGAAGCATCAGGCGGACCGCGACGTCCGTCGGTACCCGGCTACCCCAGCGATGTTCCATGATTCCTCCGTGCAATCTTCAGAGAAACGCGAAGTGAAACGCGAGCGCTGATCTTCGGTGCACCTGATGCTGGCAGATCTGCGGCCTCTGGTGCATACGCAGGAATGCCTAAACCGAGGAGATTGTTCCGGGATTCTGCATAGGTGTCGTGCACGTTACGCACGAAAGCCTAGCTGCGCAGCGATCTTACGCAATGGCCCGTGTCACTCTCGTGACAGCATGCGCATCGAGAATCCGGAGCGCGGTGCCGCGCGGAACGCGGATGGCGTTGTAGACTGTGCGCAATTTCATGCGCACAGTGCTCAAGTTACTTGCCGTTGCTCTGCTGATCACGTGCTCCGCCGCGGCAGCACAGGCCGCGGCTGCGCCGATCGCCGTGCTTGATTTCGAGCTCAACGATCTCACCCTGGATCCGAATAACCCCGCCGAGCGCGAGCGAACGGCATCGATCAAGGCGATGCTGGAAGAGGCGTTGGTCGCGCGGCACTACCGTGTGGTCGCTGTGGACTCTGCTGCCCAAAGCGGAGCGGATGAAGGCGTGGGCTACTTGTTCGATCACCCCGATTCGGCCGGGGCGTTGGGCCGGGCCGCAGGCGCGGACTGGGTGATCGTAGGGCGCGTGCACAAGGCGAGCTTTCTGTTCGTGTATCTGAAAGCGCACGTGGTGAACGCGAAGACGGGCGAGCAGGCCGCGGATCTCGTCGTTGAAGTCAAAGGCCCGCAGAAAGCGTTGACCCGGCGCGGCGTGGAAACGCTGGCGGATCAGATCAAGGCGGCATTGGAAGAGCCCGCCGCGTAAGCGCGATCTTGCGCGAATCTCAGTGTGTTCTTGAAGGAGTCGCGCAGGCGTAGGCGATGCTGCAGACCGCCTGTGGCCTCATCGATGCGGAAATGGGAACGAAACTTCGCAATGTTTCCGCGAAAGCGCTCGACCAGTGGCAGCGGCTAGGTGAGTCGCGCTGTACCTTTGTCATGCACGGAGATCACGTTCAACAGCTCTCGCGATACGCGTTCGTCTATTTCCGCCGCGTGCTGTAGCGGAACGGGGTAGCGCACCACTGCGTCCACGCCGGTGGCGGCAAAACGGAGTTGCACCTGCGGCTGCGCGTCACCGGCTGCGCTCGACGAAGCGGCTTTCTGCATTTCCTTCGTCTGCCGCACAATGTCGTCGCGATATTCCTTGGTGACGTTGTTCACCGCCTCGATAAGCTTGATTTTGGTCGCCGTATGGTCAGAACCTGCGGGAAGGCTCAGCGTGATCTCATGCCAGGCCAGGTTGATGCCGGGAATCTGTTTGAACAGCCCGCCCGAACCCTGAAAGATGATCGAATTCGCAAAGGCGACGACTCTGCCCGTTGGGCTCGGCGAGCCCTCTCCGCTCAGCTCCATCAGATGCAACCGGACCAGTCCGAGGTCGATGACTTCGCCGGTCACGTTGCCGATCTGCACGCGATCGCCGACGCGGATCCCGTATTTGCCGATGAGAAAGAAATAGCCGACGACGGAGACGAGCACGCTCTGCATGGCCACCGCCAGACCGGCCGTAATCAGTCCGGCAAACGTTGCGAGGGAGCCGAGCTCGGTGGCGAAAGTCGAAGCCGCGATCGCGACGACGAGGCACCAGAAAACTATTTTTCGCAGCAACAGGAATCGCGACCGGCGACGCGCTTCGTGCACATAGCGAAATACCGCGCGCCGCCAGAGCTCGGCGGCTGCAAACACCACTGCCAGCAGGCCCGCGAAAAAGGCCAGGCGTAAGCCAAGGGCTTCGAGCGCGTCACGATATTGTTTCTCCGTCGCGTCGCGCCAGTTGCTCAGGTTACGGCGATATTGACTGAGCAGCACTCCCGCTTTGCTCAAAGGCGTGACGATTGCGGAGGTCTGCTGAAACAACCAGGCCAACGTGTCGTACTGATCGCGCAGGCCGCGCAAGTCCGCGCTATCGGCCGAATCCTTCTGCGCAGCGAGCGCATCGCCGCGTGCCGCCAGCGCCTTCAGCCGCTCCTGGGGCGGCGTGCGAATCTTCGTGAAGACGTCTTGAAGCTCCGCCGTGCGCCGGTCGATCGTCTCGATGGTGCGCGCCTTGGCGGACAGCCTGAGCACGGTTGCGGCCAGGTCCCAGATCCCGAACTGGGTGAGCGACGTGCTGGCGGCCGGGTTCGAGACAGGCGTGCCCGCGCTTGCAGCCATGGATGCGGAATTGGATGACGCAGGGTCTGCACTGGCTGAGGGTATTGACGCGGCAATGGCGTCGATGTGCGCTTTCAATGCATTTGCGCCAAAGCCCTTCGCATCGCTTTCGCTGGCGAACTGCGTCATGTTGGCGAGGAGATTGCGTCTCGCATTGACAAGATCGAGTTCCCCCTGCAGGACTGCGATCTTTGCTTGCAGGTCGGGCTTGTTCTGTGTCGGCGCAGCCGCCAGCTGCCCTCGGATGGAATCCATCTCCGTCTGGATTGCCGCACGCTGCTCGTCCAGCTTCTTTTTCACCGCGTTGAGCGACTGCAAAGATGAGGCTGCATCGTCGCTCGCCTGCGCAGCACTGGCTTCGCTGCTGAGCAGTTCGGCGTTGGCTCTCGCAATTTCGAAAGCCAATGCCATCACCCTGTCGGCCGTTTGTCGATTGGCATACAGGAGCAGCAGATCGCTTGGCTGGGTGGCGGCTTGCTGCTGCGTGCCGAGCGTCCGATACCAATCCACGGTTTCGTCCAGGATCTGCACGACCTGATCGCCGGTCATCACGGCGCGGGAATCCGCTGCTGCCGCGGGCACCTGTGGTGTTGCGTTGGCTGCGCGAGCAAGGGGTGCAACAACGCCGAGCAGGAGAAGGAACGCAAGTCTTGCGCGCATGAAGAATCTCGTACGACCACTGGGACCGATCTATTGTCTCGCAACAGACAACGGGATGTTCGGCCGCTTTCGCGCTACGGCGCCGGGCAACGTGGTGGCGTCGCGAAACTGAGACTGAGCTTTGCACACGGGCCAGGCGAAACGGCCCTTGCCCGGTCATCGGAGCGGAAGAAACACATCCGTGACCGCCTCGTGCTCAGCCACGTCCGGAAAGAAACTGACGCGCTGGAAATAGAGCGGAAAGTCGCGCAGCTCTTCTGCGCTCTGCGGGAGCCATTCGCAGTACAGGTAGGTCACCGTTTCGGCGAGCGTGTCGTCGGAACCGATGTGCCGCAGCACCGCGCATCGCCCGGCGGGAATGCTCTTCATCACAACCCCGTATGGATTGTCTGCCACGGCGCGTTCCGTTGACGCGCACAGGTCGAAACGATAGTCGCCGGGATCGGTTTCCGCCGGATTGTCGTAAACGATGTTGTAAGTGGCGCTGATCCGCGGCGGCAATGCGTTCTGCCTTCGCCATTGGATGAACCGGCGTATGGAATCGCCGAGCAACTTCGGGTCGCCGCGATGCTCCAGCACAGCGACCTTTGTCTCCTGGAAATGGATGATTCTGACGGGTTCCACCCGCTCTTCGGTTTTCATGTGCGTGATCCTCAGTGCGCTCAAGGGTTGATAGGTCGCGTACCAGGGATTCCACTGCGGCTGCTTCCTGAACTCGGTCGGGGACTGCCCCATGCTTTTCCTGAATGCGCGTGAGAACGCCTCCGGTCCCTCGTAACCATTCGCCAACGCGATGTCGACGATCTGCATCGGCTCGCGGAAGGCGAGCTGGTACGAAGCGCGTTTCAACCGATTGAGCTGGACATATCGGTAGACACCGATTCCGAACAGTTCAGTGAACTGCCTGTGGAAGTGATACTTCGAGAATGCAGCAACGCTGCTGAGGCGCTCGACCGCAAGGTCGTGGTCCAGATGAGCATCGATGTACTCGAGGACCTTCCGGAACCGGGCGCGATAGCGATCTGCGGGTGCTGAATTCAACGAGGTATTCTCCGTGGCGCTGGGGAAGCTAGCGTCGGCGGCTCGCTGAAGCCTGACAGAAGTTGCGGATGTTACTCGTCCGTCTGCATCCGCAATAACGCTATGTTTCCGCCGGTCGCAGCAGTGTTGATCGTCAGCACGCGCTCCGTTGCGAATCGCGGCACGTACAGCGGCCCGCCGGCCTTCGGGCCCGTGCCCGACAGGCCGTGCCCACCGAAGGGCTGCACGCCCACGACCGCGCCGATGATATTGCGGTTGATGTACACATTTCCCGCAGGGGATGCGTCGAATACGGCGCGTGCTACCGCCTCGATGCGAGTGTGCACACCCAGCGTCAGGCCGAATCCCGTGTCACGAAGTTGCCTGAGATGCGCTTGCAGATCCTGCGATCGATATCGAACCACGTGCAGCAGCGGTCCGAAGTGCTCGGCCTTCAGTGCCTCAATCGACTTGATCTCGAACAGATGCGGCACGACGAACGTGCCGCGCGCGCTCGCCTTGCCGACGGGAGCCGTGTGAAGCAAACAGCCTGCGCTCTCGAGTTCCGCAATGTGCTCAACGAGCAACGCGCGCGCCGCCTCGTCGATCACCGGCCCGACGTCGGTCGCGAGCTCAGCGGGGTCGCCGACGGCGAGCTCGTTCATGGCGCCCTTGAGCATCTCGATGACGCCATCGGCGATGTCTTCGTGCACGTACAGCACGCGCAGGGCCGAGCAGCGCTGGCCGGCGGAGTGGAACGCCGAGCGGACCACATCGTCCACCACCTGCTCGGGCAGCGCGGTCGAGTCGGCGAACAATGCGTTCTGTCCGCCTGTCTCGGCGATGAGCGGAATGATCGGGCCCACTCGCTGCGACAACGTTCGTGCAATGAGTTTCGCGGTCGCGGTGGATCCGGTCATCGCCACGCCGGCGATGCGCTCGTCCGCCACCAGCGCGGCGCCGACGACTTCACCCTGCCCAGGCAGCAAATGCAACACGTTTGCGGGAATGCCCGAACGATGCAGCAACTCGATCGCCGCGGCGGCGATGAGCGGCGTCTGTTCAGCCGGCTTCGCCAACACGCTGTTTCCCGCCGCGAGCGCCGCGGTCACCTGCCCGATGAAGATCGCCAGTGGGAAATTCCACGGGCTGATGCACACGAAGGCTCCGCGTCCATGCAGGCTGTACAGGTTCTGCTCGCCGGTCGGGCCGATGAGCGGCTTCGCAGAGCCGCACTGCGCACGCGCTTGCTCCGCGTAGTAGCGGCAGAAGTCGACGGCCTCGCGCACTTCGGCAACTGCATCACCCAGGGTCTTGCCCGCTTCGCGCACGAGCAGAGACCAGAATCTGTCGCGCTCAGCTTCGAGCGCAGTGGCCGCGCGCTCGAGAATTGCCGCGCGCGCGTATCCGCCTTCGTGATCCCACGCTGGCTGCGCGGCTACTGCAGCGCCTATCGCGCGATCGACATCGTCGGCCGTCGCTTCTGTGACGTGCCCGACGATGTCGGAATGATCGGCAGGGTTGGCGACGGGCAGGCGCGTGGCCTCGGCGGTCACCGCCGAGACGATCGGTGCTGCGGTCCACGAGGCGCTCTTCAATGTGGCCAAGGCCCGCAGCAATGACTGCGCTTCCACGGGATCGCTCAGATCGAGCCCGGTGGAGTTGACCCGCGTCGGAAACAACGCCGCGGGCAGTGGAATGTGCGGGTTCGGGACCGTCGCAAGCGATCGGATCTTCGCGGCCGGATCCTCGATCAACCGATCGAGCGGCACGTTCTCATCCATGAACCGATTGACGAACGACGTGTTGGCGCCGTTCTCGAGCAGCCGTCGCACGAGATAGGCCAGCAGGTCCTTGTGCGCCCCAACGGGCGCATAAACGCGGACCGACGGCAAAGTCGGCATGCTTTCCCGTGCAGCCGCATACAGCAGCTCGCCCATGCCATGCAGTCGCTGGAACTCGAAGTCCCGCGATTTGCCGGCCATCTGCATCACGGCCGCAATGGTGTGTGCGTTGTGCGTGGCGAACTGCGGATAAACGGCTTCGGGGTGTGCCAACGCTTCACGGGCGCACACCAGGTAGGACAGATCCGTTGCCACCTTGCGGGTGAATACCGGATAGCCGGAAGTTCCCATCTCCTGTGCGCGCTTGATCTCCGTGTCCCAGTACGCGCCCTTCACCAGCCGCACCATGAAGCGCCTGCCGGTTTCACGACCCAGCGCGATCAGCCAGGCCAGCACGGCCGGCGCGCGCTTTGAGTAACACTGCAGCGCGAGCCCGAGGCCTGGCCAGTCGGCCAGCTCGCGATCGCGCGCGAGCGCTTCAATGAGATCCAGCGACACTTCGAGACGCGCGGCCTCTTCGGCGTCGATGGTCAGATGGATGTTGCCGGCCCGCGCTTGCTGGGCGAGCGTCTTGAGTCGCGGCAGCATCTCCGTGAACACGCGCGCCTGGTTCGCGTACTCATAACGCGGATGGAGCGCCGAGAGCTTCACGGAAACGCCATGTCCGGCGTAAACGCCGCCGGTGCTTGCCGCGGCAGTTGCGTGAATGGCGTATAGATACGAATCGAAGTGCCGTTGTGCGTCTGCTGCCGTGCGCGCTCCTTCACCCAGCATGTCGAACGAGGCGATCGTCTCCGCTTGCCCGGCTCGGCCGAGCGCTTCCTCGATGGTGCGGCCGAGAACAAACTCGTTACCCATGATGCGCATGGCCTGGCGTGTTGCCGCGCGCACTGCGGGCTTCCCCAGCCGTGTGAAGAGCGAACGCAGCACGCCGCTGCTCTCTCCGGACAGCTGCTCGTCGAGCTCGACGACACCACTCGACAGTACCAGCGCGTGTGTCGCGGCGTTGACGAGCGTCGAGTCGGATTGCCCTTGATGTCGCGACCACGCCCCGGAGCGAAGTTTCTCCGCAATGAGGTTGTCGGCCGTTTCGCTGTCCGGCACGCGCAGCAGCGCCTCGGCCATGCAGAGCAGGGCGATGCCTTCATCCGTCGATAGGCCGAATTCCTGCAGGAATTTCTCGAGCATGCCGCGTTCGGCTCGGCGCGTGCGCGCCCGCGCGACAAGGGCCTGCGCTTCGCTGACGATCCGGCCGCGATCCGCCTCCGGCAATGTCAGCCGATCCAGCAGCTCGTGCACCATCTGGGCTTCGTCTGCGTAGATCCGCGCACGAATGGCGGCGCGCTGGGGCTCGAAAGTCTGGGTCGGCTCGGCGTTCACGGGGCGTCCGCTCGTCATTTCGGTGGGCAAAAGTTGCCAGCTCCCATAGAGAATATCCCTCCAAAAGCGCTCGTTATATAGTGATTTCTGTTGCCGAACGCCGATTACACAGGGAATTCTTCCACCATGAGCCGTGAGACCAAGCTGGACGTCATCGACCGCAAGATCCTTCAGACCCTGCAACGCGAGGCGCGCATCTCGAACGTGGATCTCGCGAGGCGCGTGCACCTGAGCCCCACACCGTGTTTCGAGCGCGTGCGGCGGCTGGAGGCCGGAGGGTACATCGAGCGTTACGTGGCGCAGCTCAACCCGCAACGGCTCGGCATGGGGCTGCTCGCGTTCGTCGAGGTGTCCCTCGACAAGACCAATCCCACCGCATTCGACCGCTTCCGCGACACTGTCAGCGATATGCCGGAGGTGCAGGAATGCCACATGGTCGCCGGCGGTTTCGACTACTTGCTGAAAGTGCGCGTAACGGACATGGCAGCGTACCGCCGGTTCCTGGGCGACCGGGTGTCTGCGCTGCCGGGCGTGAGCCGCACCCACACTTACTTTGTGATGGAGGAGGTCAAGGCGACGCAGGAAATCGCCATTTCGATGTTGAAGCCGAAATGAGTCGCGCGGTCATCCGTGATCGGGCGGTTCCGGTGTGGGAATCGCAGTTGCAGGTACTGCGCCGGCGCGTGCGAACGCAACGAGAATTGCAGGCCTAGTCGCTCTGAGGCGCTCGGCTCGGGTTGAGTGCGCTCGGGCTCGAGTGATCGATCGGGAGCTCGATGCGGCACCAGACGCCATCGGCGCTGAACACGAGCTGCGTTTCCGCGCGAAGCGAGAAGCGCAGGGCATTCTCGATGAGCTCGCGGCCGTGGCCGCGGCGGGCGGCAGCATCCGGCGGCATGGGGACGCCGCTTTCGCGCCACATCAGCGCGAGTCGCGGGCGCCCGTTCGCGCCGAGCCAGGTCTCCCAGGTGACGGAAAGCATGCCCGCCGGCGCTTTCAGCGCGCCGTATTTCACCGCATTGGTGACGAGCTCGTGCAGGGCGAGCGCCACCGTCTGAACCTGATTGCTGGAGAGCCGCACGTCGGGGCCGTGAATCTCCAGCCGCGAACCATATCCGGTGTCGTAGGCTTCGAGCTCCGCGCGCACGATGTCGAGGAGCTTCACGCGGTCGCCTTCGGCGCGGCTGATCAGTCCCTGCACGCGTCCGAGCGAGCTCAACCGCTCCTGAAAAGACTGTAGCGAATCGTCTTCACCGCCCTGAGAGAACGTTTGCGATGCTATGACCCGCACGACGGCGAGCAGATTGCGCGTGCGATGCTGCAGCTCGGCCACGAGCATGCGAAGGCGCTGCTCGCTGATTTGCAGCGCTTCCATTGCGCGCACGTGATCGGTGACTTCGAACCCCGTCACCAGCACGCCGCCGATCTCGCCGTGGTCATTCGGAATGGGACTGGCCGTGAATTCGAACCAGCAGTCTTCGAGGCGCCCGTTTCGGCTCAACGGCAGTGGCTGCTGCCTCGAGCCCACCGGTATGCCCTGTTGCAGCGTGGTCTGGATTCCGGGGCCGAAGGTGCTCCAGATTTCGGTGAAGACTTCGCGCGCCGGTTGCCCGAGCGCGCCGGGATGCTTGTCGCCGAGGACTCGCATCGCCGCGTCGTTGTAGAGAACGATCAGCTCGCTTCCCCAGTAAACAGCCACCGGTGCGCGCAGGTTGAGTCCGATGCCAAGCGCCATCCGCAGACTTTGCGGCCAGCGCTCCAGCGGGCCGAGCGCGTTGTTCGACCAGTCGTGCGCACGGATCCGCTCCGCCATCTCGCTCGTGCCGAGCCAGGTGGAATCGCTGTTTCGTGCGCAGACCATGTTCGTTCTCTGCATATCGACGCAACGCCGGCTGCAATGCTCGTGCGCTCTAGTTGCGCCGAGTGCTGTGGCTGCGCGATGTCATTTTCACCGCGCGAATCAGCGCCGCAATGTCGATGGGCTTCTGCAGATAGATCGCGTCGCGGAACGCATTCGGCAGGAACGATGCGTCATAGCCGGTTGCGAAGATCGAAGGAACGCCGCGCGCCCGCAGCTCGCCGGCGAGCGCGAAGACGTGTTCGCCATGCAGGTTCACGTCGAGCACCGCGCAGTCGAGCGGCTGCCGGTCCATGAGCGTGCGGCCGTGTTCCACGTCAGGAGCGGGCCCGATGACCGCGGCACCGCGCTTGCGGAGCGCGGCACAGATTTCCTCGGCGATGAAGTAGTCGTCTTCGACAACGAGCACGAAGTGGCCCGCCAGCTCGTGAGGGGTTGTATCGATCGAGTTCCGTTCGAACATGGAGGACTCCACGCACTTCAATCGACCGCAGACGCCGTCACGACGACGGCGTTGTCCGCAGTCAGCGGAATCACGATGGTGCAGTGTGCGCCATCGGCATTGAAATCGAGCGTGGCGGTGCCGCGCAGCTCATACGGCACTGAGCGCTCGAGCAACTCGCGCCCGAATCCTCGGCGCCGCGGGGCGTCGGCGTCTACCTTGACGCCGCTTTCGACCCATTCGAGCTGCACGCTCGGCGGGTCCTGATCCGGCGTGCGCGTCCAGCGGATCGCAACCTGCCCATCGTGCGTTGACAAGGCGCCGAACTTCACAGCGTTGCTCGAGAGCTCATGCAGCGCGAGCCCGAGCGTCTCGGCGGCCCTGGGTTTCAGACGCAGGGGCGGGCCGACGGGCACCACGTGCGCAGGGTGCGCCCTGTTTGCGATCAGCACCGAGTTGACCAGCTCTTCGAGATCCACGCTGCCGCCGCGCTCGCGCATTACAAAACTTTGGATTCTGCCGATCGCGCTGATGCGCCCTGCGAGGTCGGCCGCGTAGTCTTCCGCTGAGAGCGTCGTCCCGGCCGTGCGACTCACAATGGAACGCACCAGCGAGAGCACGTTGCGTACCCGATGGCGCGTCTCCGCAAGGATCAGCTTCTGTCGCCGCTCGGTGCCACGCAGGCCTTCGTTATCGGCAGCCCGATGCAACCATTCCGCAACTGCGGACGTGTCCTCATTGTCGAGCGGCGGCTCCTGCTCGAGTCGAACATTGAGCGCGAGGCCGGTAGCCCGCGCGAGTGTTTCGATGAGGAGCACTTCCCCAGCGCTCGGCCAATGCTCCTGCGCCCAAGCTGCGCCGATTGCCGCGAACGGTACGCGCCCGCCCACGGGCACGACCACGAGGCTGCGTTCGAATACGGATTCGTTGGTGTGCGCGCGGGTCCGCTCGTCCCGGTGGATGTCCGGCACGACGGCGGTTTGACCGGCCTCCATTGTCCAGGCCGAGATGTGTGCGATGACCTTCGATCGCAGCGCCCTCGAGAGCGTCTCGGCGGGCCGTTCCGGGGCGTGGTGATACAGCTCGCCCGTGCTGAGCAGAACCCAGACGCCATCCGCTCCGCAGGCGCGCCTCGCGAGCGCCGCGCTGATGCGAACGATCTCGTCTGGTGTTCGCGCCGAGCACAATTCTTCCATGGCATCCGCAAGAAGCCGGAATTGTGTGATGCCCGGGCTGGCCGTTTCCCTGTGCACATGCCTCCTGATCGTCGTCCGGACCGATCGCTGGAAGCTTCCGGCTTCCGAGCGCGGTCGGGGCGGCGGCGGCTAATCTTAAGCAGTATGCACGCGCAACGCCCGCGATGACATCGGTAACGCGGGACGACATCGGCAGTGCGGCGCGTAGCGGCGCCCGGGTCGAGAGCCTTTTTTGAGGCGACCCTCGCGCGGCTGCGCTACGGCTTCGCGGGCGCCGCCTCCGCGAGCGCGCGGAAATCCACGTCGCTGTCTGCGGCGAGCCAGACCAGCGTGACCCAGGCGGCCACGTTCTGCGAGAGCGCATCGCGATCGATCTTGTCGAGCGTGTCGTCGGCAGTGTGGTGGTAGTCGAAGTACTTCGAGCCGTCCTGGTTCAGCGCAAAGATCGGTACGCCCGCATCCGCGAGCGGGCCCGCGTCCGAGCCGCCGCGGCCCGGCGCTACGCTCGAGGGAATCACGCCGATCGGCGTCAGCACGCGCAGCACGGACTGCCCGAACGGGCTGTCCATCGCACCCTTTGGCAGACCTACGGAATACACGCGGTCGGCGCCGAAGTCGCTCTCGCCCGCCAGGATGTGAGAGGCGATTTCAGATTTGTGAACGTTCGGATACGTTTGGCCGCCGAGCGGTGTATCCGCAGGCTGCGAGACTTCCTCGGAGCCGTAGAACACCACTCGCACGGTTCGCCTCGCCTTGCGCGGCGCTTCGCGAATCAGCTTCGCGGCGCCGGTGATGATGGCGAGCCCCGCCGCATCGTCGATTGCGCCCGTGCCGAGATCCCAACTATCCAGGTGAGCACCGAGCACCAGCACTTCGGACGCGCGATCGCTGCCGCGAATGTCAGCCACCACGTTCTGCGAACGGGCGTCCGGCAGGTAGTACGCGAACGACGTCAGCCGCAAACGCACCTTCTGTCCGAGTTGCGCAAGGCGCTCGATTTGATCCGAGTCGGGCTCCGCAAGGGAGAAGGCCGGAATCGGAACGACTCCGTTCTCGAAACGCGTGGCGCCGGCGTGCGCGAAGCGATGGGGCGGGCCAAGATAGATTTCAGCGCGGGCGTCGCGCAGCAATTGCCGCCACTGGTTCGGATAATCGGCGTCTTTGTCGAAACGCGGATCGAGCGTGCCGGCGGCCAGCACGACGTCCTTGCCGCGCG
>Ga0153915_10003672_pt1 | contig 14080 bp, 11 predicted proteins | sample Opewatmetagenome_2_FD_107003 | JGI IMG/M metagenome (GOLD analysis project Ga0153915, IMG submission 107003) | Freshwater wetland microbial communities from Ohio, USA - Open water 3 Core 3 Depth 3 metaG | ecosystem: Environmental > Aquatic > Freshwater > Wetlands | place: USA: Ohio, Lake Erie... | reverse complement strand
TCACCCGCCGCGCCCGGCGGTTGAGGTCCTCGCGCAGGCAGTATTCGAGCAGCGCGGAGGAGATGGTGCTGTCGCGCTTGGCGACGCCGATGGTCTCGGCGAACGCGCGGATGGCCTCGGGGGTGTAGCCGCGGCGGCGCAGCCCCGCGATGGTGGGCAGCCGCGGGTCGTCCCAGCCGGAGACGATCCTCTGCTCCACGAGGTCGAGCAGCTTGCGCTTGCTCATCAGCGTGTGGGACAGGTTCAGCCGGGCGAACTCGATCTGCTGGGGATGGGGCAGCTCCGGCAGGTGGTCCAGCACCCAGTCGTAGAAGGGGCGGTGGTCCTCGAACTCCAGGGTGCAGATGGAGTGCGTGATGCCCTCGATGGCGTCGGAGACCGGGTGGGCGTAGTCGTACATCGGGTAGATGCACCACGCGTCGCCGGTGCGGTGGTGGGTCTCGCGCTTGATCCGGTAGAGGACCGGGTCGCGCATGTTCATGTTCGGCGACGCCATGTCGATCTTCGCTCGGAGCACGCAGGCGCCGTCGGGGAACTTCCCCGCGCGCATCGCGCGGAACAGTTCCAGGCTCTGCGCCGCCGGGCGGTCGCGGCTCGGGCTGGGGCGCCCCGGCTCGGTCAGGGTGCCGCGGTACTGGCCGATCTGCTCGGTCGTCAGGTCGTCAACGTAGGCGTGACCGTGCTCGATCAGGTACTCGGCATACCCGTACAGCCGTTCGAAGTAGTCGGACGCGTAGTACAGCCGGTCCTGCCAGTCGAAGCCCAGCCAGCGGACGTCCTCCTGGATCGCATCGACGTACTCGACGTCCTCCGCGGCGGGGTTGGTGTCGTCGAAGCGCAGGTTGCACAGCCCGCCGAATTCGCGGGCCAGGCCGAAGTTGAGGTGGATCGACTTGGCGTGGCCGATGTGCAGGTAGCCGTTGGGTTCCGGCGGGAAGCGGGTGTGCACCCGGCCCCGGTGCTTGCCGGCCTGGAGGTCGGCCCTGATGATGTCCCGGATGAAGTCGGTGCCTGGCTTGGCTACGGCGTCAGGCATTGGCACTCCTCGTCGCCGGCATGGTCGCGCACCCGGCGCGTCGCATCGGCAGGAGCGGCGACCCCCCGAAGCGGCGGGCGTGCTCGACCAGCAGTTAGCTGAGGAACGCGGTGCACGCCCCCCCGTCATGCAGGCTGCCTTTGGAGGAAGGCGCGAAGCGGACGCGAATCACAGCGGAGAGGGAGGGATTCGAACCCTCGTAACAGGTATTAGCCCGTTAAACGGTTTAGCAAACCGCCGCCTTCAGCCTCTCGGCCACCTCTCCGGGCAAGCCCTTGCTGAGGCGCGAACTCCTAGTGCGCCAGGGCGTTAAACGTCGCTAGCGGGCAGCTCTGTCGCAACCCTTGGCCGCGCCCACGATGCGGCCCGGTGGGAGGGAGCGGACCTGTTGCTCACTGGCGACAGCAACGTCTCTTGGTCGCCTCGGGGGGGGGGCAAGAACCAACGGCCGATTCTCCCGAGGTGAATCTGCGCGTCCACTGTAGATAGCGCCGCTCCGCGCCGCGTCGTAACCAGCGTCTGCTGCAGGCGGGATCCTGGGGCGCTCCGTTCGCGTTACCGCCTAGCCGTCGTGCCTGCCACGGCGTATATGCTGCGAGGGTAGTCTCCACTCGGACAGGAGGCTGCGATGCGGACCAGTTGCTTAGTGATACTCGGCAGCGCGGCGCTGGCCGCCGCCTGCGCAAGGACCCAACCTCGGCTCGCCTCGGCTTCGGACGCGGACGTCGCAGCGGTAACGCGGATGTTGACGAGTTTCGATAGCTGCTCCCGCACCGGCGCTCTGGACGTCTTTGTGAGCTACAGCTTGGACGACGCTGTGATGCTCGCCCCCGACCAGCCAGCGGTGGAGGGGAAAGAGGCGGTCCGCGAGTACTACCGGAACTTCTGGGGCACCTTCAACGTCACCATGCGCCACGCACCGACCGAGTTCTTTTCGGTGGGCGACCTAGTAGTGAGTCGCGGTGATGCCAGCGGCACGGCGACGCCCAAGGGGGGCGGCCAGCCGATGCCGTTCAACGACAAGTTCCTGATGCTGTTCCGCCGTCAGGCCGACGGGTCGCTGAAGGTCTGGAGAGTGGCGTTCAACACTAATGCGCCGCCCGCACCGCCAGTGGCGCAGACTCGCTGAGGTAGGCGAGTTGCCCGCCGCTGACGCGCGATTCGTTAGGCAGGAGAGATCGGCAACGGCTCGGGCAGAGAAGACCTATTGGTCAGGGTACCGCAGCTCGGGAGCGTGCGGGTGAGCCCTGAGCCGGCGCAGCACTCCGCCGGGCAGTATCGGATTGGGGCGCTGGCCACGCGTCGGCAGTTCGGCGCCCGGGTGGCGACTCGAACGAAGCGCGCCGCAGTGTCCGCGTTGTGGTGAACGTGGCGCCGATAGGCTCTCTGCCTAACCAGCGCCTGCAGCGGGCGGGCGCTCGCGGCTCCATTGTCGAGTGGCTGGTGAGTTGACCTGAGGTAGTGCAGGTGTTGTGTGGCTGGCGGCCGCGCGTACGCGGATCATCCGTCGGCGTAGGTGAGGCGACGAGCCGCCCCCGACTCGACCAGTCGGGAGCGGCTCCCCGCGCCTGTCGCGTCGCTGTCAGCAAGTCTTACGGCACGACGGTCGGCAGAGGATAGAAACGGAACTGGGCCAGCTTCAGACCGTTGTTGTCGTAACTCCAGAAGTAGTCCTGCAGCCTGCTGTCGAACAGCGGTACCCGCGAGATGGTGGTCTGGCCGGGCAAGATCGCGTAGACGTACAACATCTCTTTCGTCACGTTCTGGAACACCTGCTGCCCTTTGGTACGGCTCAGGTCCAGTTGGAAGACGGAGCAGATGGTGTCTGTCGGAAGGGCTGCATCAACCCCGCAAGTGGTGTTTGTGGCGCCGCCACCGGGAGCGCCGAGGGCCCGGACGTAGACGGAATACAGGGCGGTCCCGCTGTTGGTCGGGTCCGGGTTAGGCAGGGCGAAGGCCGCGTACCCGTCGGTTCCGTTGGCGTCGAGTACCTGGAAGCCTGACACATTGGCGCAATCCGCGCCCACCCCAGATTCGCACAACAGGATCTTGGTATTGCCTTGGAGCGGCACGAAGATGACATGCCCATTGCTGCCGGTCAGGTCTGCGGTCTTCCCTTGGGGCACGCCGATCCAGTTGAGATTGTAGTGCGTGCCCGTCGGCGCGCCGTTGCCGAAGCCGAACACCGGTGGGGTGATTTGAGGGTCGGTTGGGCGCTCGCACGCGGCGAGCGAGGCTAGCAGAAGCACTGCGATGGTCTTTGGAGCGAGCGACCTCCAGGGGATTCCGGTACGCATCGTCGTCCCTCCAGCGAGAGTGGAATGGGCTGGTGTCGCTGGTGGGATCACCGCCAGCGACTGGTCGCTGGCGGCCCGGCCGGCATGGCGGTGTGGCTCCGCTGAAGCCCCGTGACTCTGCGTCCCCGCCTTTCGACGGGTTTGCTCTGAGCAGCACATGCGAGACCTTGAAGCGTTCTTCGAAGTAACGGGGACACCTCTCCTCGGGATGCCGATCACCAGCGACCTGATCCGTTCCGCCGGATCGATAGGATCCTGGCCGCCTGAGGCGGGAGTTTCACTGGCGGGCTATCTTGGAGCGGTTCGAAGACCCCGGACGAGGTGGCAACAGGCATGAGGAAACCGCGTTACAGCTCCCCGTCGCGCAGGCAGTACGCGGCCGCCGCACTCGTGATCGCGCTCGCCGCCTTCGGCTGCGCATCCAGCCGCGTGGTGGTGCAGGTGCCGCCGCGGCTCGACCTGGTGCCCTACGGCCGCGTGGGCCTGGTCATGTTCACGGTCGAGCACGCAACGGGCTCGCTCCACGAGCTCGCCACGCGGCGCTTCGAGGAGCAGCTCCTCGCCGCGCAGACGGGCTTCGAGGTGCTCGAGCTCGGGAGCGCTGACTCGGTCCTCCGGCAGACCGGGGTCGCGGAGCTGGGCGCGGCGGCAGCCGAGTCGCTGGGCGCGCAGCGCGGCATCCCGGCCGTCTTCTTCGGCCGCCTCAGGATCTCCAACGTGCAGCCCAGCGGCGGCGTGCTGGGTCTCGCGCTGGGGCACATGGAAGCCACGATATCAGCCGAGCTGTCCGTCCAGCTGATCTCCACGAAGTCGGGCGGGACCGTGTGGCGCTCCAGCGCTACCGCACGGGAGAAAGTCGCGGAGGTGTCGCTCGCGGGCGGCTTGCCCTTCTTCTCTGCACAAGACCCGAACGTCGCGTACGGCCAGCTCGTGAACCACCTGGTCTACGCCGTGACGCGCGACTTCCGGCCGACCCTGCAGCGGCAATGAGGGGCCGGCCGGGATGTCAGCGCGTGAACCGCAGCCCGACGAAGACCTCGCGCTCGGCCGCTGGCTGGTAGGAATTGCCGTCCGGGTCGGGCTCGGTGAAGGCGATGTACTGCTTGGCGAAGATGTTCCGGACGGCGCCGGTGACCTCGACGCCGGCCCCGCCCAGCCGCAGGCGGTAGGCGATACGCGCGTGCATCAGCGCGTAGCCATCCACCTTCGCGGCATTGCTCGGGTCCACGTACCAGGCGCTCAGGAGCTGCGCGCTCAGACCGAGCGTCAGGTTCCGGGTAGGCGCATACTGTCCGTCAGCCGTGAGGTCGTGCTCGGGTGAGTTCGGCAACCAGTGGCCGCGCACATCGCCGTACGCGCTGGCCGTGTTCGTGTACTTGAAGCTGGACCACGTGTAGGCGACCTGCAGGAGCAGGGGCGAAGCCGGGGCCCAGCTCACGGCCGATTCCAGGCCGAAACGCCGGCTGGAGCCCGCGTTCCGGTAGAAGGTCTCCAGGGGACGCGTCGCCACGCGGTAGCGGTCGAAGTCGTTGTCGGTGTCCAGGTGGAACAACGTCAGGTCGAAAGCCACGCTCCCGCCCAGCATCCCGCGCGCCCCGATCTCCTCACCCCACGAGGTGGCGGCCTTCAGGTTCCGGTTGAAGCCGCCGACCTGGTCGGGATTGGCGGCCAGCTCCTCGGTGGCCGGGGGCAGGAAGCCCTGGCCGACGTTGCCGTAGAGGCTGAGCGCCGGGCTGGGTGCGAAGGTGAGCCCGACCCGACCGTTGAGCGAGGAGAACGAGGCACTCCCCGAGAGGTCGGTGCCGCCGACCTGCAGGTGGTCGGACAGCCGGTTGCCGATGCGGTCGTACCGGAGGTTCAGCATCGCGCTCCACGCGTCGCTCAGGTCGATCCGGTCCAGCGCGAAAACGCCGAGGCCGGACTGGTGGAGGGTCTGGTCGCTGAGGAGCGCGGGGCCCTCGACGGCGTCGCCGAGATTCGGGTGCGCATGATCATCGATCGTCTGCCACTGGACGTCGGTGCCCACGCTCAGGTGATGGCGTAGTGCGCCCGTCGCGCGATGAACCGTGTACTGGACGGTGGCGCCCGGCGAGAGCAGCGCGCGGTGCAGCACCGATGAGGGAACCGCCTCGTCGTACGCGGTCCGCCGCAAGAAGCCGTTGAACGAGAGACTCTGCTCGCCGGCCAGGTCCAGCTGCCCCACCACGCCGCCCATCACGCGCCGCGTGTCCTGATACTCGTTGTAAGTGAGGGCGTCGGGATTGGCCTGACGCCGGTCCTGAGCCAGCCACCCCAGGTTCAACCCCTCGGCGTTCTGGTTGAAGAAGCCCGTGTACCAGAGCACCGGCGTCAGGCGCATCCGCTCCGATGGGCTCCAGTGCGCCTTGGCATACACGTTGTCGCCGTGAAACGCCGTGTGCACACGGTACCCGTCCCCGGCCGAATGCGTGTAGGACGCGCGATAGTTCAGCGCGCCCAGCGAGCCGCCCAGCTGGCCGGTCGCCCGCCAGAAGCCGTTGGACCCGTAGGTGCTCGAAACCAGCCCTGACGCCGGGGCGGAGCCGCCGTCGGCCGTCGTGATGCTGAGAACGCCAGCCGAGGAGCCGCCGCCGTACAGCGAGGCGCCGGGGCCGCGCTGGACTTCCACCGCCTGCACGGTGGGCCAGTCCACATCGAAGAGGTCTGCAGCGAACCCGGATGGGTCATTCACGGGCAGGCCGTCCAGCAGCACCTTGGTGCCGCGGATGCCGTGCTCGCTCAGGATCCCCTGGCCGCGAATGGACAGGTGCACCCGCTTGCCGTTGGCCTGGTTGTCCACCTTGACGCCGGGGACGAGCGCGACGGCTTCGTCCACCGCGATGCCCCGGGGCATCGCGTCGAGATCTTCGGCGCCGACTACCTGCGTTGCAGCAGGATTCTGGCTGACCGGGATGTCGATCCGCGAGGCCGTGACCACGATGGTCTTGAGCCGCGTGACGAAGAGCGTGTCCGCCGGCTTGCTCGGCGCGGTCCGGGTCGGTTCCTGCGGTGCCTGAGCGCTCGGCACCGGCGCGCGGGCGAACGCGGCGGCCGGCGCGAGCATCAGGATGCAGCACGAAAGGGCAGTGAGGTTCATGGGCTCCAATATGGTCGCCGCAAGGCTCTGGCAACGGAGGCAAAACCGTTAGGAATTGGCGGAAGGGGAGTGGGCTGCCGCGCCGCATGCCATGCCCGAGAGCGGCGGATGGATGCGGGCGTGATCCTCGAGTACTTCGCGCCGCTGAGGGCCCGGCTCGACCGCCAGAACGCGGGTCAGCTCGTGGGGTGTGAGCAGGGTGCGCAGACGAACAGAGGATGGCGGGGGGGGACGCCATCCCCCCGCCACCTCCGTTTCGCGCCGTCAGCGCGGGTGGCCGACTGGCATGATGCCGAGCGGGCGCTGGCCCGCCGGCAGGCCGATCACGCGGGCTAGTATGGTGTCCCTGAAGGAGCCGGCGAAGGTGGTGCCAAGGTGGAGCGCAGCGGCCTGCAGGTACAGGTTCTGGGCCGAGAATCCCGCGTCCATGGGCACGTAGCGCTCGGCCCGATCACGGTACCTTTGCGCCGCGCGCTCGTAGACGGCCGCGAATACGAACGCCGCGGCGGCATCGGCCTGCCAGGCCTGGCGAGTGGCCGAGTCCACCAGCGCCTGCAGCCGCTCACCGGTCGTCACGGTCTCAAGCTCGTGGGTGCGCGGCACGTAGTGGTAGACGCCGGCCGGAAGGTCGCGGACCCGGGCTGCCACGACGTACAGCTCGAGCGGGTACGTGGCGCCCGCCGACGGTGCGGTGCGGTGGCCGTCCAGCCGGTTCACGCCCTGCGCCGCCCACAATAGCTGCCCCACGTCGGCGAGAGCGATGGAGTCCCTGGTCAGTGTCCGTGTCGAACGGCGCGCCCACAGCGCGGCTTCGAGCGACATCGAGCTCTGTCGGCGCACCTCCGGGAGTTTGATGGTGGCGGACGGTGCCTGCTGCGCCAAGGCGAGGCACAAGGGCATTCCCATGAGGACCGAGGCGAGCGCGGCCCCCGCAAGGATCGTTGCGACCGGACGTCTCATGATCTACCTCCTCCGAATCGGCTCACGCGGGGCCATAGTGTGAACGGGGCCGCCCGAACGCAACGGCGAATGGGGACAATTTCTGTTGGTGAGCGGGATGGTCGCTCTGGCTGGCACGGGGTTCGCAGCGCATTTGCCTGCCAAGCCACTCAGCGCCAAAAGGAGGCCGTCATGAAGGGGAACAAGAAGCTCGTTGGAGTGCTGAATCAGCTGCTGGCGGACGAGCTCACGGCGATCAGCCAGTACATGGTGCATTCGGAGATGTGCGAGAACTGGGGTTACGGCAGGCTGCATTCGGCCATCGAGAAGCAGGCGATGGACGAGATGCATCACGCCGAGTGGCTCATCCAGCGCATCATCTTCCTGGACGGCTCGCCGGTCGTCTCGAAGCTCAACCCGATACAGATCGGGGCGAGCGTGGCGGACATGATCGGCAACGACCAGGGCGCCGAGCTTTCGGCCGTTCGCGCGTACAACGCCGGCATCCGTCTCGCGCGTGAGGTGGAGGATCATGGCACCGTGGATCTGCTGACCAAGATCCTGAAGATGGAGGAAGGGCACGTCGACTGGGCGGAGGCGCAGCGAGACCAGATCGAGCAGATGGGACTGGCCAACTATCTGGCGAACCAGTCCGAGGGCGCCGGAAGCTAAGCCAGCTGCTCCCCGCGGGGGTGCCCGGCCGCCATCCCGCGGGGCAGGGGCCGCTTCGCCTAGGAGCCGCTCCGCTGCGTGCTCATCTGCTGGATGGCGTCCCGTACGGCCTGCCGGGCATCCGGGTGCGTGAGGCCGTCCACCGCGCCCTGCAGGCGCGAGAGGGCGACGGGGCGGGGCATCGCGAATCGGAACGCCTGCAGGGCCCAACGCCGGACGGCGGCCCGGTCGTCGTCCAGATGCCTGGTCAGCAGCTCCAGCGCGTGCGCGTTGCCGCGCGCGCCGAGCGCTGCGAGGACGAAGGCGGGGAACTGCTTGGTGGCGGACAAGCTGTCCACGGCGGCGATGAACGACGTGTCGTTCGTCGTCGCGATCGCTCGCAACGCGGCGTTCTCGATCGCGTCCTGGTAGGACGGCTGGGCGAGGGCCGTGACGATGACCTCGCGGGCGCGCGCGGAATCCGCCTGCACCAGGGCGCGGACGGCTGCGGCCCGGACGGCGTAGCTCGAGTCGGCTGCGAGCGCGCGCTTCGCGAGTGCGATCGCCGGCGCACCACCGATTTCACCCAGGGCTCCGACGGCGGCGCTCCGCACCGCGGCGGAGGTGTCCCGCAGCGCCGTTTCCAGCGCCGGCAACGCAACCGACGGAAAGCGACCGAGGGCCTCGGCCGCCTGGGCGCGCGTCAGGTAGTAGTCGGCGCGGCCCGCCGCGTCGGCCAGCGCGCGCGCCGCCGCTGAGTCGGTGGTGCGCGCGGCCAGCTGCCCGATCACCCACTGCCTGTCCCAGAGGTCCGGATCGCGCTGGAGCTGCGTCGCCAGCCAGGCCGTGGGCTGCTCGAAGTTGAGGCTCTTGAGGACCCTGTTGCCGTCGTCAAAGATCACCATCGTCGGCGCGCTCATCACCCCGGGAATAGTGATCCTCTGATCGCGGGCACTGATCTCCACGCGCCGGACGACGTCACCCTGGGCCGTGCCGACGCGGACGGTGAGCGGCATCCGGAAGGCGGCCGGCACGCTGTAGCGGAGCCCCGTGCTGTCGGCCTTGAGGCTGTCCGGCTGCGTTTGCTTCACCGTCAGGTTCAGCTGGTGTTGCGTCGAGTCGTACGACGCGGCGACGTCGAACTGCGGATAGCCCGCCTGATACACCCACTCGCTCCAGAACCAGTCGAGGTTCTCGCCCGCGGCCTCCAGCACGGCCTGCCGCAGGTCGTCCGACGTGGCGTTGCCGGTGGCGTGGCGCTCGAGGTAGGTGTGGATCGAGGCCCAGAAGCGCTCCGGCCCGAGGTAGTGCTTCAGCATCTCGAGGACCAGCGCACCCTTGGGGTAGATGTTGTTCGAGCCGAGCGACGCCAGCGGCATGGGCCGTCGGTGGTCGATCTGCAGGTACTGCCGGTACTCGTCGGCGTAGTAGTCCTGCTCCGCGTGGTCGCCGAGTTCTTGTCCCCAGTACTGTCCGGGCATGAATTCGGCGAAGCCCTCATTGAGCCACATGTTGGCCCAGTTCTCGGTCGTGACGTAGTCGCCGAACCACTGGTGCGCCAGCTCGTGTGGAATCAGGATCCACTGGTACCAGGGCCGGTCCCGGTAGGCGCGCGCGTCCGGGAGCCAGTCCACGAGGGTGGTCGCGCTCACGTTCTCCATGCCGCCGAAGAAGTCGGCCACCGTGGTCTGCGCGTACTTGGCCCAGGGGTAGCGGACGCCGGTGAGCCTCGAATAGGTCCCGATCATCTCGGGGGTGACGTGGAACAGCGGCCATGCCCGGCTGCTGTCCTCGCGGTAGACGTAGTAGTCCACCGGGATGCCCTGCCACGTGTCGTGGATCCTGACCAGCGGCGCCACGATGAGTGACACGAGGTACGTGGCCGAGGCCCGGTCCTGGCTCCAGGTGAGGGTGCGGGTCCCGCCGCGCGCCACGTCCGATACGAGCCGCCCGTTCGAGACGGCCATGTCCTCCTTCGGCACCGTGGCCACCAGTTCCCACGTCATCTTGTCGTTCGGAAAGTCGTAGGTCGGGAACCAGTAGTGGTTGTTGTGGTCCTCACCCTGGCTCCAGATCTGTCGCGGGCGGTGCGGCAGCCCGTCGGGCGTGATGAAGGTCAGCCCATCTCCGTTCTTCACCCTGCCCTGGTACGCGATGGTGAAGGTGAGCGTGTCCCCGTACTTGAGGGGCGCGGCTGGGTAGACCACCAAGGTGTCGCCGTGGTGGTCGGCGCGCAGCGCGGCACCGCGCGCATCCGTGACGCCGGTGTTCTGGAGCAACGCGCCCTCGTCCAGGATGATGGAATCGAGGCCTGGGCGCAGCGCCGTGAGCGTGGTGGTAACGCTGCCCTGGAACGAGGTCGAATCCCAGTCGAAGCCCGACACCACGATCCGCTGGCGGATCAAGTCGTAGTCGTGCGATCGCGTGTAATGGTCGTTGGCCATGAGGGCCGCGTTGGACTGGGCGAGCGCAGGTGCGGCGGAGAGGGATAGCAGGAGCACGACGTGCGTTGCCCGCATCAGGTGACCCTCGAAGCGGAGATCGTTGATCGGTTGCGGCGCGGAACTGAACCCATGATACGCTGGCGTGGCGAGTTTGTTTCAGCGGGCCGGGCGGTCGACAGCTTGCGGCTCCACGGGGGCGACCGGAGATTGTGGCGGAGCTGCCGTCGGGTTTGGCGTTGGCGCGGACGGCGTGCGGGTGAGTCGGCCGCCCGCCGGAGCGATCTCTCACCGAGCACCAGGCGGATTCCATGAAGCGCAACCCGCTGCCGGTCTTCGTAGCGCTGCTGCTGGCCCTCAGCTGCACCGAGCCGTCCTACCCGAGGGTCGGCGGGGTCTGGCAATACGCGGGCACGCTCACCTTCCCCAGCGACTTCGATATCGCTGCGGGGCAGCCGTACGTCTGCGGCTACCAGGGATTTCTCACCCTGACCCAGAGCCGCAACACCTTCTCCGGCTCCTACGACAGTCTCTCGATCGCCTGCAATAGCGGTGGCGTGTCCAGCGGCTCGAGCGGCGCGGTGATCAGCGGGGGCGTCACGCGGGGCGGCGCCATTGCGTTCTATTTCGACACTCCGAACTGGGCGGCGGCCGGCACGATCCACGGTGACAGCATGGGTGGGACCGTCACCGACAGCGTGAGTGGCCTGAGCGGCATGGAGATCGCCAGCGGCACCTGGCGTGCGTGTCTGAACCGCGCCTGCCGCTAGCGCGGGCCGGCTCGCGCGGAGCCTATCCGCCCGGCTCGGCTGGTGGCCCCAGCGCCCCTCCCTTGAATCGGAAGAGCGGCAGGAGCCCCGGGAGCGCCGCGATCACGGCGACCAGACCCTCGCCGTAGGCCGCCGACAGCCGGATGCCCAGGAGGTCGATACCGACGGCCCACGCCACCACCACGACGATCCCGATGAGGATGAATGCCACCCACCCGAGGACGAACCTCCCGAACCTGACTCCCTCCTTGGTCCCCGTCACCAGCAGCAGCTCGCGGACCAGGCCGCCCACCAGCCCGCCGACGATGGCCGCGACCAGGAATGCCCAGGGAAACACGTACGCCACGGACGCGCTCGCCGAACGCAGGGATTGGCCTGTCGCCTCCACGGTATCGAGGCCCGTTCCGGCCGAGCGGAGGGACGCGGTGGCTATGCCGCTCGAATCGAGCTGAACCACGGCCGGATCGATGCTGCCCTTGCTCGCCGTGAGCAGCACCGACGCGCGCGGCAAAACCGGTTCGGCACGGACGCCCACGGTCGTCGCTTCGAGCCCGTAGCCGCTGATCCGCCGGGGTGTCACGCTCACGCTGAGGGCGGAGCGGAGCACCGGCACGGGGACGTTCACGGGATTGGGATCGAAGGTCGTGCGGATGTGGAGCACTACGGTGTCGCCCGCAGGCGAGGATGCGGTCAGCCGCACGTGCTGGTACGGCAGGCTCGTGTGGTCCAGCGACACCTGCGGCGGATCCGCCCTGGCATCCGAGGCCGTCACCAGCAGGAGCACCTGGCGCCCGAGCGCGCGCACCGGAGCCGCGGCCGGCTCCTCGAGGCCCACGAAGATCGAGCCGGTGAAGGCGCGCTCCGCGGCCGTGTAGGCCAGCCCGCCCCCCTCGATCGTCACCGTCGGTTGCGCGTCGAGGACGCCGCCGGCCGAGTCGATGCCCACCAGACGGACGGGCAGCACGAAGCGGTCGGGGACGGTGTCGCCGGATCGGCGCCCGACGGGCACGCCCGGCGAGCGCGCCGCCAGGAACTCGCCTGGCTTGAGCGCGACGACGTCGCCGGCCGGAAGGTGCGTGGTGCCGCTCGAACGCAGGACGCGGGCTCCCGGACTCGCCTTCAGGGCGGGCGGCACGCGCACGAGCCGCGGTTGCTGTGCGCGGGCGGCGGCCCACGGAACGATGAGTGAGGCCCAGAGCAATACCGTGGTCCTGAGCATGTCTGCACCCCCGCTGCGGCAGCTGATCGTGAACGGTACGGGCAGCCTCGCGGCCCGGCAACCGATTCGCGGGGTGCCCACCCCGCGCTCGCACCCGGCTAGCGGATCGGACGCGGGACACACCACTAACGTGGTGCGATCGTGTCCAGTTCGATGAGATCGGACCGCGTCAGCTGCCAGCCGGCGGCCGCGACATTGGCCCGTACCTGCTCACCAGACATGGCGCCCGCGATCACTGACGAGACGACCCCGCGGCTGAGCAGCCACGCGAACGCCAGCTCCAGCAGGGTGTGGCCCCGCGACTCGGCGAACTGCGCCAACGCCTCGATGAGCGCCAGATCGAGATCGCGGTTGATGGCCTCGCCCGATCCCTTGTCCGGCGCCAGGCGCGCGTCCGCCGGCAGCGGCCGGCCGCGCCGGTACTTGCCTGTCAGGCGGCCGCCGCTGAGCGGCGCAGATGGGATGAAGGCCATCCCCAGCCGCTGGCACTCGACCAGCACCTCCCGCTCTGGCTCGCGCCGCAGGAGGCTGTACCCGTTCTGGACGCTCGCGAACGCCACCCCGCCTCCAGCCGCTGCCCGCGCCTCGCGCAGCTGCTCCGCGGTGAAGTTCGAGCAGCCGATCTCCCGGACCTTCCCGCTCCGCACCAGATCGCCCAACGCTCCGAGCGTGTCCGCGATCGGGGTGTCCGGGTCGGGTCGGTGCAGCTGATAGAGATCGATGCGGTCCGTACGGAGTCGTCTGAGACTGCTCTCGCACGCGCGTCTGACGTAGTCCGGCCTGGCTCCCCCCTTCTTCCCGCTCACAGGCATACCGAACTTCGTGGCGATCACCACAGCGTCGCGGCGCCCCTTGAGCGCGCGGCCCAGGAACTTCTCGCAGCTGGTCCCGCCGTAGTTGTCCGCCGTGTCGAGGCAGCTGACGCCGGCATCGAGGGCTGCGTGAACGACCGCGGTGGTTTCCTTGAAGTCGAGCCGGTAGCCGAAGTTGTTGCAGCCGAGCCCGACGGCCGAAACCTCCAGCGAGCCGATGCGGCGCGTTTCCAGCGGGGCCGGCGGCCCAGGCAAGGCGCCCTTGTCCCGCGGACCGTGAGAAGTCTCGGCGGCGGGTGACGAAGAGAACAACCGCCACAAGGTGGCCAGCCGCACGGATGTGACCTCGAGGGGGAGCGGAGAAGGTTAGCGGCCTGCATGGCGGCCGCAATGCTGGGCGGCCATCGCGCCGGCGGTCGTGCTCGGGCTCATGCCCCGAGCGGGGGTCGTGGGGCCTCTGGACGGGAGTGTGCGAGCGCGGCTAACTGGTTGTGCTGCAGGGCGAGCGGAGGGAGGGGGACTCGAACCCCCAAGGGCTTGCGCCCGGCGGTTTTCAAGACCGCTGCCTTACCAGTTAGGTCTATCCCTCCGAGGCGCCCGTAACCTACGCGTTCCGCGGGAGGCGGCGCAACGCGCGCGACGCAGCTCAGCCTCTCGGCATTGCTGGAGGAGAAACTCGCCATGCCCGCCACGTTCCTAACCGGGGCCACAGGGTTCATCGGAGCGGAAACCCTGCGGCGGCTCCTCCGGTCCGACCGCGATCGGCGCGTCTACGTCCTGGTCCGCGCTGAGACCAGCAT
>Ga0153915_10003671_pt1 | contig 14082 bp, 14 predicted proteins | sample Opewatmetagenome_2_FD_107003 | JGI IMG/M metagenome (GOLD analysis project Ga0153915, IMG submission 107003) | Freshwater wetland microbial communities from Ohio, USA - Open water 3 Core 3 Depth 3 metaG | ecosystem: Environmental > Aquatic > Freshwater > Wetlands | place: USA: Ohio, Lake Erie... | reverse complement strand
TCTCCCCGAAGACGGGCCATGAGAAGGCAAGAATGGCGGCAACGGCAAGGGCCGTCCAGCGGATTTTCATGGCTAACGGAGATCCGCCTTTTCCACGTCTTCCACGACGTAATGGAACTCGTTCTGGTTGATCGTGAACCGCAGCTCCTCGCCCTTGCTGTGGTCCCAGAGGGCCATGCCGAGAGGGGAGAGGTAGGAAAGGATGTTCTTGGCGGGATTGGATTCCCAGGGACCGAGGATGCTGTACTCCTCCTTCTGTCCGGTCTTTGAGTTGAGGAGGCGCGCGCGCGTTCCGAATCCGATCCTGTCCGTCTTCACGTCGTTCTCGTTGAAGATCTGCGCCTGCTGCAGCTCTTCCTTCAGCTTGGAGGCTGCGACCTTCAGGAGTTCCTGTTTTTCCAGAGCGGCCTTGTATTCGGCGTTCTCCCGCAGGTCCCCCTTGCTCATCGCGACCCCGATTTCCTTGGAGTTGTCGGGGATATCCACGTCGAGCATGTGTTTCAACTCGCGCTGCTTCGCCTCGTAGCTGATGTGCGTGACCAGCAGGCCCAGGCTGACCTTCTCCACCTCCTGCTCCCCGAGGAAGCGGAAGGACGGGAACCGTTCCTTGATCTTGTGCTTCAGATGGATCTTGATGGACGCGTCCAGGTCCTTCACGTCACCCGTGAGCGTATAGAGGCGCGTGATGGCATCCTCATCCGCGGCCATGAGGTACTTCAACAGGTTCCCCTCCTCGAAGAGGAACTCGTGGATCCATTTGTTCAGCTTGCGGTTCGTGCCGGTCTCCCGCTTGTTGGTGATGTCGCGGTAGGTGGCGTCCAGCAGATGGAGCATGGTGATGTAGACCTTCTCCAGCGGGATGTTCATGCGGGAGAACCAGCTCTCCTGCGTGAGGTTTCGCGCCATCCAGATGAAGGCTTCCCGATTGTCCTTGAAGCGGACCTGGACCTGGGTGAGCAGCGCCGTGAGCTTGTCCCACTCATGGCTGTTCACCAGCTCGTCGATGATCAGGCGGCAGGGGAAGGAATAGAAGAGTCGGGTGAAGACTTCGGGCCAGTCCGCGACATGGCGGCGGACCGAGATCAGGAAGTCCTTGCGCAGGTCCGGATCCTCGATCTTGAGGAACGTGTCCTCCACGCTTTCGATTCTGCGGAACAGCTCCTCGAAGCCGATGTTGCAGCCCGTGGAGAGGAAGGGGTAGGCGGCCGTGATCTTCTGGATGAGGAGCCAGCTGCCGATCACCGTCTCGGAAACCCCCGCGGATCCCTTCAGGAAGCCCGTGAAGTAGGCGAGCATCTCCGTGAAGTACTCCGAGTCCGGCTCGGACTGCCGGGCAAGGACGAAATCCGCCACGGTACGGGCGCGGTCGAAGAAGTTCTTCTCCGCCTTGAATTTATTATAGGTCTTCTCCTCGAAGGAGATGGGCTTCTCCCTGACGGTGAACAGGTCGATCTTGTCGGGAATGTTGCCGAACGCGGAGTCCTTCTTTAGGATGGCCCGGGCTTCCGTGTTCCAGCGGGACCATTCCCCCGTGGTGAGCACGTCCGGACAGAGCTCCGCCTTGATTCGCTTCATGTCGGCCATGTTGCCGAAGCTCTTGATGACCATGCGCAGGGCCCAGGCGGGATCCTCCTTGACCTTGGCCCGCAATTCCTCCTTGTCCATGGTCTTCTTCACCACCCAGACATGGTCCGCGGAGAGCACCTCCAGGGCGCTTATGGCCATCTTGAGGGACATCTTGTGGGACGACTTGTTCAGGAAGTCGATGGTGAAAGAGTCGTCCTTGATGCTCGCGATCCTGCCGATCCCCCAGGTCCGGTGAAAGACGTAGTTGCCCGTGTCGAAGGAAATGTGCTTCTCGAAGTCCGCGATCGCCTCATGCACGCTGCGCCAGTTCTGCGTGAGGTTGGAGATCTTGACGTATTCCTCCAGCTGGCTGTGGGCGCTGAATTTCTGCCTATAGCACTCGACGATGTCCTTACGCGCTCCATGGTTCTTCGGATCGTAGGCGAGGATACGCTTCAGGATCTCTATGGAGGTGTCCCAGTCGCCTTTGTCGTGGAAAACGGGTACCAGGGTGGTGAGGAGGGTCGCGGCCCTCTCCTCATTGATGTTCTTCGCGATCCGTTTCTCGATGTGGAAAAAGAACTCGGTATCCTCGACGGACATCTCCACCAGCTTGTCCCAGATCTCCTTCACGCTGGCGAACTGTTTCTTGTTGATGTAGCGGTGGATGGCCTTCTTGTAGTAGTCGACCGCCGCGTCCTTCTGCCCGGCCTCCTCCCTCTTCTCCCCGAGGGCCTTCACGATGTCCGCTTCCTCGAAGTCCACGCGGATCAGGCGGTCCCAGATCTCCAGCTTGTGTTCCTCATCGCTGCGGTTGGCGTAACAGTCGCCCATGGTGCGCAGGGCGAACTTGTTCTCCCCGAACTCGAGGATGCGGCCGCAGAGGTATTCCACGATGTTCCACTTGTGGTTGTCCATGAACAGGTTGATGAGCATGATGAGGCTGGAATCGTCGACCAGTTCCCGGCTGAGAGCTAGGATGCCGGAGATGTACAGGGCGATGATGCTGTTGCTGGTATGCCGGATGTGCTCGTCGCAGAGCGCCTTCACTTCCTCCTGCAGGCCCTCTGCGCGCGCCCCTTCGATGACGCCGTCCAGCTCCTTGAAATTGGAGATGGAATAGCTGTTCAGGGTGGCACGGGTCCACTTCTCTTCATTCAGCAGATCGGTCACGTTCTTCAACAAATCAGCCGCCATTGGGGTCTCCTTAGAGAATTCTTCCTATAGGAACCAAGTATAGCGTTTCTTCGAGGATCAGTTAATATACTCCCGATGCACTTCGGGATGAAGGTCCCTGATCTTTTCCAGAATCTCCCCGACTTTTTCCTTCTCCTCCCCGGATCCGAGATAATGATCGATCAGCCAGAAATACCTGTTGATCAGCCTCGGAACCAGCGATGCGGGACGATCGGGACGTCCCACGTCCTTTTCCAAGGCGTAGATCGACTGCTTGAGCTTTCCCAGCTCGAGCGGTTTCATCTGCCGCTTCACGTTGAACACCCCGTAGACCGTCCCGTACACGGGGATCCATTCCGCGACCTCCGGCTCCGCGATCCCCATCCGCCGCACGCGGGCCGCCAGACGCTGGATCATGGGCGATTCCAGGGAGGCGAGGTCCGGAGCCTGCGGATCCAGGAAAAACGCCTCCCGGAAGAACACCTTGGCGGCCCGGACCTCGCTTACGAGGGAATAACAGTCGGCCAGCTCCGCCAGAATTCCCGGGTCTTCAGGACGGCAGCGGTTGGCCTTCTCCAGGGCTTCCGTCGCCGCGTCATAGTTGCCCAGCCCCTTGTTGCAGCGTCCGATGCGGAAAAACAGATCCGCATCCTCTGTCTCCGCGATCCGGTTGAAGTATCCCAGAGCCTTGGCGAATACGTGCCGCTTCAAGGCGTACAGGCATTTTTCCGGGACGTCGGGAAGCCGTTCCAGGAATACCAGGAAGAGCTTCCATTGCGCGAGCAGGATTTCCCCCTTCTCGAAGGGCTCCTTGGCGCCGGCGTCCTTCTCCCTGCGTTCTTTCCAGAAACTGGCGCACTGGAACGTAGCGGAGAGGCCAGGATACGACAGGTCGATTTCCATGGCCTTGGAAAGCAGTTCCATGGAGCCCGAGAAATCGCCCTCCTTGAACAGCTGAAAGACCGTGTTCAGGGTTTCCACGATTTTTGCATCTCCGAAAGTCAGCTGTTCCTCTGTCATGGGAGACGGTCGCTAGACAACCGGCTCATTATATCACCGCCCCCGGTTTCGTCAACACTGTGCATTCCGACCGCCGCCGTGCTATGATGGGGGCGTGTCAGAAAGAGTACTCGTGGCCCCATCGCTTCTTTCCGCCGATTTCGGCCGACTGGCGGAAGCGGTCCGTTTCATAGGCGAGCAGGGAGGGGATCTGGTCCATGTCGACGTCATGGACGGAGCTTTCGTGCCGAATATCACCTTCGGCCCCAAGGCCGTGGCGGATCTGCGGCCCATGTCCCGCATCCCGTTCGACGTCCATCTCATGATCCGCGATCCCGAATCGTACGTGGAGCAATTCTCCCAGTCGGGCGCGGACATCATCACGGTGCATTATGAGGCCGCCATCCACCTGCACCGGTTGCTCCAGAAGATCCGTTCCCTGGGCCGGAAGGCGGGCATCTCGATCGTCCCGTCCACGCCCGTGGAGACGCTGTCCGAGCTTCTGCCCTTCGCCGACCTGGTACTGGTCATGACCGTCAATCCGGGATTCGGAGGCCAGGAACTCATCGCCGGATGCCTGAAGAAGGTGGAAAAACTGTCGAAATGGAAGAAAGAGGAGGGATATCGATACCTCATCGAAGTGGACGGCGGGATCAACCGGAACACGATCGGACCCGCCCTTGATGCGGGCGCGGAGGTGATCGTCGCCGGAAACGCCGTCTTCAAATCCCAGGATCCCGCCGCGGAGATCCGAATCCTGCGCGGTGAGGAGCGCCCACGGCAATAAAATGTGGTTCAGTTTCCCTCGGGGAGGGTCGATGGATGAAAAAGGAGAGAAAGAACCTGATGGTTGCAGTAGTGAGCCGAAAGTGGACCTGCGTCCTGTGCGGCGTCCTTCTCGCTGCATTCTGCCTTTCCGCGGAGAATCCAGGCCCTGATCCCCTCAAGGAAGGCAAGGATCTGTTCGGGGCCAATGCTTACGACAAGGCCATCCTGATCTTCCGGAACATCATCCTCGATCCGGCTTCCGGCCCAGAAAAGGGCGATGCATACTTTTGGACCGCCAAGGCCTATATGGCCCTGGGCAAGGCCGATGAAGCCGAGAGAAACCTGGAAACCTTCATGGCCGGATGGCCGGAGGCCCCGGATTATCCGGAAGCGCTCTATCAGAAGGGCCGGCTGCTGCTGCAGAGGGACGATTTCGAGGACTCCATCCAGGTTTTCCAGACGTTCCTCGCGACCTACGGACAATCCCCGCTCGCAGCGAACGCCTATTTCTGGGTGGGGGAATGCCTGTATGGATTGGGACGCCTGGAGGACGCGCTGAAGCTCTACCAGAAGGTCCTTCACGAGTATCCCACGAGCTACAAGGTGGAAGCGGCGCAATACAAGGTCTCCCTCATCGGCCTGCGCCAACGGGAAATCGAACTCTCCAAGCTGCTCAAGTGGAGCCATGAGGATTTCCTGAAGAGCATCGAGGAATTCCAGAAAAAGGAAAAGACCTACGAACAGACGATAGAAAGCTTTCAGAAGAAACTGGCTGCCCTGGAAGCGGCCCAGTTCCAGAAGACGATCCAGGACCAGAAGAAGGAACTCGACAAGAAAAACGCGGAGATCGGCCGCCTCACGGAACAGTCGAACGCGCTCAAGGCGGAAGTGGAACGGCTGAAGGCCGTCCCGACGAGCACCACGGTGTCCGTCGATCCCTCCCATCTGGCGGAACTGGAGCGGGAAAGGGAGAAAAACGTCCGCACGCAGAGGATGCTCGCCTTGAAACAGGAAGTCCTTCTTTTAAAGGAGGCCTACCTCACCTGGTTGGATTCGCATCGGGAGGCCCAGTGATGCCGGGGAAGAAAATCGTCGTCATGGCCGCGGTCCTGACGCTGGCTTCCATGGCGGCATCCGCCCTGGACCTCAGCGAGGGAAGGATGAAGGTCGTTCTTCACGAGGGGATCGGCCGGTTCTCCCTCTATTACCTCTCCAATCCGAAGACGAGCGTCTATACGCCGCTTCTCACCACGGAGGACCCGCGGACTTCCGTTCTGAGCGTCGTGATCGGCAGCAAGATCCATCGCCTCGGGGAATCCGCGGATTTCCAGGAAACCAGCGAGAAGACCGCCCGGACCGCCCGGTTCGTCTGGACATCCCCCCAACTGACAGTGACGGAGGAGTTCTCCTTCCTGTCCTCCAAAGGCTCCGCCCTGGCGAACGGAATGCGCATCGACCTCACGCTTCACAACAACACGGATGGGTCCCTGGAAGTCGGCGCGCGTTACCTCCTGGACACCTGGCTTGGAGAGAAGGGAACCCACTTCCGCCTGGGCAGCGGTACGGCCGTCGTCAATGAGCTGAAACTGACTCCCGCGGACAAGGAGCCGTACTGGCTCTCGCCGCTCGCCGGGGATCCCGAGAACCTGGGCCTGCAATGCATGCTGACGGGGGAGGGGATCACCCCTCCCGACAAGGTCATTTTCGCCAACTGGAAACGCATCAATGACGTCCCCTGGGACTTCGAAACCTCGTCTTCCAGGAGCTTCAACCTGATGCCCTATTCCGTCAATGACTCCGCCGCATGCCATTTTTACTCGCCACAGGTCCTCACGCGCGGCATGGAGCGCAAGATCACCATCGTCCTCGGCTGTTACAACGGATCGGGATTCACCTTGAAGCCTCCGGAGGGCGACACGGACCTGAGCTCCGTGCTCCAGCAATCGATCACAGTCACCAAGGACATCAAGGATCCCCTGATCTCCGTCCGCGCGGATCTGACGACGGTGAACAGGCTCCTTGAGGAATTGGACAGGAAGATCGCCGCGGAACAGGTATTGACCGACGAGGAGATCGCGCTCATGGAGGCTGCCCTCAAGGAGCTCAAGGAGCGATCCGCCCGCAACACGAATCGTTAGGTTCCGGACACCGATGCAAGGGAAGGGCCTGAGGGAGGCGCAGCGGCTTTTCCGCTCCCGTAAATACCCCGAAGTCATCCGGGCTCTGGAACCGGAAGTCTTCCGCCACAGGGAAAATGCACAATTCTTCGTTCTCCTGGGGCTCTCGTGCCTGCATACGGGGGATTTCGGCGGAGCGCAATCCTACCTTACGCGCGCCAGCCAGTTGAAGGAAAGTTCCGTCGTACTCCTGGGACTCGCGGCCGTGGCCTTGAAGAAGGGACAGAACGAGGAAGCCCTGAATCTTTGGCTCGAGGTCATGGATCTGGAACCCAGCAACCGGACCGCGAAAAAGGGCATGAACATCCTGAGGAAGGGCGCGGGGTCCCCGGCCCTCCAGGAGTTCCTCGATGCGGGACGCATCAAGACGCTGTTCCCCGCGCTGCCGTCACGATTCCGCTGGCAATTCCTCGCGGTGCCCGTCCTCGCGGTTCTGGCGGTCGTGCTTGCCGTCGTCCTGTTCAGCATGGCAGGACATGCGCCCGATTCGGCGCGGCGCGGCGTGGCCTCCGTGGATCTGCCCCCCACGGTCACCCGTCTGGCCGAGGAAGGATCGGGTTCCACGATCCAGTTGTCCGAGAAGGAAGTCTACTCGTCATTCCAGAAGGCAAAGAAACTGCTGCTGCAGTATCGGGACAATCAAGCGATCCTGGAAATCAACAGGATCCTGCTTTCCAATGCGACGCCTCCCGTGAAGGAACGGGCTCTCGCCTTGAAAGGATTCGTCCGGGTACCGGAGTTCTCCTCGTTCAAGGATTCCTTCGCATACAGGGACGTAAGCGCCAATCCGGCGCTGTACGACGGCGGTTTCGTCGCGTGGAAGGGGAAGGTCGCGAATCTGCGCGTTTCCAAGGACGAGATCGCCTTCGATTTCCTCGTGGGCTATCAGGAGCAGAAGGAGCTGGAGGGCATCGTTCCCATGGTCCTCAGGTTCCCGGCCACGTTGGAGAACGGCATCGCCCTCGAGATCCTGGGCGCCGTCTCCGCGTCGTCGGGAAAACTGGGGGTCACGGTGACCTCCCTGCACAAGCTGGCCCTGCCGTGAGAGCAGTCATACAACGCGTGCGAGGATGCTCCGTGAGCGTGGAAGACCGCACCGTCGGAACGATCGGCGAGGGACTTCTCGTCTATCTGGGTGTCGGACGGACGGATGACGAGAAGGATCTCGACTATATCGCGGAGAAGACGGCGCATCTCAGGATCTTCCCCGATGAGGCGGGAAAGATGAACCTTTCCGTCCTGGACCGGGGCGGGGAGGCTCTGGTGGTATCCCAATTCACGCTGTATGGGGATGCGCGGGAGGGAAGGCGGCCGTCGTATTCCGCGGCTGCGGAAAGCGAAAACGCGCGAAGGATCTACCTCCAATTCGTCGAAGAACTCCGCGGAAAGGGACTGCGGGTGGCCACCGGAGAGTTCGGCGCCTCGATGGAAGTCTCCTACGTCAACTGGGGTCCCGTGACCCTCCTGCTGGATTCCGAGAAGAGGTTTTAGCGGCTTTCCGCGCGGGAAGCGATCCGGGAGGCGGCGGAACGCGCGGCGCGTATCAGGACACCGTCGCGGGACGATTTCGAGATCCCGACGCACGGTTCCAGGAAATCCCCCGTTCCGAGTTCCGATGCATAGGAAAGCACGGCCAAAACACATTGGATCCCCCCGGGATCCAGGTTCTCCGATCCATTGGCCATCCGCTCCCCGTAGCGGCCGGCAAGACGGAGAACGGAGGGCCCATGCATGGTATCTCCGATGAAAAGAAGGGCCTTCACGAGGAATGCGGAGAGGAGGGGATCCTGGATGTCCGGCAGACGCTCCAGCAGGATCTCCAGTTCCGCCCGATTGGCCTGGAAGCGACGCGATACGCCGTCCTGTCCCCAGGCCGGATCCAGGAGACCGGCGAGAAGGGCTGCAAGCAGGCTTTCCGATTCCGTGACGGCCCTTGGGGGCAGGCCGTAACGCAGGAACGCGATCACCTCCGACAATCCAGGATCCTGCCGTCTGCCCATCTCCCTGCAGAGCTCCAGTCGCGTACCAAAATCGGAATTCGCCAGAATCATGATGGCGAGGGCGTTTCCCATGGCCGGTGGCTCTGCGGCGCGGCAAAGGAGGGGATTGAGGGCGGCGGTGACGGCAAGTACCATGGCGATTTGGAAGCGGCTGGACATGAAAGCTCGGTTCCCCTATATAGTATCGACAAGCGCTGGGAAGAAACGTCGCGTAATCAGAGGGGGAGCGAGGGATGGCAAAAAAGGAAACGGGCGTGAAGGAAATCGCGGCTGCGGAGAAGAAATCCACGGTCTCCGAAGAGAAGCTAAAGGCCCTGGAGGCGGCCCGCCTTCAGATCGAGAAGCAGTTCGGCAAAGGATCCCTCATGAAACTGGGGGAGACCGCCAGCGTGGACGTGGATGTCATCCCCTCTGGCTCCATCCTCCTCGACGCGGCCCTCGGCGTAGGAGGGTATCCCAAGGGCCGCGTCGTGGAGATCTATGGCCCGGAGTCCTCAGGAAAGACGACCATCGCGCTGCATGCCATTGCGGAAGCCCAGAAACTGGGCGGCGTCGCGGCCTTCGTGGACGCGGAACACGCGCTGGATCCCACCTATGCGAAGAATCTGGGAGTCAATGTGGACGACCTTTGGGTCTCCCAGCCGGATACCGGGGAGCAGGCCCTGGAGATCGTCGAATCCCTCGTCCGCTCCGGCGCTGTAGACATCATCGTCGTGGACTCGGTGGCCGCGCTTACGCCAAAGGCGGAGATCGAAGGGGACATGGGGGACTCCCACATGGGCCTTCAGGCCAGGCTCATGAGCCAGGCGCTGCGCAAGCTCACGGCCACGCTTTCCAAGACGCACACCTGTCTCATCTTCATCAACCAGATCCGCATGAAGATCGGGGTCATGTTTGGAAACCCGGAGACCACCACGGGCGGATTCGCACTGAAGTTCTACTCCACCATACGGCTGGAAGTCCGGAAAGTGGAAAGTATCGCCCACGGCAGCGAGGAGGTGGTGGGCAACAAGATCCGCGTCAAGGTCGTGAAAAACAAGATTGCCCCCCCGTTCCGCAAGGCGGAGATGGACATCATGTTCGGCAAAGGGGTTTCGGCCAGCGGCAGCCTTCTGGATGCCGCAATCCAGCAGAATCTGGTGGAGAAGTCGGGCAGCTGGTATTCCTACGGCAAGGAACGCATCGGACAGGGGGTGGATAACGCGCGGATCTACCTGGAGTCCAACCCGGCCGTCGCCGCGGAGCTCGACAAGAAACTCAGGGGAATCCTATTCCCGACCTTCGCCCAAAAGGCCGCCACAGCGGCAGCCGCTGCCGCTGCCGTGGAATCCAAGGCCATGCCCGCGGAACCCAAGGCCGTGCCTCCTGTCGCCAAGACCCCGGAACCGAATCCCGAGGACAAGGAGAAAAAGGAGCTGTTCTGACGGATACTGTCTACCTGTCGTTCGGCTCGAATCTCGGGGATCGAAGCTTCTATATCCATGAAGCGTTTCGATGGCTTGGACAGCGCCTGTCGAATGCCCGGCTCTCCCGGTTCTACGAGACGATGCCGATGTACGACAGTGCGCAGCCGTCCTTCCTCAATGCGGTCGCAGTGGCGGAGACCCGCCTTGCTCCCCTGGCCGTCCTGGATCTCATCCAGGAGTGCGAAAACCTTTTCGGCAGGAAACGGGATCCCGAACGCCCCAAGGGGCCCCGAAGCCTGGACGTGGACCTCCTGCTTCATGGACGCAGCGTCCTGGACAGCCCAAGGCTCACATTGCCGCACCCGGGGATCGAGGAAAGGCGATTTGTCCTGATCCCCCTGCTGGAACTCGATCCTACGCTGACCAGCCCGAAAAGCGGAGTCCGCCTCTGGCGGATCCTGGAATCCCTACCGGCCCAGGGGGTTTTCTACCATGCGCCCCGAGCCGGTTGACCGGGCTTTTTCCCACCGATTCCCGATGCGTTGGTCCGTACCGGTAGAGTCGCACTCGGGATTCATACCCCGCAGGTCTTCGCGGGCGTGCTTGACAACCTGGCCGCCAACGCCGGCAGGGAGGCCTTCGAGAAGGAGCGGCCCGGGAGCGTCGGGAGGCTGCTCGGCGGCCTTGCCGCCGGGAGCGGGGCGGGATACGCTCCCGCGCGGGGGGGTACCGCATGATCGACGTTCCCGTGGACGGGCCGGAGAGCCGGCGGAAGCTCGCCCTCGACACGGTGCTGGGCCGTCCCACCCGCGGCATCCCCGCGTTCTGGATCCACTGCATGGAGTGGTCCATGATTGACAGGCTGGCGGGCCTTCCGGAAGGAAGCTACGAGGCGAATCCGGTCCCCGCCTACAGGAAGATGCTGGAGAACGCCGGCTGCTGCGCGGTGGACCAGTGGATCCCGCGCAACCCCCTCACCATGGGAAGGGACGGCTACGACGGGGCGAAGAAGGCCCGCACGGCCACCACCGGCCTGAAGGAGTTGGTCCTCGACGGGATGCGCATCGACTCCCCGGAGGCCGTGGTGGAGCACCTCGAACGGTTCGCCTTCCCGGCCCTCGAGGCGGAGACGGCGCGCTTCGACGAGGATGCCGCGGTCCGGCGCATGCTGGAGGGCGAGGAACGCATGCGGGCGGAGGCGGGGCCCTGGATGCTCAAGCTGCCCTACATGGAGCTCGCTGCCTTCCCCAAGCTCGCGTACGGCGTCTACGGGTACGAGAACTACTTCATGGCCTACGCGCTCTACCCGGAGGTCATGGCGCGGAGTTTCCGCCTGCTCGTGGACCTTGGCCCGAGGACGGGTCTCTTCCTCTCCTGCTCGAGCTCGATCGCGCCGGGGGTGCCTTGGGAGAACCTGAAGGCCCTCGCCGAGGGATTCCGGCACTACCGGGAGCACGGGCGGGACGCGGGGTAGCCGGCCGCTCCCGGAGGATGGAAGCGAGTTTCTCGATGCGCCGCGCGCGCGTTGCGGGCCGCTTCGCCTCCTCGATCCAGTGGAGGTACTGCAGCCGCAGGGAAGGGCTCAGGGCGCGGAAGTCGGCGGTCATCGCGGCCGCGGCCAGGGCCTTCCGCACGTCCGCCTTCACGGGCGGCACGGTACGGCTGCTGTACGCCGCGCGCCATTTCCCGTTTGCCTTGGCCTCCTCCACCCGGGCGAGCCCAGAGGGCTCCATCCGTCCTTCAGCGATCAGCCTCTCCACGGTGCGCCGGTTGGCCATCGACCAGACGCTGTGCGGCCTGCGGGGGGTGAACCGGAGCATGAAGTAGCGCTCGTTGCGACGCCGGCCCTTCCCGTCGATCCAGCCCCAGCGGAGGGCTTCCGTCAGGGCCTCCCCGTAGGAGACGCCCGGCCGGGTCCCTTTCCGCGCGATCAGGAACCAGGCGCCGTCTTCCCTGTCATGGTTGCGGGCGAACCATCGGCCGAGGCGGGCGGCGGTGGGGAAGGAAAGCGGGGTCGGTTCCTCCGGCACGGCGCCATCCTACAGGAGGCGGGGAATCCGGCGCAAGGCGGGGCCGACGGGGAAGGCGGGGCCGACGGGGAAGGCGGGGCCGACGGGGAAGGCGGCCGCACGCTGTGGACAATGCCCCGGCAAAGAGGTATGCCGATAGGCCGACAAGGAGGCGTCATGGACGGAAGGACGAGGGTGAGGAACGCGATCGAAAGGAAGCCGATGGACCGCATCCCGATCGCCGAATCGCCCTGGGAAGATACCGTGGCCCGCTGGGAGGCGGAAGGCCTGCCCCGGGGCGCGGACCTGGCCTCGTACTTCGACTGGGACATCGCGGACATGAACATCGACGTCTCGATGCGCCTGCCGCACCGCCTCGTGGCGGACGACGGGGAGTACGTCACCATCGAGGACCGCTACGGCTACACGGTGCGGAAGGCCAAGGGCAAGTCGCGCACCATCGAGTGCCTCCACCACGTCACGACGGACAGGGAGGCCTGGAAGGGCCTCGCCCCGCGGTTCCGCTTCGACCCCGCGGACAGTGCGCGCATCGACGATAAGAGCTACTTCATGCGCCTCGAGGAGTACCCGAGCTGGGAGGGCGCGAAGCGGAAGTTCGACGCGCTGCGCGCCACCGGCCGCTACGTTCTCTTCAACGCCTACGGCCCGTACGAGGGCACCTGGCGGCACCGCGGCTACGAGCAGCTCCTCATGGACGTGGCCCTGGACCCCGAGTGGGTCACGGAGATGGGCCGCGCGCAGAACGACCTCCTGATCGACGTCTTGCGCCACGCCGTTTCTATCGGCATGAAGCCGGACGGCCTCTTCCTCGTCGACGACATGGGCTCCACGCGCGGCCTCCTCGTCTCCCCGGCCAGCTGGCGGTCGGTCTTCCGGCCGATCTACAGGGAGCTGGGCGCGTACCTCCGGTCCGAGGGCATCCGCTTCTGGCTGCACACCTGCGGCAACGTGGAGGCCATCATCCCGGACTACATCGAGTGCGGCCTGGACGTGCTGCAGCCGCTGCAGGCGCATGCGGGCATGGACGTGCGGAAGCTGAAGCCTCTCTACGGGGACAGGCTCTCCTTCTACGGCAACATCGACGCCCGCCTCATGAGCGGCTCCGACGGGGAGATCGAGGCGGAGATCCGCGACAAGATCCTCTTCGCCAAGAAGGGCGGGGGCTACCTCTACCACTCCGACCATTCGGTGCCGCCCGAGGTCTCCCTGCCCCGGTTCCGCCGGATCATGGAGCTGGTGCGGAAGTACGGAAGCTACGACTGAGGCGGCGGGACAATTCCTCGCGGCAGGGATTGGTGGCATGGAAGAGGTGCGTACAAAAAACCCGTCCCTTGTCCTTGAGAAGGCCCTCCCCGCGAAGCCGTTCGGCATGCGCGTCCACGGGGGATGAGTCCAGGTGGTCCCCCTCGGATAGGCCGGGCCCGTAGGTGCGGTCACGCACTCCTCCACCGCGTAGAGGAAGCGCCGGATCCCTGCGCGTGGTGGGCATGGACCCGGAGGCCTCCCTGAAGCCCCACGGGTAAGGAGGTGAGCGTCCCCTACCGGGGCTTCATGCCCGCGGCATTCGTGAACGTGCTGCGGTCCGTCGTCATGCCGTCCGCCATCACGGCGGACGCGGACATGCGTCCCGCTCATGACGATCAGCTTACTGCGGGTTGTTGATTCTTCCGGCGTCTTTGTGTATACTTCCTTTCCGGCCCGCATGAGGGCGCGAGCCCACACTACCTGCCAGGGAGCCATGTCGGCGAATGTCAGATTCGGCAACTGCGATGGAAAAACGGTCTTTTCAGCTAGGCGATTTCGAGGGGCCGCTGGATCTCCTTCTTTATCTGATCAAGAAGTCGGAGGTCAATATCTATGACATCCCCATCGCCTCGATTACGGAACAGTACCTCGCGTTCCTGAACTACGCGACACGGGTGGATTTGGACAACCTGACGGAGTTCTGCCTGATGGCCGC
>Ga0153915_10003670_pt1 | contig 14082 bp, 13 predicted proteins | sample Opewatmetagenome_2_FD_107003 | JGI IMG/M metagenome (GOLD analysis project Ga0153915, IMG submission 107003) | Freshwater wetland microbial communities from Ohio, USA - Open water 3 Core 3 Depth 3 metaG | ecosystem: Environmental > Aquatic > Freshwater > Wetlands | place: USA: Ohio, Lake Erie... | reverse complement strand
TGCCGCTGATCCCGGTGGGCCGTCTCGGCGAGCCCGACGAAATCGCCCGCGCCGTGGTGTTCCTCGCCGCCGACGAGGCCGGCGCCATCACCGGCTCGACGCTGACAATCAATGGCGGGCAATATATGGTGTGATTGCCGCCTGTCTTGGTCGCGCAGCCACAGCATTCCAAGCAGTCGTCATGCCCGGCCATAGTAGTTTGCCTTGCGCAGACTACGTAAACTTGTCTGCGCTGCCGGGCATCCACGTCTTTACAACCAGGATAAAGGAAGACGTGGATGGCCGGGACGTCTAGCGCGAAGACGCGCTTTGCGCTTTGGCCCGGCCATGACGGTTTGACCTGAGTCCCTGCACAATCGCCAAATTAGATGACCTCCCGCACCGCCACGCTGATCGGACTGACGGCGATCCTGATGTGGTCGCTGCTGGCGGCGCTGACGGTGGCGACCGGGAAGATTCCCGCCTTTCAACTCGCGGCGATGACGTTTGCGATCGGCGCGCTGGTCGGTTGCCTGACCTGGATCGGGCGGCCGGACGCGATCCGCGCGTTGCGGCAGGAGCCGCTGGCGTGGATCGTCGGGGTCGGTGGTCTGTTCGGCTATCACGCGCTCTATTTCCTGGCGCTGCGCTTTGCGCCTCCGGCCGAAGCCGGCCTTCTGAACTATCTTTGGCCGCTCTTGATCGTGCTGTTCTCGTCGGTGTTGCCGGGCGAGCGGCTGGCGCCGCACCATGTCATCGGCGCGCTGCTCGGCCTTGCCGGCACGGTGCTGCTGTTTGCGGGAAATCACGGCAACGGCTTCGCGCCCGGCCAGGTGCCCGGCCTGCTCGCGGCGTTCGTCGCGGCCTTCGTGTGGGCGGCCTATTCGGTGATGTCACGCAAGCTCAAGGCGGTGCCGACGGATGCGGTGGCAGGTTTTTGCGCGGCGACCGCGGTGCTGGCGGCTTTGGTGCATGGGCTGGCCGAGGACACGGTATGGCCCGATAGCGCAGCGCAATGGCTGGCGATCACAGCGCTCGGCGTCGGCCCGGTCGGTGCCGCATTCTATGCCTGGGATGTCGGCATGAAGCGCGGCGACATCCGCGTGCTGGGGGCCGCATCCTACGCGACGCCGCTGCTCTCGACGTCGTTTCTGATCCTGGCCGGTTTTGCCGAACCGAGCGCGAATATCGCGATCGCCGCCGTGCTGATCGCCGGCGGCGGCCTGATCGCGGCGAGGGACATGTTCCGGAAGCGCTGAGCTAGCCGCCAGGCGCCCATCCCCTCGGAGCCAGTTCGAATTTCGCAAAATCAAAACCGGGGGCCACGGTGCATCCCACCAGTGTCCAGTTGCCGTTGCTTTCGGCCGCCTGCCAGGCCTGCGCCGGCACGATCGCCTGCGGCACTTCGCCGGCTGCGAGATCGGGACCGAGCCTGACGCTGCGCTGTCCGCTGTCATCGGCGATTTGCAGGGTCAGCGCGTGGCCTGCGTAATAATGCCAGATCTCCATCGCATCGATGCGGTGCCAGTGCGAGCGCTCGCCGCGCGCCAGCAGGAAATAAATCGCGGTCGACGCCGCGCGTCCGTTGGCGTCCGTGCGCGGGTCGCGAAAGCTCTCGCGATAGTGCCCGCCTTCCGGATGCGGCTGCAACTCAAGCTGTGCGATGATGTCGGCGGCGGAGGGCAGTCCGGCCATCAGGATCGGCCCATCAGGATTTGTTCTTGCGTTCGCGCAACTCGCCGAACACCTCGGCAGCACTTGCGCCCTTCATGTGCAGCTTGACGGCCACCGACGGCTCGTCGGCGCGCAGGAACACATTTGCCTTTTTTTCCTCGCCAAGAAGGGTCGGGATCGTCGGCTTGTTCGCCGCGCGCAGCCGCGTCACTTCCTCGGCGCGCGCCTTCAGCGCGGGATTGTCCGGCTCGACGGTCAGCGCGAATTTAATATTGGCGGCGGTGTATTCATGGCCGCAATAGAGTCTGAAATCATCCGGCAGCGCCCGCAGCTTGAGCAGGGAGTCCCACATCATCGGATAATCGCCCTCGAACACCCGTCCGCAGCCGATCGAGAACAGCGTGTCTGCGGCGAACAGCGCCTTGTCGTTGTCGAAGACATAGCTGACGTGGTCGAGGGTGTGGCCCGGGGTTTCCAGCACGCGGCACAACAGGTCGCCGACCTTCACGACATCGCCCTGGCCGACGCGCAGATCGACGTTGGCGATCCTGGCGGACTTGTCGTGGGGGCCGACCACCCGACAGCCGTATTTCTGCTTCAGCTCGGCGACGCCGCCGACATGGTCGTGATGGTGATGGGTGATGAGAATATCGGTCAGCGTCCAGCCCTGGCGCTCCAGCGCCTTGAGGATGGGCGCGGCTTCCGGCGCATCGATCGAGGCGGTCGCCTTGGTCTCGGGATCGTGAATCAGATAGCCGAAATTGTCGGAGAGGCAGGGGAACAGGCGGATTTCGGCAGCCATGATATCTCCGTCGATCTGGTGGGGAGGTACGGCCCCCCTATAGGCTTGAAATATGGCGTTAACGTTCCAACGGCAATGCCATATTCGGCGCTCCCGGCAGCGTGGGGGCGTGTTACATTGGCTTCATGATCATCGATGTCATCGACCTCCGCGATTTCTACTCGCAACGCCTCGGCATCGTGGCGCGGCGGCTGATCAATCGCGGCATTCATGCGCGCTGGCCGGATGCGCAGGGCCAGCGGGTGCTCGGCATCGGTTATCCCACGCCCTATCTCGGCCTGTTTCGCGAGGACAGCGAGCGCTGCATCGCCTTCATGCCGGCGGCGCAGGGCGTGTTGAAATGGCCGACCGCGCGGCCGACGCTCGCGGCCCTGGTCGATGAGTTTTCGCTGCCGCTACCGGACGCCTCCGTCGATCGCATCCTGCTGGTTCACGCGCTGGAGATGTCCGACGATCCGGAAGGGTTGCTGCGCGAGGTATGGCGGGTGCTGGCGCCGTCCGGCCGCATGATGGCGGTGATCCCGAACCGGCGCGGGGTGTGGACGCGCACCGACAACACGCCGTTCGGTCACGGCCGGCCCTATTCGCGCTCGCAGATCACGCAATTGCTGCGGCAGACCTGGTTCACGCCGACGGGGTGGGGCGAGGCGTTGTTCATGCCGCCGGTTGCCGGCGGCTGGTTCCTGCGCTCGGCGATGGCATGGGAGCGCGTCGGCGCCGCGCTGTCGCTGCCGTTCGCCGGCGTTCATATCGTGGAAGCGACCAAGCAGGTCTACCGTGCGATCCCGGCGCACCGCGAACGCACGCGGCTGATTCCGGCGCTCGAGCCGGTGCTGGTGCCGTCGTCGCTGCAGCGGCGGGATGATCGGTAGATCCCGTCCCGGCTCCCGGTGCGCCATCGCGCACCAGGCGGGGACTTCTTGGAGAAGCGCTAGGCGCCTTACTCGTTGCCCGGATTGAAATCGTCGCTGGATGCCGCGGGCGCGGCCATGCTGTCGGGGCGCGGGCCATGCGGCCGGCGGCGCCGGCGCGGGAAGCGCTCGCGCTCGCCGCCTTCGAAGCCGCCCGGAGCGCCGCCGATCTGCGGCTGCGGTCCGGTGATGAACGACGGCAGCCGGTCGACGCTGGCGTTATCCGGAATCGCCGGTTGCGGCTGGGGCTGCGGTTGCGGTTGGAACTGCGGCTGCGGCCGATGCTCGCGATGTTCGCGCGGCTGATGCTGCTCGCGCGGCTGGTAGGGTTGCCCGTCGCGCTGGTGGTCGCGTTCGCGCGGCACGAACGGCTGCGGCTGCACCGGCACGAAGCCGGGCTCCTGTCCGAAATGCGAAAAGCTCTCGCCCTCGTCGTCGCCGTCCTCCGAGGCCATCTCATTGTCGGTGCGCGGCTGCGGCTGGTTCTGGCGGAACTGCTCCTGGGCCGCGGCGATCAGGCGGAAATAATGTTCGGCATGCTGATAGTAGTTTTCGGCCGCGACCGGATCGCCGGACGAGCGCGCGTCGCGCGCCAGCTGCACGTATTTTTCGGCGACGTGGGATGCCGTGCCGCGGATCTTGATATCCGGCCCGTTGGACTCGAACACCCGGGTCATCGGGTTCTGGCCGCCGCGCCGCCCGCCGTCACCCCTATTGCTGCCGTTGCGGTTGCGCATCCGCTTGTTGCTTTGACCGTTTCTCATGTCCTGCCTTTATTCCAGCCCTGAAGTTACCAGCCTTGAGTTGTTAGCCTTGAAGTTATTCGCCCTGCATGGTCGTCGTTGTGTCGCTTTGTCCGGCACGCTCACGCTCGCCGAATTGCAGCGCAATTCAATTCCACACAGATTTTGCCGTACGTCGCGGTCAACAAAGACGCGCTCCCCAACAGTCCAGCGGATGCCGCCGACTGCATCAAGTCATTCCGCCTGCCAAAACAAGCACCGGTTTCTCGCGTGAGTTTTCAAGCGCAATATCAGGCTTTCGTTCGCTTTGCGGTCGGAGGCGGCGCAGCTCTCTTAAGCCATCGCGCTCGGGCGGACCTGCGTTTTGGAACCTTTCACTCGGGCGGGCTCTCGCTTTGAGAACTCTGGCCTCCACCGCCAATATCCCTACGGGGTATCTACGGGGCCAGCAACCCTGGACCGACGTTGTGAGCGGAACGTAGTCGCTCCCGGGGAATATTCCAAGTGGTTTTTTCGCATTCCAATCGGGCTTTATGGGGGCAATTTCCGGCCCGCCACGGCCCGGCGGATGCCGGCCAGATCGGCTTTCGGAGGCCCGGGAGGCGTTAACCCTGCGGCCGTCATCAAACGTTCAATGTCGCCGCTTTGGCCCTGTCCCACTTCCACAACCAGCGCGCCTTCGGGGGCCAGCAGCCTTGCTGCCTGCGGGATGAGTGCGCGATAGGCGTCCAGCCCATCCGTGCCGCCGTCCAGCGCGCGGTGCGGATCGTGATCGCGGACCTCGGTTGCGAGCCGGGCTATTTCCGCCGAGCGGATATAGGGCGGATTGGAAACGATCAGGTCGAATGGACCCGACAGCGCCGCCGCGTAGTCGCAGGCGACGAAGCCCGCGCGACCATCCAACTTCAGATAGATGGCGTTGGTCCTCGCCGTCCGCAAGGCGGCTTCGCTGATATCTGTGCCGACACCATAGGCATCAGGTAGTTCGGACAGTAGCGCCAGCAGAATTGCGCCGGAGCCGGTGCCGATGTCGGCGATGCGCCGGCGCTGATCCGGACACGGGCCGGCGCCCAGCATTTCCAGCGCCAGTTCGACCACCGTTTCGGTGTCTGGCCTCGGCACCAGCGTGGCGGCCGAGAGTTTCAGCGGCAGTCCCCAGAATTCCCGGACCCCGAGGATGCGCGCGACCGGCTCGCCGCCAAGTCGGCGACGCGCGAATCCTTCCAGCCGCGCCGATTCCTCCGATGTGAGACGCCGGTTCGCCGCCGCGATCATGCCGGTAAGATCGAGGCCGAGCACCGCGCCGACCAGGATTCGCGCGTCGAGTTCGGCCGAATCAATGGCCTCGGCTTTGAAGCGCGCCGTCAGCGTGCGCCGCGCTGTTTCCACGGCTTGTCCGGCGAAGGATTCGCCGGTTCTCACGCCGCTGCGCCCTGGGCGGCAAGCTGGGCTGCCTGATGTTCGGTGGTCAACGCGTCGACCAACTCGCCCAAGGCCTCGCCGGCCATCACCTGCGGCAGTTTATAGAGCGTCAGGTTGATGCGGTGATCGGTGACGCGGCCCTGCGGGAAATTATAGGTGCGGATGCGCTCCGAGCGATCGCCGGAGCCGACCTTCTCGCGGCGATCGGCCGAGCGCACGGCGTCGACGCGCTGCCGTTCGGCGTCATAGATGCGCGAGCGCAAGATGTTCATCGCCGAGGCGCGGTTCTTATGCTGCGAGCGGCTGTCCTGCATCATTACCACGATTCCGGTAGGAATGTGCGTGATGCGGATCGCGGACTCGGTCTTGTTGACGTGCTGGCCGCCGGCGCCCTGCGCGCGCATGGTCTCGATCCGCAAGTCTTCCTGCTTGATGTCGACATCGACGTCCTCGACCTCCGGCAGCACGGCGACCGTCGCCGCCGAGGTGTGAATGCGGCCCTGCGTCTCGGTGTCGGGCACGCGCTGCACCCGGTGCACGCCGGATTCGAATTTCAGTTTGGCGAAGGCGCCGCGGCCCTTCACCTCGGCGATGATTTCCTTGTAGCCGCCCATGGTGCCTTCGCTGGCGGAGATCACCTCGACCTTCCAGCCCTGCAGCGCCGCGAAGCGCTCGTACATCCGGAACAGGTCGCCGGCGAACAAAGCGGCCTCGTCGCCGCCGGTGCCGGCACGGATTTCCAGCACGACGTTGCGATCGTCCATGGCGTCCTTGGGCAACAGCGCCACGCGGATCTGCTGCGCCAGCTCGAGGCTGCGGGCGGCCAGCGTTTCGCGCTCGGCCTCCGCCATGCCGCGCATCTCCGGCTCGGTTGCGGGATCCGAGATCAGCGCCTCGGTATCGGCGATTTCCCTGGTGACGGCGCGGTAGGCCTTCACGGCGTCGATCAGCGGGTTGAGTTCGGCGAGTTCCCGCGTGATCCGCACATAATCTTCCGAATTCACCTGGCCAAGCAACTGCGCCTCGAGCGAAGCGTGGTGCGCCAGCAGAATATCAAGTTTGGCTTCGGGGAGCATCGACATGGTCAGGTCTCGAATTACAGGCGCATTCAGCAAGACTGGATACCGGTTTTGCCTATGGAATGCGCGTCAAACTATAGAATGCTTGAGGGACGTTGTGCGGGCGTCAGCCTCGCTACAACGGCAGCCCCTCGGCCTCGGCGAATGCAGTCAGCTTCTCGCGGATCGACACGCTGCCGGAGGGCGCGTCGAGCAGCGGCGTCATCATCGCCTCGGCCTTTTTGGCGTCGAGGTCGAGGATCAGCGCCTTGACCGGGCCGTGCGCGGTGGCCGACAGCGACAGCGAACGGTAGCCGAGCGCGATCAGCGCCAGCGCGCCGATCGGCCTTGAGGCCATCTCGCCGCACAGCGAGGCTGATTTCTTCGCCGCATTGGCCTTGCGCACGATGTCGCGCAGCGCCCGCAGGATCGGCGCCGACATGGTGTCGAACCGTTCGGAGACCTTGGCATTGCCGCGGTCGACCGCGAACAGGAACTGGAACAAATCGTTGGACCCGACCGAGACGAAATCGACCTTCTTCAGGAGCTCGTCGAGCTGATAGAGCAGGGCCGGCACTTCCACCATGGTGCCGACGTCGATGCGTTCCGGCAGCGCGTGGCCGTGCTGGCGCAGATAGGTCAGTTCGCGCTCGACGATCGCCTTGGCGGCGTCGAATTCGGCGACTTCGGTGATCATCGGAAACATGATGCGCAGCGCGCGTCCGCCGCCGGCGCGCAGCAGGGCGCGAATCTGGCCGCGCAGCAGGCCGGGCCGGTCGAGCCCGAGCCGGATCGCGCGCCAGCCGAGCGCGGGATTTTCCTCGATCACGGTTTCCATATAGGGCAGCGCCTTGTCGCCGCCAATGTCGAGGGTGCGGAACGTCACCGGCTTCGAGCCGGCGGCGTCGAGCACCGTGCGGTACAGCGCGAGCTGGTCGCTGGAGCGCGGCAGGCTCTGGCCGACCATGAATTGCAGTTCGGTGCGGAACAGGCCGATGCCGGCGCTGCCGGTGTCGTCGATATGCGGCAGATCGATGGTGAGGCCCGCGTTGATCATCAGTTCGATCGGCTGGCCGTCCTTGGTCACGCAGGGCTTGTCGCGCAGCTCCGAATATTGCGCCTGTCGCCTTGCACGAAACCGCACCCGTTCCGCATAGGCCGATTCGATTTCCGCCGACGGGCGCACGTAAATCTCGCCCGAGGTGCCGTCGACGATGATGGCGTCGCCGGGATCGGCAATGCCCGGCGCGTTCGGCACTTCGCCGACCGCGGGGATGCCGAGCGCGCGCGCCACGATCGAGACGTGGGAATTGGCGGTGCCTTCCTCCAGCACCAGCCCGCGCAGGCGCTTGCGATCGTAGTCGAGCAGCGCCGCGGGCCCCATCGCGCGCGCGATCAGGATGGCGTTGTCGGGCAGCTGTTCCCTCGACGGCGCGTGATCCTGCCCGACCAACTGCCGCATCAGGCGATGGCCGAGATCCTCGAGGTCGTGCAGGCGGTCGCGCAGATAAGGATCGGTCGATCGCAGCATGCGCGCGCGGGTGTCCGACTGCACGCGTTCGACGGCGGCCTCCGCGGTGAGGCCGGTGGCGACCGCCTCGTGCAGCTTGTGCGACCAGCCGTGATCGTTGGCGAACATCCGGTAGGCTTCCAGCACGTCGCGGTGCTCGCCGCCGTCGGCGACGTCGCCGCGCTCCAGCATGCGGTCGAGGTCGGCGCGCAGTTTTGTCAGCGCCGCGTCGAGCCGCTTGATTTCCTTCGGCAGGTCTTCGGCGATGTAGTTGGTGATGACGACGCGCGGTTCGTGCAGCACCACATGGCCGAGCGCGATGCCGTCGGACAGGATGGCGCCGGTCTTGTGCAGCGAATGCCGCGCCGCGGGCTCGGCGCCGGGCTGGGCCAGCGCCGCCAATTCGCCCGAGGCGATCATCTCCGCCAGCACCATGGCGGTGGTCTGCAGCGCCTCGACCTCTTCCTCGACATAGGTGCGCTTGGCGCGGTTCTGCACCACCAGCACGCCGAGCGTGTTGCCGGCGCGCAGGACCGGCACGCCGAGGAAGGAGTGATAGATTTCTTCGCCGGTCTCGGGGCGGAACGAGAAGGCGGGATGGTTTTGCGCGTCGCTCAAATTGAGCGGGTTGGCCTCGCTCGCGACCAGGCCGACGAGGCCCTCATGGGAGCTCAGGACGGTCCGGTGGACGGCGTCGCGGTTGAGGCCTTCGGTGGCGTAGAGTTCGAGCGTGTTATCGACGCGCAGCACATAAACGGAGCAGACCTCCGCCACCATATTGGCAGCGATCAGCACCACGATCTTGTCCAATCGTTCCTGGGCCGAGACCTGCTCCGCCATGGTTTCGCGGAGCCGTCTCAGCAAGACGCGGGGGCCTCCCGACGCGCTCCGCATGTGCCAAAATCCTCCTCCGCCAGGCCAGCCCGCCGGGTGGCCGACAGCTGGCATTAAACCCAAGAAAAACAACAATTTTATTCATTCGGCGCCGTCGCAAGCGCGGAATATCGGCCGAATCAGGATAGCCAAAACTGTGGCACAGTTTGCGGCAGCCCACCCATCAGGCCGTATAGCGAATTGAGGCTTGTTTTGCCAAGCAAAACCCCTGCCAGAGGGGATAACGCCTCCGGCTATCCAATGCTGCGGTTGCTAAGCGCATGATCCGCCAAAGCATGAGCGGTTCAAAATGCAGGATATTGGAGCGCGATCGCGCTCCGGGGAAAAATTCTTCTAAACCTGGTCGAGCCCATAGAGCGTGTGCAGCGTGCGCACAGCGAGTTCGGTATAGGCGGTGTCGATCAGCACCGAAAATTTGATCTCCGAGGTGGTGATGGCGCGGATGTTGATATTGCGCGCGGCCAGCGCCGCGAACGCCTTGGCGGCGACGCCGGCGTGGCTGCGCATGCCGCTGCCGATCACCGAGACTTTGGCGACGTCGGTGGCGCTGTCCAGCCGCTGGTAGCCGATCTTGCCCTTGGCCGAAGTGATTGTGTCGCGGGCGCGGGAATAATCCGAGGCCGGCACCGTGAAGGTGAGGTCGGTGGTGGCGCCGTCCTCCGAGACGTTCTGTACGATCATGTCGACGTTGATATTGGCCTCCGCCAGGGGGCCGAAGATCGAGGCGGCGACCCCCGGCTTGTCCTGGATCTGGCGGACGGAAATCTGGGCTTCGTCCTTCGAGAAGGCGATGCCGGTGACGACGTGGCTTTCCATGATTTCCTCCTCGCTGCAGATCAGCGTGCCCGGCGGCGTGCCGTGCGGGTCGATATCCTCGGGCTTGTCGAAACTGGAGCGGACGAAAATAGGCATGTTGTGCACCATGCCGAGTTCCACCGAGCGGACCTGCAGCACCTTGGCGCCCTGGGAGGCCAGTTCCAGCATGTCCTCGAATGCGATCTTGTCGAGCCGCCGCGCCTTCGGCACCACGCGCGGGTCGGTGGTGTAGACGCCGTCGACGTCGGTATAGATGTCGCAGCGGTCGGCGTGGATGGCGGCCGCGATCGCCACCGCCGAGGTATCGGAACCGCCGCGCCCGAGCGTGGTGATTCGCCCGGTCTGCGGGTTGATGCCCTGGAAGCCGGCGACCACGGCGACCTCCTTGCGGTCCCTGAAACGGTTGATCAGCTCGGTGCCGTCGATCTCGAGAATCCGCGCCGACGCATGGGCGTCGCTGGTCCGAATCGGGATCTGCCAGCCCTGCCAGGAGCGCGCCTGGATGCCGAGCGCCTGCAGCGCGATCGCGAGCAGGCCCGAGGTGACCTGTTCGCCGGAGGCCACCACCGCGTCGTATTCGCGCGCGTCGTGCATGGGGGATGCCTCACGGCACCATTCCACCAGCTCATTGGTCTTGCCGGCCATCGCCGAAACCACGACGGCGACGTCATGGCCGGCATCGACCTCGCGCTTCACGTGGCGCGCGACGTTGCGGATACGGTCGATATTGGCGACGGATGTGCCGCCGAATTTCATCACGAGGCGGCCCATGACGACTGGTGCATTCCCTGAGGTTAAGTAATGTGGCCCGCACGCAAAACTGAAGCGCGCCGGCCAAAAGGCGCGTATACATAGCGGCGGCGTTCGGGGCAAGCAACCGGGTTCCGGTACCCCCCGGGACGCGGTGCGGATGCCATGGTTATAGGTACGTGGTCGCAGGTACGTGGTCGCAGGTAGCAGTCGGCAGGGTAATTGAGGCCAGCGTATGGGGCGTTATATCGACGAGATCCTGCAACCCGGCGAGAAAGTGCTGTATTCGACCAACGCTCACTGGATGTTCTATTTGCCGGCGATCGCGGCCTGGATCGCGGCGCTGGTCCTGCTCCTTCTGTCACGCGCGACCGTCACCGCAGGCGTCGTCCTCTTGTGCCTGTCGGCGTCGGCGGTCCTGGCCATTGTCGCGCTGTACTGGACGGTGAGGGCCTGGTTCCACCGCTGGACCACGGAGACCGACGTCACCAATCTGCGCGTTGTCCACAAGAGCGGGTTCATCAAGCGGCGCACCTTCGAAATGTCACTGGACAAGGTGGAGAGCGTCGACGTCAATCAGAGCATTCTCGGTCGCCTCCTCAACTACGGAGATGTGACCGTCCTCGGCGTCGGCGAGGGCAAGGAAACCATCTCTACGATCGCCTCGCCGCTGGTGTTTCGCAATTACATCACCGCGCGATAGGAGCGGCGCGAACCCATGGCCATGCAACAAAATTCTTCGGCAAATCCTTCCCGGGCCCCGGCGACCACGGTCGATCCGGCCGAGATCGCGAAATTTTCGAAACTGTCGGAGGAGTGGTGGGATCCCAGGGGCAAGATGGCGCCGCTGCACAAGATCAACCCGCTGCGGTTGACCTATATCCGCGACGCCGCCTGCCGCAAGTTCGAGCGTAACGTCAAAAGCCTGAATTGCCTGTCCGGCCTGCGGATCCTCGATATCGGCTGCGGTGCCGGGCTGTTGTGCGAGCCGTTCACCCGGCTTGGCGCGCAGGTGATCGGCGTCGATCCCTCCGCCACCAACATCGCGGCGGCAAAGCTGCACGCCGACAAGGGGCACCTGTCGATCGATTACCGCTGCACCACCGTGGAGCAGATGGACGTGCGCGAGCGTTTCGACATCGTGCTGGCGATGGAAGTGGTCGAGCATGTCAGCGACGTCGGCATGTTCCTCAACCGCTGCGCCGCGATGCTGAAGCCCGGCGGGATGATGGTGATCTCGACCCTGAACCGCAACTGGAAGAGCTTTGCGCTCGCCATTGTCGGCGCCGAATATATCCTGCGCTGGCTGCCGCGCGGCACCCATCAATGGGACAAGTTCGTCACCCCCGACGAACTCGCGCATCATCTGGCGCACAACAAGCTCGCCATCACCGAACAGACCGGCGTGGTCTACTCGCCGTTCGCCGACCGCTGGAGCCTCTCCTCCGACATGGACGTGAACTACATGTTGGTGGCGGAGGGGGCGTAACTCTTCACCTCGCCCCGCCTGCGGGGCGAGGGGCGGACCGCAATCCTGTCATGACGTTGCTCCGGTTGACCGCGTGCCTCGCGCCCGGCACGGTGGCCGCGATTCCCGCCGGCTAACCAAATCCCCGCTCATGCTCAGCATCGCCACGCTCTGGGTTCCCTTCACCATCATTGCGGCGCTCGGGCAGGTCGCGCGCAATGCGATGCAACGGCAACTGACGGGGCCGCTCGGCACCTGGGGTGCCACCAACATCCGCTTCCTGTTCGGCTTTCCGTTCTCGCTCCTGTTCTTCGCGGTGGTGCTGGCCGCGACCGGAGACCATATTCCGTGGCCGGCCGCGGTGTTCTGGCCGTGGCTATTGCTCGGCGCGCTCAGCCAGATCGTTGCCACCGGGCTGATGCTGCTCGCCATGAACGACCGTTCCTTCGTGGTGACGACGGCGTACCTCAAGACCGAGGCGATCCAGACCGCGATCTTCGGTTTTGTCTTTCTCGGCGACCATCTCACCACGCTGAAGGTGATCGCGATCCTGATCGCGACCATCGGCGTGGTCATCACCGCGCTGCGGCCCGGCGGGGAAAAGAGTTTTGCCGAATTGAAGCCGACGATCATTGGCCTTGTCGCAGCAGCGGCGTTCGCGCTGTCGGCGGTCGGCTTTCGCGGCGCGATCATCACGGTGCCGGGCGTGACCTTCGTGACGGCGGCGTCCTACACGCTGGTGCTGGGGCTGTTCGTGCAGACCCTGGTGCTCACGATCTATCTGTTGGCGCGCGCGCCCGGCATCCTCGAGGCGATCCTCGGGCTGTGGAAGCCATCGGTTTTCGCGGGCTTCATGGGCGCGTTCGCCTCGCAATTCTGGTTCCTGGCGTTCGCGCTCACCGCGGCGGCCAATGTCCGCACACTGGCGCTGGTGGAAGTGCTGTTCGCGCAGGCCGTGGCCTATTACTCGTTCAAGCAGCCGCTGTCGGCGCGGGAACTTTCCGGTATCGCGCTGATCGTGGTCGGCGTCGCGCTGCTGGTGGCGGTTTAGCGCTTGAAAGCAATCAGCACCGCGCCGGTTGCGATCAGCACGATCCCGAGCCAGCCATTGAGCGAGGGCCGCTCGCCCAGAAACACCACGCCGAACAGCGCCACCAGCACCACGCTCAATTTGTCGATCGGGGCCACCAGCGTCGCCGGCCCGAGCTTGAGTGCGCGGAAATAGCACAGCCACGACGCGCCGGTGCCGAGCCCGGAGAGCACCAGGAAGATCCAGCTCTTGGCGGAGATGGGGCCGGGGTGGTTGAACTGGCCGGTCGCGAACAGGATCAGCGCGAGCGCGATCAGCACGATGACGGTACGGATCAAGGTCGCAAGATCGGAGTTGATGCCCTCGACGCCGACCTTGGCGAAGATCGCCGTCAGCGCCGCGAACACGGCGGACAGGACCGCCCAGACTTGCCAGGAGGACAGCGTTTCCGGGTTCATGAGGGGTCCTCATTGGGGGGAGTTCATCGGAACGAGATTCCGGGTTCGATGCTTTCGCACCGCCCCCGAATGACGCTGCGCGTCAGTTCCGGTCGTCCGGCAGCACCGGCAGCGGCGCCACCTCGACGCCTTCGTCGATCAGCGCGCGTGCTTCGTCGGGCGAAGCCTCGCCGTAGATCGGGCGATGTTCGATGTCGCCGTAATGCATTTTGCGCGCTTCATTGGGAAAGCGCTCGCCGACATTGTCGGCGTTCTTCACGATATGGTCGCGAAGCTCCTTGAGCTTGGCGCGCAGCTCGCGTTCCTGCGCCATCAACAGCGGCGTCGATGCGGGCGCCGCGACCTCCGTGGCGGGGGCCGGCACGGCTTCGGCGCTCTCGCGTCCCTTCTTGCCGACGATCTGCGGGGCCATGATGGCGCGTTCGACCTTGGCCGACCCGCAAACGGGGCAGCTCACCAGCTTGCGCTTTTCCTGGGCTTCGTAGGCGGACGAGCTTTGAAACCAGCTTTCGAACGCATGGCCTCGCTCGCAGCGCAGGTTGTAATGGATCATGCCGATCCCCGCAC
>Ga0153915_10003669_pt1 | contig 14083 bp, 7 predicted proteins | sample Opewatmetagenome_2_FD_107003 | JGI IMG/M metagenome (GOLD analysis project Ga0153915, IMG submission 107003) | Freshwater wetland microbial communities from Ohio, USA - Open water 3 Core 3 Depth 3 metaG | ecosystem: Environmental > Aquatic > Freshwater > Wetlands | place: USA: Ohio, Lake Erie... | reverse complement strand
CGGGTATATCACCATCATGATCAAGTACATATTTATCGCCATGAGCAGTGATGGCAGAAGGGGCAACTTCCCCCAGCATCCAGCGTATGGCATCCATATAATGTACACCCCAGTTACCCATCTGGCTTGAATAATCGCCCCACCACCGGAACATATATGGAGCAATATTATATTGATATGGGCGAAAAGCCCGGGGACCAATCCACATGTCCCAATCAAAATCTTTGGGAGGTTGTTCTGGTTTTAGTTTACCGATCCCATCAGGATACATATTACTGATCCTTGCGGCACGAGCTACAGATACTTTACCAATTTTGCCAGCAGGAATTTCTTTTGCGAGCTTCTGATAAACTTCATTACCACGACGATTAAGTCCAACTGCTACAACACGGTTAGTTTCCTTTTGAGCATTGACCATTGCCCGGCCTTCCTTTATAGTTGCTGTTAAAGGTTTTTCAACATATACATCTTTTCCGGCTTTAACAGATTCTATCATTTGAATAGCATGCCAATGGTCTGGAGTGGCAATACAAACTGCATCAATATTTTTATCGTCAAGAAGTTTGCGGTAATCATCGTAATAAACCGGCTTGGAGGTAAAAACTTCTCCCATTTTCGGGATCTGTCCGGGCATAACTGCCAGATATCGGGGATCAACTTTGCTACGGTCGCGTAAAAGGTATGGCTTATAAATATCACATAATGCGGCAATTTCACAATCTGGTTCCTGCATAAACAAAGCCAAAAGTTGTGATCCGCGGTTACCAATTCCGATAAAGCCTACTCGGATTTTATCATTAGCGCCTTTAACACGCTTCCTTTTTGAAGAAGCAAATGCATTCACGCCCAGAATCAATCCAGCCGAGACAGCTGCACTTTTTGCAATAAACTCTCTCCTGGTGTTTTTGTCTTTTTTCATTTTTTTAAATTTTGTTATTTAATAAAAATTGGTTTTACTCAAAATCTAAATATTTAATAACCCGGATTTTGTGCCAATCCTTTATAAAGGTCGATTTCTCTTTGTGGAATCGGCAACAATAATGCTGTTGGTCTGAATTCAAAGCCTGGCTCGGGTGTTAAAGAAAAAGCAGCCATTACTGTCTCTGCAACACCAAAACGAATCAAATCATAAAGTCTCTGGTTTTCAAAACAAAGTTCAATTCGTCTTTCCTTCAGCAATAAATCTTTGGTCAATGTTGAAACAGTACTTAATCCTGCACGGGTCCTGATCGCATTAAAAGACTCCAGTGCTGAAGCATCCGTTGTTGATTCAGCGCCAGCTAGAATAGCTTCAGCATGCATTAATAAAACATCAGCGTACCTGAGAACTATCCAGTCATTACCCTGGTTCTGTGACAGGGTTGCAGGCTGATATTTTCCATTCTCCCAATCTGGCTCTGCTCCCGCAGCTGGATTCCAGAAGAACAAAGTTGGTCTTCTCAAATCCAAAGAGTCCACAGCATTCATCAGATCATCGGTCGGATAATTCAAACCACTATTGGTAAACTGGTAAGAAAATTTCTGACTATCCTTTGTATCATTCGGTAGAAACTGGACCGCAAAAATTATTTCCTTATTCAATTCCGAGTAGAATACATCATGAAAGTTGGTCAGCATATTGTAATCCCCACTTGATATAACCTGGTCCAGGAGGGCTTTGGCTTTTGAATATTCTTTTATAGTCAGATAGACTTTTGCCAGAATCGCCTGTGCTGCCCCTTTGGTAGCTCTTCCTTCAGCAATTCCTGTGCGTGGTGGTAGATTGTCAATCGCTGTCATCAGATCAGATTCGATAAAACTATACACCTCATTTTGTGGATCTCTGGGAAAATATTCTGCGTCATTATAATTAATGACTTTATCGATAATCGGAATATCGCCGAAAGCACGAACAAGGTTGAAATGGCTCAAAGCTCTTGCAAATTTTGCTTCACCTTCAAATTGCAATTTTAAGGTAGCATTTGATACATTCTCAATATTTGCCAGGACTGTATTTGCCCTGAAAATAACATTATAGTTTTCAGCCCAGTAAGTTGACACAGTAGCATTTATGGTCTGAACGTTCATTGTTTCAAATTCCTGCCATTCGCCTTCGCTACGCTGGGCCCGTGTATGAGAGTTATCAGATCTCATTTCCGCTAACGGCCATTCGATCTGAACATAAGCCTGCATGCCATCATAAATATCTATGACACCTTCTTCAACCTGATTATCATTTTTATAATATGAGCTGGTCGCCATTTCAGATATCGGTGAAAGATTCAGAAAATCTTCACATGAATTCAACCCTATTATTGATAAAAATAAGATTGTAATTATTATTTGCTTTTTCATTTCAGTAGGTTTTTTAGGTTAAAATTCAACAGTTAATCCAACGGTGACTGCACTTGGAACAGGAGATGCTCCGACCTGGTAGCCACCACGAAGAGGGCTTTCTGAATCAGTAACTCCTTCAGGATTAAAACTAGTGTACGAGTCAGACATTATATAAATAAGATTCTGTCCGGAAACATAGATCCGGGCAAGATTTATTCCAACTTTATTTGAAATTTCGGAAGGCAAACTATATCCCAGGTTTATAGACCGCAGAGCAACAAATGAAGCATCCTGCACACAAAGGTCGGTCATAATACGCGGTTCAACTAAATCCTTATCCGGGAAATCAGGTTTATATCCCATCTGACTATCAAAATGTTTTTCAAAATACTGAGGATCCATGTTCAGTGTCTTAGCTCCATGAGAACCTTGAATAGTGAAGCTCAGATCAAACATTTTTACAATAAGTGAATTGTTAAATCCCCAGACAAATGTGGGATAAGGTGATCCCAGGATCGTTCTGTCATCAGTAGTGATCACACCATCTCCGTTAAGATCCTTAACATAAACAGACTGGCCCTTCCCATTTATCGGGTAAAAAGGATCATTTAACCATTCAATAGGAATAGGTTTTACATATTTGTACCCGTAGAATGATGATATCGGATGGCCTTCAAGTGCAATATATTCAGCCGGGCGTTTCGAATCCACATAGGTAATAAGCCCGCTCGCTCCTGCAAAGTCGATTAGTTCATTTGTATTATGAGACATATTGACAGAGGCGTTCCAGGTAATACCGGATGTTGAAAGTATTACTCCATCTAATTCTATCTCAAATCCGGAATTCTTAACCTCTCCAATGTTCACTGTTGCCGTATTGAATCCGGTGACAGACGCTATTTCCTGATCCAATAACAGATCTTTACTGTGTCTGTTGTAATAATCGATTGATCCGGTAATCCGGTTGCCCAGGAATCCAAAATCAATGCCAGGTCCCCATTCGACTGATTTTTCCCAGCGCAAATCGGTATTTGAAATGTTTATGGGATTAAAACCGGAAACTTTGCTTCCATTAAGAATCGCGGTAATTGGTTCCAAGCGTCCTATTGAACCATAATAGCCGATACCTGCATTATTACCTGTTACTCCATAACTTACTCTTGCCTTCAGATCGGATATCCAACCGATATTTTTAATAAAATCCTCCTGTGAAAGTCTCCATCCAATGGAAGCAGCAGGGAAAAATCCGAATCTTGTATCAGCACCGAAACGGGAACTCCCATCATATCTTGCACTTAGAGAGAGCAGCAATCTCTCGTCAAAGGAATAATTAAACCTGCTGATCAGGGCTACGAGGGATTCCTCCATCATTTCAGTACTGGCACCGGCAATCGTTGAAGCAGCATTAATGGTATGAATAAAGTCATTTGCAAATCCGGTACTTTCGATTTCGGAAAGGGTAATCCTCCATTTTTCAAATGACATTCCTGCAATAGCACTAATATCGTGTTTGCCAAAAATTCTGTTATAAGAAAAAATATTTTCATTTGTCAAATGTATCTTAATAGCAGTATTGTATGCTGATTCAATACCAGACGGACCCTTGGTATCAGATTTTTCCCCGGCCCAGTCAGACTCCTGTCTGTCTTGATATGATGCTGATGCTGAGGTAGTAAATTTCAGACCATCAGTGAGAAAAACTGTCGCATATAGATTATTGAACAGGTTAAGATTATATTCAAGCTCCTCAAGTTCCACAACTCTTGCTACTGGATTTACACTGCTTGACGTACTGATCGTGGTCCCGGTTGTGTTGCCTGGCAGTATATAACCATCAAAGTGTCTTTCCATTGCATAATCTCCTACCTTAACATCAGGATACACGTTTCTTCTTACGTACTGGATTGTATTTTCATCATGATAGATAGGTAACCAGGGAGCTGCGCGAAGGGTTGAATGAATAGCATCTGCGAACTTACGTTGTTTAGAATAAGAAGGATTAATCATGGCACCAATTTCGATCCTTTTATGCGGCTTGGTACTTATGTTCAATCTGAAACTCATTTTCTTAAAATAATCAGTCAATAAAACCCCGTCATCACGAAGATAATTACCTGAAATTGAATACTTGGTTTTATCACTGCCTCCGCGGGCACTCAGTGAATAATTGGAAATGTAACCTTCTTCAAAGATAACATCGGGCCATCTGGTTTCGGTACCTAATATTTCAATATATCTCATCTGATCAGTAAGAACACCATTGTTATTTTCAAGAACAAAGTCTTTCCATTCGCCTACAGTTGAAAATGGTTTATATCTGCGTTTAGGAAATGTATATTTAAAACCATTATAACCATTAAAAGTAAAAATTGCCTTCCCTGATATTCCTTTTTTGGAGGTGATCATAATCACACCATTTCCCCCGCGTGACCCATATATGGCAGCAGAAGAGGCATCTTTAAGTACTTCAACAGATTCGATATCGTTCATGTCAATACTTCCGAGATAATCAGGAGAAACGACAACCCCATCCATAACTATCAGTGGAGATGCATCTGCCGTGATTGAGCCAATACCACGAACACGTATTGTTGGTGCGGAGCCAGCGCTTGCATCGACCATCTGGATATTGACACCGGAAACTTTCCCTATAAGTGCTTCTTCAGTGCGTGATGTAGGAACCTGCTCCAGTCTGACATTTTGAACTTTAGAAATTGCACCAGTCAGGTGGGATTTTTTAAGTGTGCCGTAACCGATTACAACTACTTCTAACTCTGTAGTACTTTGCTTTAAAGTAATATTGAAAACTGTCTGATTCCCGATTTCAACTTCCTGGGTGATCATTCCCACGAATGAAAAGGATAAAACAGTGGCATCATCCGGTACAATGATAGAAAAATTACCTTCGTCATCTGTTATCACGCCTATTGTTGTCCCTTTAACAATAACCGAGACTCCTATCATAGGAATTCCTGCGTCGTCAGTCACTTTACCTGTAATCTTTTTCTCCTGTTGCTGAGATAAAGAAACAGCAGATAGGTTATTAACAGAATTACCATAGGAGATCTGGCATAAGCCCAGAAGTAATATAGCAACAATTAATCCCAGGTTGCAAATAGTTTTGATGTAACATATCATTTTAATAATCTGCCCATCAATTTTTTCTTTTAAGTTCATGATTTTAGTATGGTTTAGTTTTGGTTAAGGTTATAATTAAGTTATATCCCCTCAATACGCAGCTTATCACCCCGGTTGAAAGGAAGATAATAATAATCAGGCAATTAATAGCCATCATTTTGAGTCAGATTCCCTTCACTGATCTCGATCTCATCGAGAGGAATTGGATATAGGGTTTCGAATGGTTCCATATTCAGCTCGAAAGAAATTAAAATAGCACCTGTTTTCCAATCCTCTAATCTGTTTTCTACCTGAAGAAATTCCAGAGCCTTACCGGTCCTTACAAGATCAAACCATCTGTGGTTTTCAAAAGCCAGCTCCACTCTTCTTTCGTTAAGAACCTTAATTCTGAATTCTTCTTTGGTCGGAATAGAACTCAGATCAAAATTATGAAGTTGGTCACCAAAGGCTCGTTCTCTAATTCTATTTAATTGATTGATTGCTCCTGACAGATCATCAAGTTCATTAAGTACCTCAGCATACATCAGGATGACATCTGAATATCTGATTACCGGCCAATCAAGGCCACAGTCATTTACATTTTGATTTACCAGGAACTTCCGGTTATAGGGATTATTGACTGTGTCAAGTGTGGTAGGATGAACAATATACTCGCGCAAAGTGGCATCTTTTCTCGTATCACCAGGTTCAAAGGCTCTTATTAAGTCAACGGTTGGCAAGTTATGTTCGGCACCGACACCTGGACTGACGTCAGATCCAGGAGTGCCAGGACCAAATTCATTCATGAAATCGTTCCCTTCTCCTCCCGTACCATTACTATACTGAATTGCAAAAAGAATTTCCTTACTATTCTGATTGCTGAGGGAGAATACATCCTTAAAGGAGGGCAACAGCTGATATGACGCCTGGGTATCACCCATGACTTCTTCTAACTTTGTTTTTGATTCCGAATATTTTCCCCTTGTAAGGTAAACTTTTGCAAGTAATGCATTTGCAGCACCTTTTGTTACCCTGCCTATATCCTTGGGATCGGAGTACACAGATGGAAGAAGTGCTGCAGCTTCCTGTAAATCGGTCTCAATTTGCTGATAGACTTCGTCAACAGAATTTCTTTTGTGTTCTATAGACTCAGTTAACTTCAGTACTTTTGTCGCAAGAGGGACGTCACCAAAATAGCGGACCAGATCAAAATAAATATATGCCCTGATAAATTTAGCCTGTCCAATAATTCTGTCTTTTTTTGTATTATCAAATTCGACGCCAGGTATCTTTTCCAGGATAATATTAGTCCGGAAAATGCCTTTATATGCTATTTTCCAAAACTGGGATATTAATTCGTTAGTTGGACTGACACTAAAATTGTCGATATCCTTTTCAGATTGGTATTTAACCTCAGTGCCATTGTCAGACTTTATTTCACTCATAATCCAATCAATCGAATTTTTCTCCTGAAGAACATCATAGGCTGCCGTTAATGCATTATTAAAATCCACTTCCGATTCGAAGAAGTTAGAGGTGGTTAATTCAGAGATAGGAGTCAGATTTATTATTTCGTTCTCACAAGCAACGAGAGAAATAATTACAATAAATATTGCTAACTTTTTCATTGTTTCTAGTTTTAGATTAGAAGTTAAAAACTCAGACTTACGCCCAATGTATAAGTTCTGTTCAGAGGTTCTGAACCAAAGTTGACTCCGGGCCTTGTTGCTTCCGATTGATAATCAGTCAACCCTTCAGGATTATAAGAATGAAACTCCTTACTCTTGTGTAAATACAGATTCAGAATTGCAATATATATCCTTGCATTATTAATTACATTTCTCTTAAATATATTAGAGGAAATATTGTATCCCAGATTCACATTTCTTATACTCCAGAATGATCCATCTTCTATATAAAAATCTGTATCTCTTGGATCAACTCCATCCCGATTTGCCGGAGTCCACCCATTTCCGAGATCCTGTTCAGAAAACCACTGGACGTCTGTGACATAATGCCTGTTCTCCCTATAATAGGATAATTCCATATTCCATACATCAAAACCTATTACCCCATTAATAAGAATTGAAAGATCAAAATTTTTATAGGCGAAATCGTTTTTTATCCCAAATTCATAATCAGGCTTGTTATTCCCTAAAATTACCCTGTCATTCTGATCAATTACTCCATCATTATTACTATCGGCCACTCTTATACTCCCGGGTTTTGATCCGGGGAAAAATGGATTAGAATCCAATTCTGCCTGACTGATCCAAACACCGGTCTGTTTATATCCATAAAAAAGTCCGATTGGCCGTCCAACTTCAGTAAGGAACCACATTCCTTTTTTTGATGTTTCTAAAGGTAACCGGTCTAAATCTCCTAAAGCTTCGACTCTATTTATATTTTTCGAATAATTTAAACTGGTCGACCATTTAAATTCTCCCACAAAGTTTCTTGTATTTAATAAGAATTCAATTCCTTTATTGCTGACTTCTCCTATGTTTGTTGTAGTAGAAGTAAATCCTGTTATACCCGGAATTGGATTATCCAGTAGAAGATCCGTTGTTAATCTATAATATAAATCTGATTCCAGATTAACCCGGCCTTTAAAAACCCCAATATCAATTCCCAGATCAAATTCTTTTGTCTTTTCCCAGCCTAATTCAGTATTTCCAAAAGTCCCCTGGGTGGAACCGATAACTTTGCTGCCATCACCACTTCCAAAAGTATAATTAAAACCTTGTTGTATCCTGGCAAACTGATTATATAAACCAGCGGGAGTCCTTCCTGTTAAACCATAACTCAACCTTAATTTTAAATTATTTATTACCTTCAGATTATCCATAAACCTCTCCTCGTTGATTCTCCACCCGACAGATGCTGAAGGGAATGAGCCCCATTTTCGGTCTTCTCCGAATCTTGAACTTCCATCCCGCCTGTAGGAAACAGAAACAAGATATTTATTTGCAAATGCATAACTAATTCTTCCAAAGTAGGATATTAATCCCCATTGCTCCATGAAAGTCAAACCATCGCTTACGATGCCTGCATTCATAGTCTCAATCTTATTATTTGGGATTGAACCGTTTGTGACACTCATGGAAAGGATATAATTTGAATTCTTCTGGAAAGAGTTTCCAACTATTACATCAAATGAATGCCGGTTTATCGAAGTACTATAACTCAAGGTATTTTCATTTAATATATTCGTATTTTCACTGTAATTGATATTTGCTTCGGTCCTGGAATCCTTATTGGCATAAGTTGTCATAAAATATGGATTTCGCAGGTATGCATAATCAAGAGCTACTGAAGTCCTGAACTTTAAATTCTTAATAATCTCATAATTAAGAAAAAGGTTACTGAATCCGTTAAACCTGTAATACATATCTTTGGTACCAGTGGATTCAGCAACAGGATTCTTCCCTTTAATATATGGATTTGTAAAAAAGTCCAGTGTCCGGGCATATCTTGAACCGTCAGCAGCAGATATTTCTCCATTTGGCAAATAAACCGGAATGTACGGTGGATACTTCATCATATCTGCCATTACGGCTACAGTTCTTCTTTGAATTGAATATGAAGGTGTCAAAGACAATCCCAGAGAAAATTTTTTGCTTATCTGGGCATCAATATTAGCACGAGCTGAGTAACGCCTGTAATTTCCAATAATGTAATTACTTTCATCATCCATGACGTTCGCTGATATATAATATTTGATATTATCAGTTCCGCCATTGGAGGATATTTCATAATTCTGTATTAACGCATTACGAAGCAGCTCATCCTGCCAATCAGTATCCCCAAGTTTAAGGTATAGACTATCCGGTCGATATTGCGGAGGCCTGTCCCACATTGGAACATCGGGATCTCCTCCGGCAAGCAACCAGTTAGAATCGCTGACTTTTACGGAATAGTCAAAAGCATCCTGTGCATTGTGATAATCATCAACCAGATATGCAGGTGTTTTTAATCCAAGGTAGGAGTTTACTGTGAAAACAGGTTTAAGACCTGTTCCTCTTTTGGTCGTGACCATAATTACACCTGCAGCCGCTCTTGAGCCATATATGGCAGCAGAAGAAGCATCCTTGAGAACTTCTATTGATTCAATATCTCCTGAATTAATGCTACCGAGATCACCATTGATGGCTACGCCATCTACAACATACAGCGGATCATTAAGTCCTGTAATGGAACTGACGCCTCTTATTCTTATAATAGGTTCATCTCCCGGTTTTGAAGAGCTTTGACTTATACTGACTCCAGGAAGCATCCCAATCATAGCAAGATCAGTTCTTCCAACAGGCATCTGGTCTAGTTTTTCATCTTTTAATGAAGCTACTGCAGCAGTTAAAGAACTTTTTTTCATTGTACCGTAACCGACAACAACTACCTCAAGTTCAGTATAGCTTTCGGACATCGTTATATTGAAAACTGTCTGGTTTCCAATTGGTACCTCCTGGGTTGTCATTCCAACAAAAGAAAATTGCAGAGTCTGGGCATCATCAGGGATCGTTAACTGAAATTTTCCCGATACATCTGTAATTGTACCAACTGTTGTCCCTTTTAAAATAACTGTCACGCCTGGAAGCGGTACACCGTCTTTATCGATAACAGTTCCTGAAATATTCCTGTCCTGTGGTTGTTTTGTGCTTCCATTGTCAGAGGTTTGAAATACCTCTCTCACGGAATTTCTATTTGATGCAAGATCAAATTTGGTTCTGTAAGAGTCCCTGCCCGCTGCTGAAATCGCAATAAATGAAAGTAACAAAACGAAAGGCAGTTTTTTTTCTAATAGAACTTTAAACATCCTGCCAATCATAAAGGATGGCATTCCTGGTTTTTTTTTCATAACGTTGTAGATTTGGTTGGTTTGCTTTATTCAATCAAGTTAATAACTCTGGGTTAATTGTTATTCATTTTACTGTCTATGATTCCTGGTTCATACACAAGTCAACATACACCTCTACGAATGATTATATAACTCATTTTAGTCAACTTAGAAATATCAAACGTTAAAGAAAGAATCTCACTCCTTGAAAGAAAAAAGAGAATTGAAAGAAGATGTTTTCTTTTTCCGGTTCAACGAGAATATTCAATATTTAATAGCATTTTATTGCGTTTCTAATATAATAAATTCTTTGAATTACAATACCTGCAGCCTATTTTTTTTACTTCAGCCAGATTATATTTAGACTTAATAATTATAATAATTTTTTGAGTCTGATTTTCACAATTTTAGAAGTCGATTTGACTGGAATACTACCCGTTATCTTATAAACTTTGGAATTCTGCAAAATTTTAAGTAGTTTTCAAGTGTTGCATGCCTATTTGTATACTAACTAATTCAAATTTAGCTTGTTAAGGCAAGTTCAATAAAATTTATTATCTGTTTATGAATTTAATTATCCAATATTTATCAACCAGTGAAAATGTATAAATGAGATGAATTATTGGAATGGCATGACATAATATCTTAAAGAAATAATATGGGAAAATTAAATGGTAAAAACGCCTTTGTGACAGGAACATCGCAAGGTATTGGAGCTGCAATTGCCAGGAATTTGGTCCAGGCAGGTTGTAATATTTGTATGCACTATTTCACTTCGGAGGAGGAACCAAAAAAAATTCAAATTGATGCAGAAAAGAACGGACAAAAAGCAATCTGTGTTCAGGGTGATTTGACCATTGAATCGGAGGTGATAAGGTGCGTTAAGACTGCAGTGGATTATTTCACCTCCTTTGATATTCTGGTTAATAATTCAGGATCACTTGTCAAAAGGAATTATATTGGTGAGTTAACTCTTGATTACTGGAAAGAAGTGATAGATATTAACCTTACAATTATGATGCTTGTAACAAAAGAAATATTGCCCTATTTAAATAGACAGGAGGGGACCAGCATTGTTAATATTTCTTCATTAGCCGGACGGATGGGTGGGCATCCCGGATCTCTGGTCTATTCAACATGTAAAGGTGCCGTTTTGACCTGGACCAGGTCTCTATCAAGGGAACTTGCAGGAATTAATGTCCGTGTAAATGCTGTCGCTCCGGGATTTATTGAAGGTACCAGATTCCATAAAACTCATACAACAAAAGAATCTGCTTTAAAGACTATCTCATCCATTCCACTTGGACGCTCCGGAAATCCAGAAGATGTTGCACGTGCTGTTGCCTTCCTTGCTTCGGAATATGATGGTTTTATTACCGGTGAAACTATTGATATTAATGGCGGAGTTTATTGTGCCTAAAAATGATATCTGAAATCCGGAAAGCAAATTTTCAATTATCAACATGAACAAATAACAGGTGGCGAGATGAAGGAAAATCCATCACATGAAAATTTTTTGGGCACGAGCCGGCCATTAAGATTTCGCTGGGTAATGATAAGTTTTGCCTGTGCGGCTACAATTCTCAATTACGTACACCGATTATCATTTAATTATCTTGCAGCCAATGGTTATTTAAGAGAGCTGATCCCTGATGACACCTTTGGATATATTGCAACCTGTTTCTTTATAGCTTATCTTTTATCCAACGCGATTTCCGGATTTATTATCGATAAATTAGGGACTCGTATCGGTTATTCATTGTGCATGGCTTTCTGGACAACTGCGGGGATTCTGCATGCAATAGCAAGATCTCCATTCCAGTTCGGGTTATTCCGTTTTCTGCTTGGAATAGGAGAAGCCGGGAACTGGCCTGCCGCAATCAAACTGACCAGCGAATGGTTTCCCCCGGAAGAAAGGACTACTGCTTCCGGGATTTTCAATAGTGGCGCAGCAGCGGGAGCTGTTATTGCCCCATTGTTAATTTCATGGCTCGGTACTACTTTCGGCTGGCAAATTGCCTTTATAGTAGTAGGTGTGCTGGGTTATTTATGGCTGGCAGGATTCTGGTTTAGCTATTATACTCCTGAAAAAACCTTAAAAGAGTCTAAGGCACGGATTGTTCCGCCCGTAAAGTTATTAAAGAACAAATTTGTGCTATATCTTACATTATCAAAGGTATTTATTGATCCCGTATGGTACTTTATAACTTTCTGGATTGGCAGATACCTTGCAGATACCCATGGATGGGATCTTAATAAAATAGGGTGGTTTGCCATGTTTCCATTTATTATTGCAGACTTTGGGAATATCCTGGGCGGATTGGCCACCCAATGGATTATTAAGAAAGGTGTTCCTGTTCCTAAAGCAAGAAAAATCGGAGCCGGTTTTTTCGGATCGATAATGGGAATCTCCCTATTACTTGGCCCCCTGGTGATCAATGGCCCGTTTTCTGCACTTGTGGTTCTCGGCCTGGCTGGCTTCGGGTATGCATCCTGTTCGGCCAACATGCTGGCTTTCCCTGCAGATGTTGTTCCTTTAAGCGCCACTGCTTCTGTATGGGGTGTTGCAAGTGTAGGATCAGGATTAGGTGGCGCAGTCTTTCAATCGATATCAGGCATAACCGTCAAGAATCTTTCTGCAAAATTTAATTATTCAATCGCATATAATGCTGTTTTTATAGGTTACGGACTAATTGCCCTTATAGGTATAGCAATCCTTCTTTTTATGACAGGGCCTCTGGTTCGTAATAAAAAATTGCAGGAGTATGTAGAACAGGGAAAATTATAGTATTCTTGAAAATTAAATTAAAATGTTAAAGACAAAACTTTTACATCCGGAAATTCTTGCTGCACTTGGCAGCAATGGTCATGGTTCTAAACTTCTGATCGCAGATGGTAATTATCCTTTTACTACAGGCGTGCCGGTAACTGCAAAGAAAGTATTTCTGAATCTCTCTCCGGGATTTTTATCAGTGCCAGATGTTTTAAAGGTGATCAAAGATGCAATACCAATAGAATCTTACACTGTTATGCTTCCTCCAGATGAGACCCCTCAGGAGATTCACGATGAATTTATAAGCATTTTAGGACAAAGTACCCCGGCGACAAAAGTAAAACGATTTGATTTTTACAAGGAAGCAAGATCTCCGGATACTTTTCTTATAATTGCAACTGGTGAAATTCGTCGTTTCGCAAATATCCTGATCACTATCGGTGTTGTAAAATAATTAAAAAACCCCGGAATTTTTAGTTCCCGGGGTTTTTTATGATCAACAGTTACTTTCAATAAACTATTTAAGAATCAGTTTCTGCGTATCTGTTCTTTCTGAAGTTGTCACATTAACAAAATATGATCCTCTTGAAAGATTGGACAAATCAACTTCAATGGCTGAACCGTTAAGATTATTCCTGCTTGTAACCAGCTGTCCGGTAATATTGTAAATACTGTAGCTAAATTTTCCAGAAGAAGGATTGGTAATTAAAAGTCTTCCATCAGTAGGATTTGGAAAGATTAAGCTGGAAACTTCACCGCTGATTTCATTAACCTGGGTTCCAGTAGTATACGTAATACTCAAGAGGGCAGCTAATGTTGGATCTGCATGATCAGCAGCACCTTCAGCTGCCTCAAAAGTCTGGTGGCATTTTGTTTCACTTGGATCAGTAAATACAATCATCATATTATTTCCTGAAGCCCATCCATTGACACCAATAATTTCTTGTACCAGGGCTTTTAAATCTGGAGTTTGGTGCTTTTCACCCTCAATTTCATATGGTCCAGGCGCCCAGGCAACATTTGCCTCTGTTCTTGGCTGGCTG